>CAJHYH010000515.1_pt1 | contig 12927 bp, 14 predicted proteins | sample 9198661 | NCBI WGS metagenome assembly CAJHYH01 (sample SAMEA7708356, study PRJEB35096) | sediment metagenome | biome: marine neritic benthic zone biome [ENVO:01000025]; feature: sediment [ENVO:00002007]; material: shallow marine sediment [ENVO:03000034] sea grass bed [ENVO_01000059] ... | reverse complement strand
CGGCCGTCGACGGCAAACCGCTGGGCACCCTGTCGCAAACCCAAGCCTTCGGGAGCTGGAATCTTGAAGCGCGCGACAGCGAAGAAACCTACAGGTTCTCCGGTGAATGGAAGGCCGGCAAGGTCGAGGCTGCATCCCAGGTGGAATGAAGAACGGAATAAAAAATAGCGTTAAGTTCTCCCGGGAGAGAAATTTCTCCCTGCCAGCCCTACCATTTTGTCTGCTCCTGCTGGTAATGCCGCTGCCGGTTTACGCTTCAGATATTGCCACCGCCCAGCGGCATTATTTTGCGGGACAGTACGCCCAGGCCCTGCCCTACTTCATCGAAGCCGTGGCGCAACAACCCGACGATCCCATGCGCAATTATTTTATGGGCATGACCCATTTTAAACTCAAACAGTATGAAGCCGCCAAAAATGTCTTTGAAAAAGTCGTGAAACTCAAACCGGACTACGAACTCGCCCGCCTCCAGCTGGCACGGGCATATTATGAAACCGGTGACTACGCCTGGGCCAATGTCCATCTGATGCACCTGCAGGACATTCATACCAAGGAGTTTCAAAAGTCTGATTTTGCCATGATCCAAGCGGTGGCCGAGTGGCGGGACGATGTCGCCACGAAGACGATTGCATCCCCGGGGGTGCCATCACCGCTGGTCCAAAAAGAGGATCGGACGCCGCCTGAAATCGCCGTCCTTCGGCCGGAGACCACGCGCGGACTCCAGAGCGTGCGATACGAGACCGGCATCCTGATCGAGGGGTTTGTCCGTGACGCGTCTCCCCTCATGTGGGTCCGCATCAACGGTGAGAACGTCAACTTCGATGAAAGTGGCCGGTTTTCCAAAAACTGGTTTTTGAATATCGGAAGCAACACCATCAAAATCATGGCCAGCGATATCTATCTGAATACGGCCGAGACATCATTGGTCATCGACAAAAAAATAACCACCCTGCCGAAGATACCGGCGGAGGGCATCTCCGGCCCGGCCGCTGGCGCCAAAGATGCCCCTCGACGGTATGGCGTCGTCATCGGGATCGGCAATTATCAGGACCGTAAAATTCCCTCCCTGCGCTACACCGTTGCTGATGCACGCGCTATGTATGAGGTTTTGACCGATCCGCGCTATGGTTTTTTAACACCCGCGAACGTGAGGCTTCTAATCGATCGGGAGGCGTCGACGCGAAACATCAGAACCCTATTCGACACCTGGCTTAAGGACAAGGTGCGGGCCAAGGACGCGGTGATAATCTATTTCGCCGGCCATGGGGCGCCAGAGGCGGGTCGCACCTATTGGGTAACCCATGATGCGGACATTGAAAATTTGTATGGGACGGCCATCAGCAATGACAGCCTTTCGGAAATGTTGAACGGCATCGCTTCAAAGACGGTCATCGTATTTCTTGACAGTTGCTATAGTGCCGCCACCGTCAATCGCGGCTGGCACACCCGAAGTCTGATCGAAAAAGACCCTTTCAAGGATTTCAAGGGAGAGGGCCGGGTCGTGATCACCTCCTCCAACGGCAAACAGCTTTCATTGGAGATTCAGGCATACGGCCACGGCGTCTTCACCTATCATCTCATCCAGGGCCTGATGGGGAAAGCCGATCAGGACCGGGATGGCTATATTATCCTCGATGAAATCTGGGATTACGTTAAGAGCAATGTGAAAGATACGGCCAGGCAATTCGGGGTTCATCAAACGCCCATCATCGACGGCAGGCATAGCTCGGGGATTCTGCTTTCAAAGTATCCCCAAAAGTGAATCACCGGATCACGTTGTCTGGTGCCGTTTTTTCACCATAACCCCCGTGAAGTAAAATCGGCCTTCCATCCGGCCCACGCTGCTGGAAACAGCGGCCATGCGCCACCACGCCGGTTCCGTTTAAAGTTAAAGCGCATGGGTATAGGCCGCTCGTTTACATGGCGTGCGGGCGTTCGACTTCCCCCATCTCCCGGACGAATGCCCCTCGGCGAAACCATCAGCCCGGCCAGCTGCATTTTCAGGAAACGGTGTAAAAATCCGTAATCATTGCGGATCGCCGACCCATTGGTTTTAAAAGCCCGCGCGCCGTTAAACAGGCTAGCCGACACGAGGATTGGCTCTGTATAAGCAGGATGCGGCCGCATGGGCTCAACCCGACTGGTCCGGTATATTCTGCATCAACAGCCGCTCGATGCGCCTCAGCGCCGCTCGGCAGACCAGACCGTAACCGACTCCCCAGATCGGCACGGTGAAGGCCAGTTCGCACTGATCCGGGCCCCGGGGTTCAAGCAGATGGCCCGTGGCCGCGACACCGCCCACCCGCCAGTCCCAATAGTGCTCCGGTTCGAACCGTTCGACCGCGAAGGGCAGCCAGATACCTACTGGCGTCCGGACGCGGCCTGTCGATCCGGCCCGAATATAGCGGTCGCGGCAATCAACGGCACGGACGGTGGGTCCCCAGCGAGGCCAGGCATGGGTATCGGTAATCAGACGCCAGACTGCGGTCGCCGGCGCATCAAGGGTTTGGCTGAAGTGAAGGGCAGATAGCATTTCTATTTGAGGAGCGGGATTCAAATCGGGACCGGCAACGACAGGACGCCGGCCCCGGTCTATCCGCTGGGGCGGGTTGCCGGTCGTTAATGCTGCCTGCCCTTGTATTTGACATACAACGTCCGCACGCGTCGTTTGAGTGCCTTGATCCGCTGGGAATCCTCATCCGAAGACCAGCGGGGCTCACTGATGGTAAAAAGCGCATCGTTGATTTCATCGATGACATGCTCGGTCGCCTCGCACCATTCGGCGGTACAGCGGTCGCTCATGTCGGCCGCCTCTGCGATATCGGCTTCCAGATCGTTAATCGAGGTTTCAAGGGCGGTCATATAGTGGCCCCAGGCTTCGAGGGTATCTTTCTGGAACTGTTCGTGGATTGGATTCATGCGTGCTACTCCTTCTGATTACGGCAGGTTGCTGCCGGTTGCGTTTCCATTGGTCATGGATCAACAGGCGCCGGCCACGCCATCGCCGGAAGACCGTTAATTCTGACTATGCTAATCACCCGTCCCCGGAATTCAAGCGGCTGGCGGGTGCCATCGTCCTTCCCCTTTCTGCTTGCATTCACAGGATCGGCCCTTAGGTTCATTTCGACTTGTAATGCCACTATACATTGGAAGCGCAGGAAAGGAGCGACGACATGATTATAAACGCTTTTGCGGCCGAATCTGCAGGCGCGGAACTCAGGCCCTTTGAATATGAATACAGTGACATCGGAGCAGAAGAGGTCGACATCGCCGTTAGTCACTGCGGCATCTGTCACAGCGATCTGAGCATGCTCAACAACGACTGGGAGATCACACGCTACCCCTTTGTGCCCGGCCACGAAATCGTCGGGCGTATCGAAGCCGTGGGATCCCAGGTGACCCACCTGGCGGTGGGCCAGACCGTCGGCCTGGGCTGGTTCGCGCAATCGTGCATGACCTGCCGCCAGTGCATTTCGGGCCATCACAACCTCTGCCCGGATGCCCAAGGCACGATCGTGGAGCGCCATGGCGGTTTTTCCGATAAAGTGCGGGCGCATAAAGGATGGGTCATACCCCTCCCGGAGGGCGTCTCCACCGCCAGTGCCGGTCCGCTCTTCTGCGGCGGTATCACGGTGTTCAATCCCATCGTGCAGAACGATATCCGCCCCACCGACCGCGTAGGGGTCGTCGGCATCGGCGGCCTGGGTCACATGGCCCTTGGATTCCTGCGGGCCTGGGGATGCGAGGTCACGGCTTTTTCCACCAGCGCGGACAAAGAAGACGAAGCCCGCCGGCTGGGCGCCCACCATTTTCTGAACACCCGCGATACAGGCGCCCTCGAAAAAAGGGCCGGCTATTTCGACATGATCCTGGTGACGGTCAACGTGGCGCTGCCATGGGAAGCCTATATCGGTGCGCTGGCCCCCAGGGGCAAGTTGCACATGGTCGGCGCGGCCCCATCGGTGGAGACCGCCGTATTTCCTTTGATCATCGGTCAGCGCGCCGTCGGAGGCTCCCCCCTGGGTAGCCCGGCCACCATCGCGGCCATGCTCGATTTTGCCGCCCGTCACCAAATCGCCCCGCAGATCGAGACTTTTCCCATGTCCCAGGTCAACGCGGCCATGGAGAAACTGCGCTCCGGCAAGCCCCGTTACCGGATCGTGATCGAAAACGACTTCTAGCGCGGATTGGAGGTTCTCGATGTGGTTGCTGATTGCCGGGCTGATCGTTTTCTTCGGTGTCCACCTGATTCCCACAGCTGTGCCCCTGCGACAAAGACTGGCCTCATGGAAAGGTGAGAATCTCTACAAGCTGGGTTTCACGTTCATCGCCGCGGCCGGTCTCGTGCTCTTGGGTTTTGGAAAATCAATGGCCCCGCGGATCGTCGTCTATGAGCCGCCTGGCTGGACATACCATGTCAGCTGGGTTCTTGCCTGGCTGGCCGTGACCATCTTTCCGGCCGCCTACCTGCCCTCCAACCTGAAACGCGTCATACGGCATCCGTTTTTGTGGGGAGTGGCCCTGTGGGCCCTCGCGCACCTGCTGACCAACGGTGATCTGGCATCTCTCCTGCTGTTCGGTTCTTTCGCCGTCTATGCCTTTTTTGACATGTGGTCAGCCAACCGGCGCGGGGCAGAATTGTCAACCAGACGTTATCCCTTTTGGCGGGACGGTTTGCTGGTGGCGGTCGGGATGGCCGCATACCTTCTGCTTGTAAAGTTGCACCCCCTTTTATTTGGGGTGGCGGTGAATCCTGCCTGAAACTTTTTGTCGCTCATTCAGTGCATGGCACGCTGCGCTTTATGACGCCACCCGCATATACCGCCGCAGTGTTGTATCTGACTGCTGATTGTAGGGTTAAACGGACGGACTTTCGTAATGGGCACCGATGCCGTAGGTGGCCGGTGTCTGGTCGTCAAGACGCCGGCAGTGAACGACCTTGCCGATGACCATGGCGTTGAGGCGCCGGGGATTATGGCGGGCCTGCGAGCAGATCACATCGGCACGCTGGCGGCTGGACGGGGAAAGTGAATCGGCAGACGATGATTCGCATCGCCAGGGTTGGATGGATACGAGTGAACCGATGCTCAAGGGTTTTTCAGTGACGAAATAGAGGCCATACTGGCTGACATTCTTGACAAAACCCAAAAAGCGCGGGGTCTGGTGAAGAAATCCAAAACTGATGATCGCATTTTCATTTTGACGCGTATGTTGCCGCTGATCTTTATCAAGCATTGCTTTAAATCTCACTTTACCAATTGGTTAAAACTTACAGAGATATAATTGCTATTTTTTACTATTTGTCAAAATATTGTTTAATTTCTTTATTAAATATTTTAAACAATATTTAAACATTGATGGGTACAATGGGATCTTCCTTTTTCCTAAATTCAATGGCCGGCGCTACGCGGCGCGCCTCGGACCGGCACTTGCGTACATCTGACAGCGGTTTAGATTAAACCTTTACAATCCGGGATACCCACGGGCCGTTATGACCCTAATCGCTTTGCACCCACCGGAGCTGCCTGAACACCTGACGGAGCGCATCTCCGTATTGAAGGATGGTCCCCTCGATACCGGCAAGCCCTACGTCCTGTGCTGGATTCACCATGCCATCCGCGATCACGAGAACCCCGCCCTGGACGTCGCCCTTTTCGTCGGTAATGCCATCGAGCGCCTGGTTCTGGTGTATCAGCGGTTGAGCGGCCCCCACCCTTACAACTCAGACCGACACCACACCTTCATCATGGAGGGGGCCCGGGACGTCCAGCAGGGGCTTGCACGCCGCGGCATCGCCTACTGTTTCCATCTACCTGCAATCCCTGAGCAGCCGGGACCGCTCAGAGAGCTGGCCCACGACGCGGCCATCGTCATCACCGAGACATTCCCCGCGCCCCCTTTTCCCCGCTGGACCGCGGCCCTGGTTGACCGGATCGATACACCCCTGTGGACCGTCGACTGCAGTTGCATCGTCCCCATGGCCACTGTCGGTCGCCGATTCGAGCGCGCCTTCCAGTTTCGTAAGCACACCCAGCAAGCCTTCGATCTCCGCTTGACCCGCCCCTGGCAAGACCAGACACCGCAGGTGGATCCCTTTGCAGGCGCCTTACCCTTTGAAGGCCTCGACTTGCAGACGGCCGACATTCAGGCGCTTTCCGCCCGGTGTAGGATCGACCACGGCATCGGCCCGGTCCCGCATACCCGGGGCGGCTCCCAGGCCGGCTACGCGCGTTGGGAAGCATTCAAACGCGACGGTCTGCGTGCCTACGCCCGTCTGCGCAATGACGCTGCCATTATGCCCCCCCGGGGCGTCAGCCGATTGTCGCCCTACTTCCACTACGGCATGGTTTCACCCCTGCGGATTGCCCGGCAGGCTGCCGCCGACGGCTCGGCAGGCGCGGCCAAGTTTCTGGACGAGCTGCTGATCTGGCGCGAGCTGGCCCACAATTTCGGCTTTCACACGCCGGATCCGGAAAACCTGGCCTGTCTGCCGGATTGGGCTCGGGAGACGCTCGCGCGTCACGGCGACGACCCCCGCCCGGTGCTCTATATGCCGGAGCAGCTTGAACGGGCCCGCACGGGCGAGCCCCTCTGGGACGCGGCCCAGCGCTCGCTTTTGCACCATGGCGAACTGCACAACAACCTTCGCATGACCTGGGGCAAAGCGCTGCTGACCTGGACGTCGTCACCGAGAGAGACGCTGCAGTCCCTGATCGATCTCAATCACCGCTTCGCCCTGGACGGTTGCGATCCCAACTCCTATGGGGGAATCCTCTGGTGCCTGGGATTGTTCGACCGTCCCTTTCACCCGGAACAGCCCGTTATCGGTGCCCTGAGATCCCGGCCGCTGGCGGGGCATGCCCGGCGGCTCGATCTCGCCCGTTATCGCCGCAAGGTCGACCCGCCGGCCTCCGGGGCCGCGCTGAAGATCGCCGTTATCGGCGCCGGTTTTGCCGGTTTAAGGGCCGCGGGCATTCTCGTCGATCACGGTCACCGGGTAACGGTTTACGAAAATGAAGATGCGCCCGGCGGTCGCCTGGGGGGACTTCAATGGAAGGGCACCCCGGTGGATGCGGGCGCGCAATATTTCACCGCACGTGATCGGCGGTTTCAGCGCCATGTGAACGCCTGGATGGCGTCAGGTCATGTCGTGCCCTGGGACGCGGCCCTGGCGGCGGTGGACACCCCTGGCACGTTCCGCGCCCTGCAAAGCGATCTGGTTCGTTATGTGGCCACACCGGATATGCGGCAGCTGGCGGTCCACCTGGTGCGGGATCTGGACGTACGCTATGGCACCCCGGTTGAGAAGCTGGCGCCGGACGGCGGCGAATGGCGTCCGGTCTTGGCGGGCAGTGGGGCGCAGGAGCGCTTCGACGCCGTGCTCCTGGCGGTGCCGCCCCGGCAGGCCGAGGCCCTGCTGCCGACCCAATCAAAGCTTGTCTCAAGGGTGGCGGAGGTCCGCATGCAGTCTTGCTGGGCGCTCATGGCCGTATTCGCATCACCGTTGGACCTCCCCTTCGACGGCATCTTCTTCAATCGCGGTACGTTGTCCTGGGCGGCCCGCAACGCCAGCAAGCCGGGACGCAGCGCCCGGGAGATCTGGATGCTGCATGCGGCCCGGGACTGGCCGCAAGATCGTGTGAACATGGCGATCACCGATATCCATGCTCAATTGCTCGAAGACTTTTTCCGCTATATTGATCGGCCGCCGGTATCGCCCCTGCATACCGAGAGCCATCACTGGACCACGGCCGCCGCCGTTGGCGCTCTTGATGAGGGCAGTCTCTGGAGCAAGGAGGAAAAAATCGGCATCTGCGGTGACTGGTGCGCGGGATCGCGCATCGAAGGTGCTTTCCTGAGCGGCAGCGCCGTGGCCGGGCGTTTGCTGGCCTGCGCCGCGCGCATTGCATTTCCGAGCGAGCGATCTATCGATGGAACCACTACCTGAAAAATTCTGCGCCGTCTGCGGCCGCCGGATGGTCTGGCGCCGCCGCTGGCGCGCGAACTGGGAGAACCTGCGCTACTGTTCCCGCGCCTGCCGTCACAGCGGCCTGACGGACAGCGATCGCCGCTTAGAGGCGGTCATGTTGGAATTGCTGCGGGCACGCGGCGTGGGCAAGACGATCTGCCCGAGTGAGGCCGCACGGATCGTAGCCGGCAATCAATCCGATGAAAACTGGCGACGGTTTATGCCGGCCGCCCGCAAGGCAGCACGGCGGCTAGTGGCCAGTGGCCGGGCCGATATCTTCCAGCGCGGCCGCCCGGTTGATGCCTCGACAGCGCGGGGTGCGATCCGCATTCGCCTGCGCAACCAGGATTGAAAATCGGTGAGCGCTCAGTTGGCTTGCTTGTCGGTCAAGGCTTGGGCCAGCAGCCGCTCCAGAGGAATACGCTTCAATACGCCGGTGTGGGTGGCGCTAAGCACCACCGGCGGCGCAACACCATTATCGTCGGCTTCCGCCCAGCGGTCGGCACACAGGCACCAGCGATCCCCGGGTTTCAGTCCCGGGAAGCCATGCAGGTGTTGGGGGGTGCTGAGATCGTTGCCGCGTTCGCGGGTGAAGGCCAGAAATTCTTCGGTCACCTCGGCGCAGACGCCGTGGCGGCCAAAGTCTCCGGTCGGCATGCGGCAAGCGCCATCGCGGTTGAACCCGGTTCGCGGAGACAAGCTGCAGGTGGCCAGGGGCTGGTCCAATATATTGCGATCGCGATCGTCATTCATAATTCGCTCCGTATATGATGATTAGCGGCGGGGACGTCCATGCGGACGGTTTTATGTCTGCATCAACATAATTCCCGCCCTCTGAAACGCAACGCGCGGTTATATATCCCATGGCAATTGCCACCGCGATATGGTAGCCTGCCGGACGAATTGAAGCGAAGCCTCTTATCGCCACAACCGCCCCCGGCGGCCTTACCCTGCCCCGCAGGCCTCGCCTAGAAATCGTTTTATCAAATCCAAGATTGACCCCAGGAACACGCGACCCCCAACACCAAAGGAGCCATCATGGACATCATCACCGCCCTGGTCGACCATCACCAGACGCTGAGACAACTTTATGAAGCCTCCGAGAACGATCCGGCGCAGTTCGACGAATTCTCGCGGCATCTGGTCGTCCACCACACCATGGAAGAAAAGTACTTCTACGATCTGCTGGAAATGAAAGCCGACGCCCGCCACGACGCCCTGGAAGCCGTAAACGAACACCACATCATTGAACTGATCATCAAGGATGCCGAGGGATTCCCGCGGGAACACGCGAATTTCCCCATCAAGATCGAAGGCCTTGGGGAATACACGACCCACCACCTGGACGAGGAGGAGGCCGAGATTTTCCCCCTGGCCCGCACCCTCTTTGAGGTCGACGATCTGACGACCCTGGGCAAACTTTTTCTTGAGGCCAAGGAGAAACTGCTTAATATCGAGCTGCCTGGCGTTCCCAAAGCGATTCAGGACCAAGCCAGAACGAACCGGCCGACGGCTTCCAGTTCGCGCGGACTCGGCATCGGCAGCCTCAAATAGCTGGCCCGTCAGCGGGCCCTGACAATTATCCACGAGAGGGAAAAATGGACATTCTAAAAAGAGAACTGGCACCCATTCCGGCCGAGGCCTGGGCTGAAATCGACGCCCAGGCCACCCGCAGCCTCAAGGCCATCCTTTCGGCTCGCAAAGTCATCGACCTTTCCGGCCCTATGGGGCCTGATTTTCCGGGGGTACCTGAAGGCCGACTCGATTTTCCGGACCAGCAGCCCGGAAGCGGTCTGAACTACGGCATTCACAAGGTCCATCACCTCGTGGAAACCCGCATTCCATTTACGCTCGATGTCAAAGAAATGGACAATGCCGTGCGGGGAGCCAAAGATATCGATTTGGCCAATCTCGAGGATGCGGCCCAGAAGATTGCCCTGTTCGAGGAAAGTGTGGTCTATCACGGGCTGCCCGATGCCAATATTCACGGCCTCAAGCAGTGCCAGGGCCAGGAGTGCCTGAGCATCGGTGCGACCCCCGAACAGCTGCTCGAGGGCATTGCCGAAGGACTGACCGTTTTTGCCAGCCGCTCGGTGGAGGGGCCCTTCGCGTTCGTGGTGGGGCCCAAGCTCTGGAGCCGGATGTCAGCCCATTTCCAGGGCTACCCTGTAAAGATGCAGGCCGAAAACATATTGGGCGGCCAGGTCCATCTAAGCCCCTACCTGAGCGGTGCTTTTGAAAACGAAGCCTACATGCTCTCCCAGCGCGGCGGGGACTTCGAGATCATCCTGGGCAACGACTTGGCCATCGGTTACGAAAGTCACGATACCGACGCGGTCACGCTCTACTTCACATCGTCCTTTACCTTCCGCATTCTGGATGCAGCCGGAGTAATTCACTTTATGGCGCAGTAAATTCCGCTGGAGAGATCTTATTCCGGTCTGTCCGGATCATTTCGCCGCCTTCCGGGGGCCGGCACGTGGCGCGACCCAGGCCAGATGCCCATCCGGCCGCACGAGGTCGGCCGGCGGCACCGCGCGACCAGATCCGACTTCGCGATCCAGCATGTAATCCACCTGCGCATCCAGATCTCCGGAACGACCAATGTAGACCGCCTCAAAAGGTTCGAAACGGGGGGCAATCGTGTCGACCAGTTCCGGAAGCGCGCCCACTTTGGGGCTGAGAATCAAGAGAACATGGACCGGTGCCCCGTGCCGGCGCCCGGTAATGCCGGCCAGATCGATCGACGATATTGTCTGATGCGCATCGACGCCGGTTTGGCGCAGCCCGAAATGAGGCAGCCTGGCACCGGCCCGCCAGGCGGGGATGAAAGGCCCGCAGGCTTCAGAAGGATGATCCGCACCAGGAAACGCCTGCCGCCACCTGCGACAGTAGACAGCACCCAGGTCCTGATGCGGAAACCGCATCGGCAGAATCCGCTCGGGCGCCGCCGCAGCAGCTCGGCCAGGGTCGGACTGAAAAAATGGATGTTGAGCAGATGCTGCAGGGTGGGGGTTTGTTGAATGCGCCCAATGCCCAGACGCTCGCGGCTGGCGCTGTGGGCGCCGTCAGCGCAGATGACATATTGGCAGCGCAGGCGATGCGTACGCCCGCCGGCGGCTGGCCGCAGCAGAACGTCGACCGCCGCCTGCTTCTCGCTTAGATCCGCGCGCCATCCCATCAGCAGACGCCCATCGCGGCGCTTGGCCACGGCCGACCGAAGCAGATCCTGCAGAAGGGGTTGGGACAGATTACACTCCCAGCTGGGGCTGACCCTGTGGTCGGGTCCGGTTGGAAAATGATCGATCTCCCCCAGCAGAGCGTGCGGCGTCGCGCCGTGCGGCGACTGACCGATGCGACCTTCAATCAGGCGGGTGGCGTAAATGTGACGACACAACTCGTCAAGGGGTGCGGCGGCGGCACGTATCTTTTCCTCCAACTCCAGTTCGCGAAAAATCTGCATTGAGCGTGCGCTGATAAAGTACGCCTGGGGATGATCGCTTGGCGGGTCCTGCGCTTCGATAACGACATGCGCGATCCGCCACTGATCCAAAAGCAGGGAGGCTGTCAGACCCACGGGACCGGCGCCGATGATGACAACGTCGGTGTCACGCGGCAACGCCGTTTTCAATACCTGTTTCCCAGGGTGGGCGATTGAACCCCCCGCAAATCTCCTGCGACCGTAGGCTGCGAAGGCTGAACATCACCTCCGGCACGCGTGGCCAGGGACACGACGAGCACGTGGGGATAAGTCATGCTGGCAATGCCGATGAAGATAACCCGCATCAGGTTGGCCGTATCGAACGAAAATCCGCTGGTCAACCCATAGGCGCCGGCGCCCAGTATCAGGGTGGCCAGGGTGACGGGCAGCGAGATCCGCAGCATCTCTCCCCAGACTGCCAGCGCTGGCCTACCACTCGTTCGGGCGGCAACCCCCAGCATGTGGCGCGTCGAATGCAGGAAACTGAAATGGATCGTGAACGCCAGCAGCGCCGGCAATACGGTGAAGATAAGGGCCAAGACGGCGATTTCGACACCCCGGGCCAGATCGATGACCGCCCGGTGGCGGACGAAAGCGCCCAGGCTGCCCGCCAGACAGATCCCGGCGGCCAGAGCACTGACCGGCACCAATGCGGCCAAGGCGTCAAGCAGCAGTCTCACCCCATCCTGCGGCGCCAGATACGATAATAGCCCCTGGACAACGCCGCGATCGAAGACCGCCGGAAAGCACAGGATAATCCCCCCGCGGCTAATCCATTCGCTCATGCGCAACAGGGCAGGTGTCCGGGGTGTGACCAAGGCATCACCGGTGCTGAAGTGGCAGTAGGTCAGGGCCAGGAAAGCGCCCAGGCTCAAAGTCGGCTGGAATTCCCAAATGACGAGCACCAGGGCCATTGCCAGCAGATAAAGGCTGACGAACCCGATGGCCCAATACCGTCCATAACGTTGCCGGAACAAAAAACGGGCCAGGGCGTAATCCAGCGCGCCGTGGGGAATCCCGGTAAACGGCAGCCAGATGAGTAAAAGTATCAGGTGATCCCGGCTCGTACCGGGGCCGAACAGAAAACCTACCGCAGTGGCGGTCAATCCGCAGAGCACAAAGAGGCGGGTGGGCCCCATAAGGTAGCGCGCATCGGGCGTCGATGACAACGACACGGCCTTCATTTGCGCACTCCGACAACGCTCAGAGCTTGTCTGATGAACGGCGCTGTGGGCATGGCGTTCACGACCGCGCCCACGTCGATCAGGTTCGCCTGATCAGACAGAAAGCGCACCAGACGGTCCGCCGGTAAGCGCTGGAAGAGATTGAAGAAGACTTCGGGCGCCGCTTCGGGAAATGCTTCCAGAAAGGCAAGAAAAACACGATCCATGAATGTCGCCCGATGCGAACGCAGCAAAGGCAATCGGGTGCCGGGCCCGAGCACAGCCGCATTGGCCAGGGCCTGGCTCCATTGTTG
>CAJHYH010000284.1_pt1 | contig 13060 bp, 10 predicted proteins | sample 9198661 | NCBI WGS metagenome assembly CAJHYH01 (sample SAMEA7708356, study PRJEB35096) | sediment metagenome | biome: marine neritic benthic zone biome [ENVO:01000025]; feature: sediment [ENVO:00002007]; material: shallow marine sediment [ENVO:03000034] sea grass bed [ENVO_01000059] ... | reverse complement strand
GGGAGGAGCGCGAGCAGTACGTCCTAGACGTGAAGGGCTATCTGCGCCGCCAGATGGAGGAGCACACACTCGACTGCCAGGTGCTCGGGCGCTACAAGAATTATTTCAGCATCTACACCAAGATGATTTCCCAGAAGCTGGCCTTCGAAGATGTCTACGACATCATCGCTTTCCGGATTATCCTGGACTCGATCCCCCAGTGCTACGAAGCGCTGGGTATCGTACACTCCCTGTGGAAACCCATCGATATCAAGTTCAAGGACTATATTGCCCGTCCCAAGCCCAACATGTACCAGTCCCTGCACACCACCGTGATCGGCCCGCGGGGGGAACGGGTGGAGATCCAGATCCGCACCAACGAGATGGACCGGGTGGCCAAATCCGGCATCGCCGCGCACTGGCGCTACAAGGAGGGCGGTTCGCTGGACGATTCCGTGGGGCGGCGTTTCGCCTGGATCCAGAACCTGGTTGAAAACCAGGAGAATTTCCGCAACCCGGATGAATTCCTCGAAAACGTGCGGATCGATCTCTATCCGGACGAGGTCTATGTCTTCACGCCTCAGGGGGACGTCAAGACCCTGCCCAAAGGGGCCACACCGGTTGATTTTGCCTATATGATCCACACCGAAGTGGGCAATCAGTGCACCGGTGCCAAGGTCAATGGACGCATCGTGTCGCTGAGCAACGAACTGGAAACCGGGGACACGGTCGATATCATAACGTCCAAAAGCCACAGACCCAGCAAAGATTGGCTCAAATTCGTCAAAACGGTCAAGGCCCGTTCCCGCATACGCCAGTGGATCAAGGTCCAGGAGAAGAACCGCAGCCTGAGCCTGGGCCGCGAAATGTGCGAAAAAGCCTTCCGCAAACACCGTCTGAATTTCAATACGCTGATGAAGTCGGAGCAGATGCCGGCCGCCGTGGAGCACTTCGGTTTCAAGACCGTTGACGACCTGATCGCCAGTGTGGGCTACGGCAAAACGACGCCGCTGCAGGTTGTGCGCCGCTTCATCCCCAAAACCGAAGAGGAAGCGGAAGACAAACCGCGGGAGACCATCTTCGATCGCCTGATGGGCCGGGTGAAAAAGCGCAAACCGTCAGCCGGCGTGCTCGTGAAGGGCCTGGACGATATCCTGATCCGCTTTGGCAAGTGTTGTCAGCCGGTGCCCGGCGATTCCATTGTGGGCTATATCACCCGGGGCTACGGCGTGACCGTCCACCGGGCCAATTGCGTCAATGCCTTGAAGATGAGCCCGGAGCGGCAGATCGAGGTGGCCTGGACCGAGGAGACCACCGAGACGTATCCGGTCAAGATCCTGATCGTATCCTATGACCGCGTGGGGCTTCTGGCCGACATTGCCACCAGCATCAGTAAACACGAGGCCAATATCATGAGCCTGAATACGAACACCAAGCCCAATATGATGGTTGAGAGTTATTTAACGTTGGCCGTGGCGGGTACAGGGCATCTTGAGCGGGTGCTATCGTCCCTGCGTAAAATCAGTATGGTGCAGGAAGTGCGGCGGTTGAATGCCTGATGGGCGGCGCACCGACTTATAGCATTTTGACGGTCAGGCGGCTTTAGGTTCCATCGGGCTTGGTGGCCGGGGTGAAGCCATCGGCGCCTCCAAGCATACGGATGCCGTCGCACGGCCAGGCGGGGCGTGGCGCGCCCATGCCCCTGCGGAGCGGATAATTCTCAGGGGGCTTTGACGACGTGGCCCGATTTGATGCAGCTGGTGCAGACCACCATGCGTTTGGGACGCCCTTCCTGCAGGGCGCGAACGGACTGCAGGTTGGGGTTGAAACGACGTTTGTTGATATTGTGGGCATGGCTGACATGATTGCCGACCATTGGTTTCTTGCCGCAGATTTCACATTTTTTGGCCATCTTTTTCCCCTTCTACTTCTCGAAATCGGATCCTGATCCGATGCCACCCTTTCCATTAGGTGGATGCATGTCCGCTCGGACCGGCTGTCGCGGCCCGGATCAGGGCTTAACGTGCCCTGGACGAAATGGTGAGAGATATATTATCTTTATGGGAATGTAAAGCTTTTTCTTGAGGTGCTAGAAGAAGGGCAGGATGCTGTCGCCGGCCTGGTTGGACTTGGCGAGCGAGGCTTCGGTTCGGGCAATCAGCTTCAGGGCCTCCTGGTGGATGCCGACATCCGGGTAGCGCGTAAGGACATTCTTGAAGCGCCGCATGGCCGCCTTGTAATGCTTGGATTTGTAGTAGAAACGCCCGATATTCAACTCGGCCTGGGCCAGGCTGCGCAGGCAGGCATTGATATGTTCCTGGGCTTTGACCGCATAAGGGTCGCTGGGGTAGTCGCGGTGCAGGCGCCCAAACATTTCGAGCGCATTTTGGGCCGATGTCTGGTCGCGGTCCGGTGTGTCGATCTGATCGAAATAACACATCCCGATCATATAGATGACATAAGGTATGGCTTCATTGCGCGGATGCAGGCTTTCGAATTCCTCGTAGGCAAAGATGGCTTCCTCGTAGTTGCCCAGTTTATAGTTGGCATCGGCGATCTTGAGTTCGGCCAGCTTGGCGTAATCGCTGTAAGGGTACCAGTCCTTGAGTTTTTCAAATGCTTCTTTGGCCCCATCGTAGTCGCCACTCTCGTAGTCATCCATTCCGTTCCAGGCCAAGGTCTGGGCGGTCTCGTCATCCACATCTTCATTGAACAGTTCGAAAACAGCGCAGCCTGAGAGAAATAACGAAAGAATGGCGATGAGAATTAGACGTATCATGGCTTCGGCCGCCCCGGGCGGTCAACCGATGCGCGTGCCAACCCGGGGGAAGTTTTAGGCGGCTGCGGTGGCAGGGCCGCCGTCGCGTTATACCAATTTGCCGAGAGATTCTTCCAGTTTGGCTTTGGCCACCATGCCGGTAATCTGATCGACAACATTGCCGTCTTTGAAGAAAATGAGGGTCGGAATGGCCTTGATACCGTACTTGCCGGGTGTCACCGGATTGTCATCCACGTTGCATTTCATGAACTTAACTTTGCCCGCGTAACTGGTTGCCAGTTCGTTCACGACAGGTCCGATGGCCTTACAGGGGCCGCACCAGGGCGCCCAGAAATCGACCATCACAGGCGTATCCGACTGCAGCACCTCGTTCTCAAAGCGAGCGTCGTCTATTTCCAACACGTTTTCGGCCATATTCAGTTCCTCTCTTCGGGTTTAAAATAGCCTGGATTATATTCACGCCCCGAAGTGTTGTCAACCGACGAAAAGCCGCGGATTTTCGATAAGTTCCGGCGATCCTTCCGGTTGGATTGACAGGCTCTACGGCTTCTGCTACCTGTTTTCGGAAGTTTGCTGCACGACGGATTCGTTCTTCTTTGACGGTCTCGAAAAAATCCGATATCGGCGTTACGCGTCAGTCAGCGTACCGCACGTACGCCGCTTACCCCGGACTTCGCAAACCGTCTCGCGATCTTGTTTCGAAACCGTCCGGATAAGGATTTTTCGCGTTCTGCTTTTTTATTCCCATCACCCAGCATCCCGGAGGTATCAGCATGACGTCCACGATTCGCATCGGTGCCCTCATATCCGGGGGCGGAACCAATCTGCAAGCCGTTATCGACGCCTGCGAGGCCGGCACAACCGGCGGCCAGGTGGTTTTTGTCGGCAGCGACAATCCCGGGGCCAAAGGACTCCAAAGGGCCGAGCGTCACGGGATCTCGTCCTTTGTGGTCGATTACGGCGACATTATCCGCCGCTACCGCCAGGATCCGGCGGCCATGCGCCTTCCTGCAGATTTCGATCTGGATGAAATGCGCAGCCAAAGCCGTCTCTTTCCGCCGGATGCGGATGCCGCCAAAGTGAAAGCCTTCCTGGAAACACGGGCGGCGGCTGAAAGTGAACTCTTGGCGGCCATGGCACCCTATGGTTTTGATCTGCTCATTCTGGCCGGCTTCATGCGCAACCTGACGCCGTATTTCATTGATCGCGTCAATACGGATCCAGCCAATCCGCGGATCATGAACATCCATCCGGCCATCCTGCCTTCTTTTCCCGGTACCGACGGCTATGGCGATACCTATCGCTACGGATGCAAGCTCGGCGGGTGCACGGTCCATTTTATCGATTACGGCGAGGACAGCGGACCAATCATCGGACAGCGCGCATTTGAGATCCTTCCGGAAGATACCCTCGATGACATCAAGTCCAAGGGGCTCAAAGAAGAGTGGATACTCTACCCGGCCTGCATCAAGCTGTTTGCCCAAGGGCGACTGCTGGTTGTGAAGCGCATATACGAGTTGCCGGGGGGCAAGACCATGGCGCGCAAGGTCGTGGAGATCAGCGCCTAACGTTAAAAAAAATGTTTGCCTGATGGCCGTCGCTCTATTCGGTGGGCTGCGGGAAGGTCGTATTGATCCGTCAAAAACGCGGTTGGTTACTTTTCTTGTACGCATGAAAAAAGCAACCAGAAGAAGGCGCCCGTTTACCGCTTGTCCCTGCGCGTCCCCACGACGGTCGGAGCGCGCGGAAACCCGCGTCGCGCAGACAAGTCCGCGTGCGCTTTATCCGCTCGTCGCGGCGATGTTCGGCACGGGACAAAGGGGTAATCAGACCGAACTTTCCGCCATGGCTTTGCGTCTGCGCTTTGGGGCTATACCCGCTGCCCACTCGGTTTGCGAAGCCGACGACGCAGATGCTTTGGTTTGTCGAAGGTTAAACCGTCTGCAGGACGCGCACGATCATGGGAAAGGCAATGAAGGTGCCAAGGGTGCTGCCCAGATTGGTGAAGACGACCACCAATAGAATTCGGGTGACCTTGTTGCTCCAGAATCCGCGCACCGAGCGGATGTCGTCCTGAAGCGTTTCAAAGTCGCGCACCTTGGGTTTGCGCGAAAAGGCTTCCACCAGACCGGACACCCAGCCGGCGGCGATCATGGGGTTGAGCGAGGTCAACGGAGCGGATAGCACCGAAGAGAGCACCGTCAGCGGATGCCCCCAGGCAATGATGGCGCCGATACCGGCCAGGAGCCCGTTGGCCGCCACCCACCAGAGGATCATGTCCGAACCGGCCTGCGAACCGCCGGCATAGAACCCCCAGGCGAATAGCAGCATGATGGCCGCAGGGATGATCCATTTGAGCGAACCTGACAGCGTGCTTTTGGGCGGCAGCACCTCCAGTGCCGCCAGATCGAATTCCCGCTCCCAGTAAGTTCTGATACCGGGAACATGGCCGGCGCCGACCACGGCCACAATTTTTTCGCCCGGGGCCGATTTGATGCGCTGCATGAGATAGCGGTCGCGTTCATCGATCAGGATTTCGCGGATTACCGGCTGCGAGGCACCGATTTCGTTCAGCAGGGCATTGAGGACATCCTCCTGCTTCATCCTTTCGATGTCCTCTTCCTTGAGGTCGTCCACCTCTCCCAGCGAAAGCAGCAGTTGAAAGAGCAGCTTGACGCGGCCCCACAGCGTCATGCTGCGCCAGGTGCGGGACAGGGTGGTGCGGATGTCGCGGTCGGCCAGCCAGGTGCGGGCGCCCACCGCTTTGGCCGTGTCGATGGCCGTAATCATTTCCTGTCCGGGCTGGATGTCCATCTTGTCGGCAATACGTCTCTGGAACGAGGCCAGAATCAAGTTGGAAAGCAACAGGAAAGCCTTTTTTTCTTTGACCACCTTGACGATGTCCATATCGCGCCAGCGGGATTTCTGCTGGATGGATTGCCAGCGGGACGCGCACAGCTCCACGCAGACCGTGTCGGGTTTTTCGGATTCGATGATGGTGCGCACGAGATCAGCGCTTTCCCGCGACACGTGGGCCGTGCCGACCAGAATGATTTCCTTGCCATCGTGCGTCAGGCGGTGAATATTGTTTGGTTCCGTCATTTATAATTCCGCTTCAGCGCCCACCTGGCCAAGATACGGGCGTCCGTCGGCCCGGGGTGCAAAGTCTGAGTTTAAGATTTTTGTTCAATTTTTTGATCCAATCTTAACAATTATTACATCCCGCCGCGGTGTGCAACACGAATCGACCTGCGGCGCATTCTTTTCAAAAGCCATAAAATACGGTAGACACCTTCCATCGCAACGCCCTTGTTGCCCCGGGCTGCAGATCCCCCCTGCAGACGGCGGCGGGGCCCGGTTCCATTTTAGGAGGAAAACGGCATGCATGACACGCAGCAGGCGGGTGCTGAGCACTTTATCGACACGGAGCCCTACTACTTGAGCAGCAGCGATGAGGTGCTACTGTTCGAAGCGGCCTTCGCGGCGCGGCTTCCGGCCATGCTCAAGGGCCCCACGGGCTGCGGTAAAACCCGCTTCGTGGAATACATGGCCTGGCGCCTGAAGCGTCCGCTCATTACGGTCTCCTGCCATGAGGACCTGTTCGCCTCCGATCTGGTGGGACGCTTCCTGCTGCGCAACGACCAGACCGTATGGACTGACGGCCCCTTGACGGCCGCGGTGCGGATGGGGGCCATCTGCTATCTGGATGAGGTCGTGGAGGCCCGTAAGGATACCACGGTGGTGATTCACCCCCTGACGGACAACCGCCGTTTGCTCTCGATCGACAAAAAAGGTGAAATCATCCGTGCCCATCCGGACTTCATGATGGTGATTTCTTTCAACCCGGGTTACCAGTCGGTGCTCAAGGACCTCAAGCAGAGCACCCGCCAGCGTTTTGTGGGCCTCGTATTCGATTACCCCGAAGCGGATAAGGAGGCGGCCATCGTGTCCCGTGAGGGGGGGATCGATCCGGCGCTGGCCTCGCGCCTGGTGGCCCTGGCCGCCAAGATCCGCAACATTCGCGAGCACGGCCTGACCGAAGGCGCCAGTACGCGCCTTTTGATATATGCCGCTCAGATGATCCAGGGGGGCATCGCCCCGGTGCGCGCCTGCCGGACCGCCATCTGTCAGCCCCTGACCGATGACGCGCGTCTGCTGGAGACTCTGGAAGAACTGATCAGCGATATATTTTGACATGACCGATCCCTGTGCGGCGCTGTTGCCCCTCGAGGACCTGGATCCCGCCCTGGCCCGTCGCCTCATGGCGGCCTGCCGGCGGGCGGGGGTATCCCCTCGCGCGGACGACTGCCGGGACATCGTTTCGACCCTGATCGATAGCTTCGGCCGTGAAATCCATTTCGGACAAGCCGTGGCCGAGGGGTATGAGGCCTTGCTGACCGCCGGACCCCCTGGGGCCCTGGCGGACTATGGCACCGCCGTGCGGCGTGACGGCCGGTACGGGGCCGGTCTGGGCCGGGCCACCGCCCGCTACCTGCCGCCGGTCCTGCTTACCGGCGATGCCGTGCTGCTGACCGCCTACCGGCGCAGCATGGCGGTGCTCATGAACAAGGGCGCCTATCTCCTGCCGGCGCCGCTGGAGGGCCTTCGCTGGCTCCTCGAAAAAGGGGATCGGCCGGCGGCCGCCACCTATCTCATTCTGCTGCAGACCGTCTTCGACCGCAAACTGAGCTACAACCGCTGCCAGTATCTGGGCAACCTGCTACCGCGCGCCATCAGGCGCATGCCCGTCAACCGCCGCCATGGGCAGCTGAAACAGCTGGAGCGCGTCGCTGCCGCGAACCTGCGCCTGCTCGAGCCCTATCTGGAGGGGCTGGATCGTGGATCGCGCCTGCTGGCGGAGCAGGCCCTCCAGCGCTTCGTCGACCAGGCCCTGGTGCTCGCCCCCCGGCACTTCGAGCAGGCCCTGCGGTTTATCGCCCTGCGCTCGGATTCCGGACGCGAGCGCTGCCGTACACTTCAGACGGCTGTGCCACTGACGCACGCCCTGGCCGGATTGAACCGTTATCTCCAGGCCCGCACCGGCCGGCCGGCCCGCCTGAAGCCGCTGGCGGCATTGCCCGGCATCGATAATGAAACCCTTGCGGGCGGTCCGCTGGCCGCCTGCGACGGGGAAAATGTCTACCTGCCGGAGGAAATAGACCATTTTGACAACCGCGAGGCCAACGCCGGCCTCTTCCGGATTATGGTCAAGTTTGAAACCGGTCTGATCGAATACGGTACGTTTCATTTCGACCTGGAAAGGGCACGCTATCGTGGCCTGGAGGTGCCGCTATCCGCGTCCGAAATGAAAGCGTCAACTGCCGACGCCGGTGATCTGGCCAACTTTGCGGCGTCTTTTGCGCACCGACGTCTGGCCCTCGACCTGTTGACCCTGTTCGAACACGCGCGTCTGAACGTGCGTCTGCAGATCGACTACCCGGGGCTGGTGCGTCGGGGGCGGCCGGCTTTTCAGGCCGAATTCCGAAGGCGCCAGGCCAGGGTGCATACGCCTTCACTCCTGGATACCGCCTATGCCGGCCTGGCCCTGGATCTTCCCCTGGCGGACATGGACTTTGACACGCAGGATGGCCCGGCCCTGGTGGCGGATATGCAGGCAGCCTTCCTCGCGGCGGAACCGGCCCGCATGCCGGTCGAAGCCAGTGCCGGTCTGGTGGTCGCCTACTACCCGCAGATGGCGCAGGCCCTGGCGGTGGGCCGGCGCCCCTACCAGCCTCTGGCCGCTCCCTTTCGCCTGCCCATCCCCATCGAGGCCCACGCGCAGGCTTTCGCTCCGGTGGCCCCCCGGGCCGCAGCCATTGCACGTCGTCTGGCCGCCCGGGGATTCAAGCTCTACCCGGCCGATCTGCGCATGCTGCTCCAGCGCAATGCCGGCCGGCTGGACGACGAGGAGATCCGTGATCTAGTGCGGCAGGCCCGCAGAAACGAAAACCCGAACGAGGAAATCCCCGATTCCCTGCCCCCGCTCGATCCGGCGGACTGGCAGTTGCCCGGCGAGCAGGGGGCGGTTGCGACCATCGAGGACCCCGATGACGTTGAAAACGTGGTCTGGCTGCGGGAGTGGAATCATCTAATCGGCGACTACCTGCACGATCACGTGCGGGTGCGCGACCGACGCCTGCCGGCAGGGGCTAATGGGTTTTACGCGGGTGTGCTCGAAAGGCACGAGGGGCTCGTGCGCCGGCTGAAGTACGCCTTCGAACTGCTGCGGCCCGAAGGGCTCCGGCTCCTGCGTCAATGGATCGAAGGGGATGATTTCGACTACCGGGCGCTGCTCAACTATGCGCTGGACCGTCGGGCCGGGGTTACGCCTTCCGAGCGGCTGTACATCAAGCGCATCAAGCAGCGCCGCGACGTGGCCGTGCTGCTGCTGGTTGACCTCTCCCGCTCCACGTCCAATATTGTTGAGGGATCCGATGCTTCCGTACTGGATGTGGAGAAGGAAGCCATCGTCCTCTTCAGCCAGGCGCTGGAGGTGGTCGGGGACCGCTACGCCATTGCGGGTTTCTCCGGTACGGGCCGTCTGGGAGTCGACTATTTCCGCATCAAGGATTTTGATGCCGTCTTAGAGGAGACCACCCGCGGCGGCATTGGCCAGCTTCGCCCCCAGCGCAGCACACGGATGGGGGCGGCTGTGCGCCGGGCCACCCAGGATCTCATGGCGCTGGAGGCGCGCGTCCGCCTGCTGATCGTCATTGGGGACGGTTTTCCCAACGACCTGGAATACAAGCAAGACTACGCCATTGCCGACACCCGGCAGGCCATTGCCGAGGCCCGGACACGGCGAATTTATACCCACGCCATCACGGTAAATATTCCGGCCAGCCCGCGGCTGGACGATCTTTACGGCCACGTGCACCACACCGTGATTTCGGATGTGCGCGAACTTCCGGACCAACTTCTGCGGATCTACAGCAGCCTGACGAGGGGTTGAGAAAACGAGGCGACCATGGTGATTTATGACGACATATTCGAGTGGGAGGGCTGGGGCGGCAAGCTCAAGCTCGCGCGCGGACGCTGCCGGCTGAGGATCTTCGACCTCAACCAGGGCGCCTCCTCGGGGGTGGTCCACATCCGCCCCATCGTTGTCGTGGCCTCGGATCTGCCCCGTGACACGATGATGATGGGGGAGGTTTCGGTGCGCAGCGCCAGCAGCCATATCGCCACGGTGGTCTGCCGGCGGTTCGGGATCGATCCGGCGCGCATGCAGTTCGTGGAGTATACCCCGGCCGAAACCTACGGCCGGCAGGGTGAGTACGTCATGCAGGCCTGTTTCGATGCCGTGGCCTTCACCTGGAAAGACAATCTGGCCCTTTTCCCCAAAAGCCAGCCGCTGGATCCCCCCCTGCGAGAAATCGTCCAGGATCTGATGGCCCGCGCTGAGAATCCGCCGCCGTCATCGGCCTGAGAGCAACGCCTGCCCACCGGTCTTGCCAATCCGGTTAAAAGTATTAACTGGATGGACTAGCGACCCGGTTCGCTTTGTAACCGACATCCTGCATAAGGAGACGCATCCATGAAAGACGATACCCACCACATGTCAGATGGTAACCCGTTGCGCACGGGCGGACAGGCCTCCCAACTGCCGGACTGCCGCTGGAATCTGAAAGATCCGCGCAGCTGTATGGAGCCGGATTCCTGCGGCTGTTACGTAGACCCCTGCGTATATTTCGGTGTTTCACCCGAAGATTGCTGTGTCGACGCTGACATTCTCTGCGGCGAATGATCGCCGGCCCGATGCGGCCCTGTTTCCCTTGACTCTACGGGGTGGGGAATTAATGTTTTATAAGGCCCATTATGGCGGCGTTCATATAATAACCGGCCAACTGACACCGCTTCTAGAGCCCTTGCGACGACACCACACCCTGACACCTGCCTGCCCCGCTGAAGTGCGACCCGGCTGATTCCACGACTGCCTCTGTTTCCGCGACAGCCCCACCTGCCCACGATCCTACCGGCACGCACCGGCCTGCATCACGCCGACCCGAGAAAGGAGGATTCCCATGCAAGTCAAAGTGAAACCCGTGGCTCAGATTGTCGAGGAACAGGTCCGCAGTTGGCAGTTCAGCCGCGCCGAGCCCAAGCAGGCTGAAAAAAGCCTTCCCGTGCTAACGATTTCACGTGAACCCGGAAGCGGCGGACGAATTATCGGTGAGAAGCTGGCCAAGCGGCTGGGTTTCGATCTGTTTCACCAGGAGGTGCTGCATGAAATGGCACGCAGCGCCAAGGTGAGCGCGCAGCTGCTTGAAACGCTGGATGAAAAAGGGTTGTCCGTACTGGATGACTGGATTGCCTCGCTGGTGGACACCCGCCATCTGTGGCCGGACCAGTATCTTAAACATCTCATGAAGGTGATCGGTACCCTTGGCCGTCACGGCCGCGCCATACTGATCGGCCGGGGCGCCAACTTCATCCTTCCGGCCGAGCGCCGCCTGAGCGTGCGGGTCATCGCCCCGCTGGAAATGCGTGCCGCCAAGGTGGCCGAGGCTTTCGGCCTTTCGGCGGACGAGGCCCGTCGGCGAGTGGCCAAGACCGATTCGCAGCGCAAAGCTTTTATCCGCAAGTATTTCTATGCCGACATCGCCGACCCGCTTAACTATGACGTGACCGTCAATACCGGCAGCATGTCCCTGGAAGGGGCCGTTGATGTTGTCTGCTCGACGCTGGAGGTCTGCCGGATGCGCTGCGAGATTGACGAGAGGGGCAAAGGTACAGGGGCGGCGATGGCGTGAGGGTGGAGTAAAAAGCAGCGGTTTAAGACCACCACTGAAGCCTATGGCAAGGCGCTATCCTCCTGCCGAATACGCTTCGATTGAATTGTTCATTTTCTTTCGCGTGAAAGAAAACGAACCAAAAGAAAACGCCCATGTCCCGCTTCTTCCTGCGCGTCAACATATCGAACGGGTCTCGCGGAAACTCGCTTCGCGCGAACAAGTCCGCGAGCCTTTTCCGTTCGATACGTTGATGCTCGGCGCGGGACAAAGGGTTGAAAAATCAGAAGTATTACCGAGTCGGTGTGACCTCTTCACAGGTAGTCCCGGCGTCATAGCTGACCGCACTAAAGGAAAAGTGCATGCGAATGCGTTGACACGCTCACCGATTGGATCGTGTCAAGGGGCGCTTTCAGACATCAAAGGTCAGCTCATCGGGCCACTCGCGTAAATGCCCGTCCGAAGCATCTTTTCTGCAGGCATCCACCACGCAGCGATCAGCTTTATAGTGGATATCCCGCCCGGGGTCCGTGTTGTTGAATAATTTCCACAGCACCAGCGAATTGTCGTCGAGGTCGATGTCCGCGTCGTAGACAAGGATCAGCCTAAAAGCGTCCAGGGCTTCGAGATCGAGCAGCTGGCGGGCGTAATCGCGGCCGGCTCGATCGCCGGGCTTTAGGACCTTGACCATCAGGAGAGGGGGGGCGCCTTCTACGGCGGCGGGGTCCTCGGGGAATACGCGCACACCGGCCACGCCGGGGACTTCATCCGCCAGCATCGCCTCGAATGCCTGTTTTGAAGCCGGCCCCGTGCCCACCGCGGCGGGTGCCGGGTTTCGCGGGGTCTCGCCGGCGACTCTTGCCGTCAGGTCAACGCCCAGCTTGCTGCCATGGATCGGGGTCGGCGAGGAGTGGTCGAGGACGTCCAGAACCCCCTGGGTGTGCGTCAGATCGGCGCTCACATCCAGCTGGGTCAGGAGCTTGGCCATGACCGCGGCCGGGTCCTGGGGGTTCACGTCGCGGTCCACCACCACGATTATCTTGCAAAAGCTCATCTGACCCTGCCCCCAGAGCCCGGACATGATCTGCTGGGCGTGCATGGGGTAGGCCTTGTCGATGGCGACGATAACGATATTGTGAAAGACACCCTCCCAGGGCAGCCAGTAGTCTTCGATTTCAGGAAAGGCCGTCTGCAGGAGGGGGAGAAAAAGCCGTTCGGTGGCCTTGGCCAGGTAGCAGTCTTCCATGGGGGGGCGGCCCACCAGGGTGGCGCAGTAAAGCGGCCGGCGCCGGTGGGTGATGGCGGTCACGTGGAAGACCGGGTATTCGTCTGCCAGGGAGTAGTAGCCGGTGTGGTCGCCGAAGGGCCCCTCGATGCGGCGCTCGTCCGGATCCACATAGCCTTCCAGCACGAACTCGGCCTCGGCCGGGACCTCCATGTCCACCGTCAGGCAGCGCGCCATGGTAACAGGGCGGTTGCGGAGGAACCCGGCCAGCATCATCTCGTCCAGATTACGCGGCAGGGGTGCCGTGGCGGCATAAATGGTCGCCGGATCGGCCCCGATAGCCACGGC
>CAJHYH010000372.1_pt1 | contig 13240 bp, 10 predicted proteins | sample 9198661 | NCBI WGS metagenome assembly CAJHYH01 (sample SAMEA7708356, study PRJEB35096) | sediment metagenome | biome: marine neritic benthic zone biome [ENVO:01000025]; feature: sediment [ENVO:00002007]; material: shallow marine sediment [ENVO:03000034] sea grass bed [ENVO_01000059] ... | reverse complement strand
AGGCCGTTCTAGACAAACGCAATCGGCCGCACATCCGCTGTGGATGGCGGCCGATTGCGTTGTGACGCATGGCGATGGCGGTTGCCCGAGACCGTCGGGAAACGGAATCGGACGGGGTGTTGATGGATTATTGATCCTAAGCTTTCAGGGCATCTTCCCTGTTTATTCCGTTGCCGGAAGCCGCACGGACAGTACGGGTACGCTGGATCGCCGGGTGACCCGGTTGGTCGTGCTGCCCATCATGGCGTCCATGATGGCGCCGCGGCCGTGGGTGCCCATGACGATCAGGTCGCAATTCTTTTCTTCGGCCGTTTCCAGGATCTGGACGACCGGGTTGCCCACCTTGATGATGGTTTCATCCATGGCGGCCTCGTGGTCGTTGGTGCCCGGGCGCAGGTTCTGGCAGAAGCGGTCCAGCACTTCCCGCAGCATCTGGTTGTCGCGCCTTTTGCCGATCAAGATATCCCGGGTTTCGTCCAGGTTGCGTTTCTTGATGGCCTCCCACTCGTCCGCACCGATGTAGCCCTCGACCCCGGCATCGACGTAGTCGGGGGTCTCGTCGATCACGTGCAGGATAACGATCTGGGCGCAGAAGCTGTTGGCCAGACTGACGGCGTAGGCCATGGCGTAGCGGGCGTTTTCGGAAAGATCGGTGGCGTAGAGAATACGTTTGATGTCCACCGTTGGAATGGTCGTGTCCATGGTTGTATTTCTCGACTCGCGTTGAAGGTTATTATTCCGCCGTGGCGGCGGTCTTCTTGCCGAACAGGTTGCGGATATGCTTCACCCAGATGCCGCTCAAGAGATAGGCATAGATGTAAGTGCCGATGATGATCAGCACGAAGGAAATGGCGATATCCTGGCCGCTGCCGTTCAGGGAGAAGCCCGGCACGTAGCCGAACAGAAAGGGCCCCAGGTAGAGAAATTTGGCGAATTTGAAGGACGCGAAGGCTGTGCGCCACATGTTGGCCTTGGCGATGGTGGCCCCGGCAAAAGCCGCGATGCAAACCGGCGGCGTGATGTTGGAATCCTGGGAGAGCCAGTAGACGATCATGTGGGCCGCGATCTCGTTGACGCCCAGATGGGTCAGGGCCGGGACCGCCACGACCGCTGTGATCAGATAGGCGGCCGTCACCGGAACACCCATCCCCAGAATCAGCGAGGCCAGGGCGATCAAGAGGATGGTCAGCGGCAGGGACCCGCCGGCCAACTCGATCACGATGTCGGCGAAGGTCAGCACCAGCCCGCTGTAGGTGAGCACCCCGATGATAATGCCGATGACGCCCACGGTGGCCCCGATCTTGAGGCTGTTCTCGGTGCCGCTGCGGGCCGCCAGGCCGAAACGGATTATTTCCGTTTTTAAATCGGCGCCGTTCTTGTGCCGGTAGAGCGCTACGGCCGCGGACACGATCAGGCCCAGAAACACCATGGCCCGGGGGGAGAACAGCGTGGCAAAGGACTTGGCGCCCTCATCGCCCATAAAGGACGTGAGCCCGCTAAAGGCCCATCCGCCGATGAGCACGAAACCCATGATGAACGCCACGCTGGGATCGATCTTGGTATCGAGGGTCTTGTGGCTGATAGCGACACAGGTGGCCAGACCCAGGATGGCCGAGTAGCCGGGGGAATAGCCCGTCAGCATGAAGATCGTGATCACGATCAGCGGTGTGGTGTAGAGCCATTCCCGTTTGAGGATCGTGGTAGCTTTCTCGGGGTAGCGCTCGCCCACGACGTTGTACATCTTGGCTTCCCAGTGCACCATCATGAAGACGCTGAAGAAATACATCAGGGCTGGAAAAATGGCCACGAGCATGATGCGCGAGTACTGCACGCCGGTGAGCTCGGCCATGATAAAGCCGCCGGCGCCCATGATGGGGGGCATGAACATCCCGCCGATGGAGGCCGCCGGTTCGATCCCGCCGGCCACATGCGGGCGGAAACCCGCTTTTTTCATCATCGGGATGGTGAAGGTCCCGGTGGAGACGGTGTTGGCGATGGCACTGCCGGAAATCGAGCCGAAGAGGCCGCTGGCGATGACCGATACCTTGGCCGGCCCACCCACATGATGGCCCACGGCCGCCAGGGGCCAGTCGATGAAAAACTTCTGGGCGCCGCATTTTTCGAGGTAGGCGCCGAAGAGCACGAAGAGCAGCACGTAGGTGGCCAGCACGTTGGCCATAATGCCGAAAACGCCGTCGGCCCGGTAGAAAATGCTGGTGCACAGCCCGGGCAGGGTGTCGCCGGCATGAGCGATCAGATCCGGCATCACGTCACCGTACATACCGTAGACCAGGAAAACGGTGCCCAGGATGACGAAGACGTTGCCCACCACCCGCCGGGCCAGCTCGACGCCAACCAGCACGCCCACCACGGCCATCCACTGGTCCACCTGGTTTTCGGCCCCGGTGCGGTAGTTGATGGCCTCGAAATTGAACATCCAGTAGCCGATGGTCACGATGGAGGCCACGATCAGGAGGTAGTCCACCACCCGCATGACCTTGGTCTTGGACTGATAAAGCAGGAAACAGAGGATGTAGGTGATGATGACATAGATGCCCCGGTGGAACTGGGTGGCCGCCGGTTCGATCACGGCCGACCAGGAATAGTACAGCACCAGAAAAATGGCCAGGGCATCGAAAATTACTTTTTCGTAGTTTTTCAGTTTTTCGTACACGGTCATACCTGCCTGGAAAGTGGTTTAGTGTCCATCCCTAAACAGCTATTCGCATGATCGGGTCAGCCCGTCAACTCCTGCGAAGACCCATTTAGGGTTGGGCACTAAAAAGAAGTTAAAGGGGATTGAGGGCAGTGCCGAAGCACTGCCCCTGTTGGCGAATCAACAATTTTGGGGTTTATTTAAGAACGCCCATTTCTTTCCAGAACTTCTCCGCTCCGGGATGCAGCGGGGTGGCCACGCCCTTGATACCCTTTTCGACCGACATGGCCTTGAAGGTTTTCTTCTGGGAAACCATCCAGGCCAGGCCTTCGTCCGTGAAGATCGCTTTCAGCATGCCGTAGACCAGGTCTTCGGGGGCCTTGGGATTGGCCACCAGGAGCGTGGTGTCCACCCAGGAGGGCACGTCTGCGGTCATACCGCGATAACGGCCGTCGCTGGTCGGGATATTCCAGGGCACGAAGTTCTTGTACTTGTCATAGAACCCGTATTTCTTGGCGTCCGCATCCAGATCCACCATTTCGATCTCGTTCATGGTGGCAGCCTGGATCACGGCCGGGCTGGGGTAGGCGGTGAACAGCCAGAAGGCGTCGAGCTGCTTGTTGCCGAAGGCATCGGCGGCCGCGTTGTAACCCATGGCGTTGCGCTCGACCTTGTCCCACATGCCCAGGTGGGTGAAAAACTGCTCGCAGTAGGCATAGGCGCCGGAGCCGGCGTTGCCCACGCCGACCTTCTTGCCGGCCAGGTCCTTGACACTCTTGATGCCAGAGCCCTTGCGGACGATGAGCTGGGCCGGGGCTTCGTACAGATAGGCCACAGCCAGGACGTTTTCATATTTCTTGGGGTCATTGACCATCAGGCCGTTGCGGCCGGCATAGACATGGCCCGAATAGACGGTGCCGAAATGGGCCTTGCCGCTGTTGACCTTGCGCAGGTTTTCGGTAGATCCGCCCGAGGACTGGACCTTGATGTTGTAGTCCATGGCTTTGACGGGTTTATAGGTGGCGACGGATTGGGCCACGACCTGGAAGGTCCCGCCGGCAGGGCCGCCCGCGAAAATGATCAGCTTTTTGGCGTAAACGGGGCCGGTAAAAGCCATCGCAATGATCAGGGCGAGACTGATGGCCAGAATGACTGGAAAAGATTTCTTCATACGATCCTCCTTTAGCGTAACAAACAGATGGGTTTAGGGGAACTGCACGCCTGAATATCCTCCCGCCGCAAACGATCCTTATGATTGAGGCGTGCATTCACCGCGAGTTGGCGATGAACCGAAGGGCACGTTTCAAAGGGCCGGATCCGGCACTGTCACCTTTAGACAATGCATTGAAAGCGGTCAATCAGAGGATTTCGGATTTTGTTGTAAGGATTTTTCTTACAAAATCAAGGTTTGAACGGTCCAGCCCCCCGAGGGGGCATCGCGTTCGGCAGCGTGGGCGGACGCCAGGCGGGGGTTTTGCTGCCTGTGATTGGCATTAATTTATTTTGAAATTGGATATGTTGCGCCGTCAGGGCGCGATCAGGTTGTTTTGAATGGCGAAGCGAATCAGTTCGGCATTGTTGCGCAGGTCCAGTTTCTTGAGCAGCCGGGCACGGTAGGTATCCACGGTTTTTATGCTGATGTTGTAGGCACTCGCGATTTCGCGGTTGGTGTGGCCCATGCCCAGGCGTCGCAGCACCTGCAGCTCACGCATGGAGAGCGAGTCCAGCGGCGTTTTGGCCCGGGCACCCTTGGCGATGCGCAGGGCCAGAGCTTCGGTGGCTTCATCGGTGATATAACGGTGGCCTTCGTGAATCCGGCGGATGGCGGTGACCAGCTGTTCCGGAGCCGATTGTTTGGTCAGATACCCCATGGCGCCGGCTTCGATGGCCCGCACCACGTACTGCGCCTCTTCGTGCATGGTCAGGATCAGCACCGGCAAATCGGGATTCGAATCCTTCAGGCGGCTGACCACCTCCAGGCCGTCAAAGCCGGGCATGGAGATGTCCACCACGGCCACGTCCGGCCGGGTGGCCGCGACCTTCTGAATGGCCTCCTTTCCATCGGAGGCTTCAGCCACCACTTCCATGGCGCCGTCTTCTTCGACGATGCGGCGCAGACCATCACGCACGATACTATGGTCGTCGGCCAGTAGAATCCGGATCATGTCATCTCTCCCGGTTCATCAGGAAAACTTACCCGCAAGCGGATGCGGGTGCCTTCGCCCGGTGCGGCACGGACTTCGAGATCGCCGCCCACCAGATTGGCGCGTTCCTTCATGCCGGCAACCCCCAGACCTTCGGACTCCGATAGATTTTCGGTCTCAAAACCGTCACCGTCATCAACGACGGTGAGTTGGAGCTGGCCGTCATGGGTGACAAGCTCGACCTCCGCCCGGCTCGCGCGGGCGTGGCGGGCCACATTCGTGAGCGCCTCCTGGGCGATGCGGTAGGCGGCCGTGGCGATGGACTCGCTGATCACCGGTATCCGGCTGTGTTCGAACACACAGGTGATATTGGTGCGTTTTTCAAAATCGGCGGTGAACCATTCCAGGGCATCCACCAGCCCCAGGTCGTCCAGCACCCCCGGCCGCAGGCGAATGGCCATCCCGCGCACGTCCTCGATATTCTTGTCGATCAGACGGCACATGTCGCGTGCGCGCGCCGCGGCCGAGGGATCGGCCGCCTCCAGACGCCGTGAAATCCAGACCGAATCCATACGCAGAGCTGTCAACACCTGGCCGAGCTCATCGTGAAGTTCCCGCGCGATAGCCGCCCGCTCCTTTTCCTGGCCGGCCATGATGCTGGCCGAAAGCCGGCGCAACTGTTTCTGGGCCTTGATGACATCGGTGATATCGGTGGAAATTTCACACACCCCGCTGGCATCGCCGTCGGCGCCATAAAAGGGGAATTTGACCGAGAGGTAGTAATGCGTCGTTCCGTCAGGGTGGGGCATTTGCTCCTCAAACTGAAAGGAGCGCCTCTCGCGCAGGACCTTCAGGTCGTTCTCCCGGAACTTCCGGGCCACCTCGGGCGAGAAAAGGTCTTCATCGGTCAGTCCCTGCACCTCATCGTTGGATCGTTCCAGGATGGCCTCGAAACAGGTGTTGATCAGGGTGTAGTGGCCGTCGCGGTCCTTGATCGAAACGACGTCGGGGGTGTAGCGCAGGATGCTGGTGATTTCGCGCGTGCGCTCCTGGACCTGTTTTTCCAGCCCCCGGGTATAGCGGCCCAGTTCTTCCTGGGCCAGCTGCAAAGCACGTTCGGCACGATTGCGTTCGGTGACGTCGATGGAAACGGCCAGCGAGCGTACCGGCCGCCCGGCATCGTCGCGTTCAGCCACGGCCGAGAGCAGGACATCGATCACGTCCCCGTTGGCCTTGCGGAACTGGTAGGGGATATCCTGACAGGCACCGGTGCGGAAAAACTCCGGAATAACTGACCGTTCCGCGAAAAGACGCGAGCTTTCAGTCAAAAAATCCGTCAACTGGCGGTCGATCACGTCTTCGCGACGATAGCCCAGGGCCTGGAGCCAAAAATCGCTAACGCTGATCAGACGGCCATCGCTGTCAATGGAATGGAGCATGGCCGGGGTGTGGTTGTAGAGGGAGCGGTAGCGGCGTTCGCTTTTTCCCAGGGCATTCTGAATTTCCTTGCGTTTAACGATTTCCTGGCTGGCTTTCTGGTAGAGGAAGAAAACCGAAAACCCGATCAGAATGCTGGCCGTGAAGACCACTGGACCGGTGATGCGGATCAGCGGTTCGGACACCACCTTGGAAATGGCATCCAGGCTCCGGAGGTGGATGATGTTCCAGCCGGGGTAGTTTTCGACCTGGGTGCGGTTCATGAGGTAGCGTCGCCCCTTCTGGTCGAGGACATAGCGGTCGTCACGCAGCTTCAGTCCGGTCCAGCGCCAGGGCCCCTCGCCGAACTGGCGGGAGCGGCCAATGCTCTCGATTTCTTCCTTTGAAAGGTCCCAGAGCAGCTGATAACGCCATTGGGCCCGGTTGGAAATGAAAATGACCCCCAGCGGATTGGTGACGAGAATGATGTCCTCGGGGCCCAGACCGAGTTCCTCCTCCACTTCTTCAATGGAGGCCTTGATGACCACGACGCCGATGGGCGCGGCCCGGTCCGCCCCGTAAACCGGACAGCTACTGTAGGCGCCGCGAACACCCGAGGTGGTTCCCAGGGCAAGATAGGTGGCCGGGGTGTGCTGGATGGCTTTGGTGAAATAGGGCCGGAAATCGAAATTGTGCCCGACAAAGCTATCCATGGCGTTGCGGTTGCTCGACGCGATCGTCAGGCCGGTACGGTCCATGAGATAACAGACATCGGCGTTGAGATTGCGTTGGAAATGATCCAGAACCTGGTTGGCCGGGCCGCGCGAGGCTGCCCCCGGGCTTGCCAGGGCGGCGATGATTTCGGGGATGCCGGCCAGGACGCGGGCCGGCCGGATATTGGCGGAAATTTGCGCATTGAGGTTGATGCGCAGCATTTCCACACGGATTTCAGCCTGCTGCTCGGCTTCCAGCAGGGCCGACTCCTTGAGATTGTGGTAGTAGAGATAGCCGCCGATCGAGGTCGATAGAAACGTCAGCAGGGACAGGACCAGCAGGATGAGGCGTAGTCGCATTTAGACTCTCCGGACGGCCGCCGGCCATTGATGGTCTGCGGTCGCCGCCGATGACCGGGCTGTCTGCCAGGCCGCTCGCGACCTTGATGGCCGCTGGCGCTCAATGCCCTGCCCGGTAAGGCTAGATGCATTATGGGGCTAGAGGTTGTCAACTTCCAATTGATTGAGCGGCAGGCGTTCATCGCCGGCCACCTTCAGGCTCGCAAGGCGATGGGCTTCCTTGAGGTGGACCAAATGACGCCGCTGGGGACCCGTTGCCACCGACAGGCGGTGCGGATTCACCCGCAGTGCCGCGCGGCCAGAGGCAGGCGGCACATGGTTCAAGGCGGTGTCGGCCATATTCCGGAATATATGCCCTATAACACGTTCCCCGAACGCCGGATGATGAGGACCGGCCAGGACATTGTCGCTGTTGGCCAGCCCCGGTCCTTCCTGAAGTCCCATGCGGATCACGCGAATGCCCGCGGCGGTCAACATCAGCCACATCCGGGCGACGAGATCGATGCTTTCCGCCAGGTTCGGCGGCCGGTAGCGGCCGCCGGCAAAATCGGCCGCCAGCGGGCTGCCCGCCAGCACCAGGGCGGGGTAAATACGGACAAAGGCGGGTGCCAGACCGATTATCGCCTCGACCGTGGCGAGGGCGCTCTCGCGGGTGTCACCCGGAAGGCCGGTCATGATTTGAAGGCCGATTTCATAACCGGCGCGTTTGAGCTTGGAGACGGCACGGACGGTATCCCTGGCCTGATGGCCCCGCTGTGCTCTGGTCAGAACACGATCATCCATGGACTGGACACCAAGCTCGACGGTGCGGATGGGGTCGTCCTGGATCAGTGCCAGGCTTGAGGTCGATATGGTATCCGGGCGGGTCGAAATCCGTAGGCTGTCCACTTGGTCCTTTTCGACATAGACCTTTGCCCAGTCAAGGTAGCGGCGAACACGGTCCGGTTTGAGTCCTAGAAAATTGCCGCCGAAAAAGGCCAGCTGGGTGAGGTCGTATTTACGGCGCCGATAAGTGAGGAATCGATCAACCGCGGCTGCAAACGCCGTCTGGTCTAAATCTCGGTGAGCCGTGTCGGCAATGGTGGCTTGATTGCAGAAGGCGCATTGGTGTGGGCAGCCGGCTTGCGGTAGAAAGACAGGAATGACGAAATACCGCCGGGAGGGTGCGCGTGGCGCTTTTCTGTCTGTGTAGGCGACCCGGGTGCCATGCGCCTGCCGATGGACTTGCAGTAAGTCGCGCATCACCGTTCAGACGCTGTCGCTCAAGATCTGGAGGGCCTGCCGGGCGGCGTCCTGTTCGGCCGTTTTTTTGCTGCGTCCGGCACCCTGCACGCTTAATCCCTGGAGTTTGAGCTCGACCTCGAAAACTTTGTCATGATCCGGCCCCCGAGCATCCACAACGCGGTAGACAGGCATGGTTTTCATGTGGTTCTGGGCGTATTCCTGCAGACGGCTTTTAAAATCAGCATCGGCCGCGGTGGACCCGACGGCCTCGAACTGAAAGGCCAGTCGAGAGGCGATGACGTTAAAAGCCGCCTGGTAGCCGCCATCCAGGTATACGGCCGCTAGCACGGCCTCCAGCGTATCCGACAGAATGGAAGGTTTTTCACGCCCGCCCGTCTGGGCTTCGCCTTTGCCAAGCCGCACATAGCGGCCGAGCTCGATCGCACGGGCCACCTCCGCCAGGCGGGCCTCACTGACCAACTGGGCCCGGGTGCGCGACAGATCGCCCTCTTTCATTCGGGGATAGCGCTGCATCAAGACATGGCCCACGACCAGATTCAATACGGCATCGCCTAGAAATTCCAGGGTTTCATTGTCGCTGAGATCGTTCTGCGGGCTCTCATTCACATAGGAGCGATGTTGCAGGGCTTCCCGGAGGTAGCGCAGATCCCTGAATGTATAGTGCAGGGCATTTTGAAGGGCATCAAGCTCGTGGGTCATTCGCAACCCTCTATTCAGCGGGGTCGCGCTTTAACCGCATGACCCGTCGATGTTCGGTTCCATGGGTGAAGTTTCCTGCGGCGCTATCCGCGCCATCAAATCGGTAAAACAGTGATAGGGAACATGGAAATCGCCACCGGCGACGCCCATTTCAACGTCGGGTTTGATGGCTCCGTGAAAATCCGTCCCCCCGGTGGCCGCGAGATCGAAACGCTGCGCCCAGGCCAGAAAGGCCTGGGTTTCCGCCTGCGTGTGCTCCGGGTAATAGGCTTCGATGCCCATCAGCCCGCAAGCCTTCAAACGGGCTATCAGGTCTTCCATACGCCAGTCCCCCTCCGAATCGATCAGGCCCGGATGGGCCAGAACCGGGGCGCCGCCCGCACGGCGGATGAGTTGGATCGCCGCTTCACAATCGATGCGGTATTTATCGGCATAGGCCGGCCGGCCGGCCCCCAGATAGCGCTCGAAAGCCTCGTCGAAATCGGAAACGATGCCGTTTCGAACCAGCCAGGCGGCAATGTGCGGGCGGCCGATCTGGACTTCCTTCATCTGCGTTTCAAGATCCGCCATGGAAATCCCTATGCCGAGGCGGTTCAGTTTGGCAATAATGCGGGGGTTGCGGTCCTTGCGGGCGTTCTTCAGCCGCGTCAGGGCCTTCTGCAGTTGGTCATCATCGGGGGTGATGCCATAGCCCAGGAGGTGCAGGCTGCCCTGACTGGGAAATTGTTGCGGCGAAGCCGTGCTGATTTCAACGCCCGTGAGGAAATCAAAATCGGAGGGGATGTCCCTGTTAACGACCTCGGTAACACCGGCCAGGGTGTCGTGATCCGTGATGGCGATGGCCGCAAGCCCGCAATGGCGGGCCCGCGCAATGATTTCGGCCGGTGTCAGTGAGCCGTCAGAGGCAGTGGAATGAATGTGAAGATCGATATTCACATTGGGGCTACAACCCAAGTGCCTTTTCCTGGGCCTCTTCCTTGGTTTTGCATTCGATGCATTGGGTCGTGACGGGGCGCGCTTTCAGCCGAGCAATCGAAATGTCCTCGCCGCAGGCTTCACAGATGCCGAAAGTGCCGTTGTCGATTCGATCCAGAGCTTTCTTGATTTTTTTAATCAGTTTGTGCTCGCGGTCTCGAATCCGCAACATGAAGTTGCGATCGGCTTCGAGAGAGGCCCGGTCCGTGGGATCGGGAAAGTTCTCTTTCTGGGCCGTCATGCCCGATACAGTGCTGTCGGCCTGGCTCAGCAGTTCCTCCAGGCGATCATTCAGCCGGTTCTTGAAATAATCGATGTCTTTCTTCTTCATAAGCGTGCCTTTTGATTCCTATATTTGAGCGCCATCTTAGGAAAAAGAAGCGAATAACACAACCCGTTTGGCTTGTAAAGGCATAAAAAATGACAATTTGTCGTATCCAGGCGCTTCGGCCGGCATTTGCCGTAGGGCCTCACGCCGGCTTCAGCTGAAGGTCGTCTTGGCCCGATTGAAGATATGGGTTGCGCCACGAAGGTACTATTAATTTAAGCACGATCATGGGCTTAACCAGTTTTTGGATACCCAGCAACGGAAGACGGCCCCAAACGGGATGTGAAGTCGGTGTTTGCCCGTTGCCTTTTTAAAAAGGCTGTACTAAGGAGGGTGCGGTTGCTGTGGTTTCATACTGCCGGGCGATAAGCACCGGCAGCGTGATGAAAAGGGAATACGGTGTGATTCCGTAGCGTTGGACCGGCGCTGTGAGCAGGGACGGACGCCGCAGGAAGCGCCTCGCGAAGAAATCCGAGGGGCTTCAGCCACTGCCTCGACAACCGGGGGCGGGAAGGCGCGGTGGTCGGTATGATCTGCAAGCCAGAAGACCTGCCCGGCAACCTGAATGGAAGGATGTTGTCCGCTGAATTCCGTGTGTCGCGCCAAGGCGCGGGATGCGGTTTTTTTATGCCCAATCGCCGCCATCCGCCTGTGCGCAAACCTTTGCTTTGAATTTTTACCAATGGAAGGGAGATTCAGGATGCAGACACAGCTGGAATTGGCACGGGCGGGAGAAACCACGGCAGCGATCCGAAAGGTTGCGAAGCGGGAAAGCCTGGCAGCGGACGCCGTTCGCCGCCGGGTGGCGTGCGGCGAAATCGTCATCCCCGGAAATCCCGCTCGGCCCGAGCAGAAAACAGTGGGCATCGGGCGGGGACTGCGGACCAAAATCAACGCCTCGATCGGAACATCGTCGGATATCGTCGATATCGACCTGGAGGTGCGCAAGGCCCAGGTGGCGGAAAGCGAAGGGGCCGACACCCTGATGGAGCTTTCTACGGGCGGGGATCTGGACCGGGTGCGCCGTGAGGTCCTGGCCCACTGCCGCCTGCCGGTTGGCAATGTCCCCCTCTACCAGGCCTTTTGCGAGGCCGCCCGCCGATATCGCAACCCAAACCGGCTGGAGGCGGCGTTTCTCTTCGAATTGATTGAGAAACAGCTGTCGGACGGTATATCCTTTATGGCCATCCATTGCGGGATCAACCGCTATACCATCGAGCGCCTGCGCAAACAGGGCTACCGCTATGGTGGGCTGGTTTCCAAGGGGGGTACCTTCATGGTGTCCTGGATGGAAGCCAACCAGAAGGAAAACCCGCTCTATGAGCATTTTGACCGCGTGTGTGCCTTAATGCGCAAATACGATGCCGTCCTCTCGCTGGGCAACGGCATTCGCGCCGGCGCAATTCATGACAGCCACGACAGGGCCCAGATGGCCGAGATGGTGATCAACTGCGAGCTGGCCGAACTGGGGCGCGAAATGGGTTGCCAGACCATGGTGGAGGGACCCGGTCACGTCCCTCTGGATGAAATCGAAGGCAATATCATGCTTGAAAAACGCATGAGCGGCAATGCACCCTATTATGTTCTCGGTCCGCTGCCGGCGGACAGCGGGGCCGGTTACGATCATATTACGGCCGCCATCGCGGCGGCCAACGCCGCCCGCCACGGAGCGGACCTGATCTGTTATATTACACCGGCGGAACACTTGGCCCTGCCCAATGCGGATGACGTGCGCGAGGGAGTGCGGGCCACGCGTTTGGCTGCCCATATCGGCGATATCGCCAAATACCCGCAACGGCGCGACAGGGAAAAAACCGTGGCCCTGGCCCGTCGGGATACCCGCTGGGTGGACCATTTCCAGCATCTGCTGTTTCCGGAGCAGGCTAAAAAAGTCCGTGCCAGCCGGGTTCCGGAAAACAGCAAGACGTGTACGATGTGCGGTGATTTCTGTGCCATGGAAAGAGGACTGGCGCTGTTTCAGCCCGATATCAGTGCGGCCAAGACGGCCAACCCGGAAGGGCAATCGGTGCCCTGATCCACGGTCAGAAATGCCTTGCTGCGCTCCTGCCACCGATGCTCAGCGCGATGTAAAGGGGTCTAAAATCGAACGACAATACGATCTTGCCCCTTTTGGTCAAAGCGAATCGGTTTGCCCACACCAAGACAGGCATATCTCCCTTTTTTAAACCTTTATTTTTCTTTGATAGGAGTTGTCATGAAACGGCTGCAAACAACCATTCAGGCAATTACCGCCCCCAACGGTGAATGGCGCGAGAAGGCGCTGGAGCGGCTGCGGCAACAGGCGCGCCCGGCCGGCAGCCTGGGGATTCTAGAAGATGTCAGCGCCCGTCTGGCCGGCATTTACGAAACCCTGGACGTGCGCCTGGATCGGAAAGTGATCGTCACTTGCGCCGGCGATCACGGCATATGTGAAGAGGGTGTAAGCCTCTTTCCTTCTGAGGTAACGCCTCAAATGGTCCTTAATTTTGTCCGTGGCGGGGCTTCGATCAATGTGCTGGCCCAACATGCCGGTGCCGAGGTGCGGGTGGCCGACCTGGGGGTCGCTGCGGATTTCGATCCGGGTTTGCCGATTTTTCACAAGAAAATTGCCAAGGGCACGCGCAATTTTGCGGTGGGGCCAGCCATGATGCGCGAAGAGGCGGTGGCCAGCCTGGAGGCGGGTATCGATATCGTGGCGGCGATT
>CAJHYH010000327.1_pt1 | contig 13291 bp, 12 predicted proteins | sample 9198661 | NCBI WGS metagenome assembly CAJHYH01 (sample SAMEA7708356, study PRJEB35096) | sediment metagenome | biome: marine neritic benthic zone biome [ENVO:01000025]; feature: sediment [ENVO:00002007]; material: shallow marine sediment [ENVO:03000034] sea grass bed [ENVO_01000059] ... | reverse complement strand
CCGCCCTTTTCTCCAATGTTCGACGGATCAACGCCCTGATCCAGCTGGGCCGGATCGACCCGGACGGCGCCCAGCAGATCATCGGTGCCTTTCGCACGGTTGACCAGGTTCTGGGTCTGTTTGATTTCGATCCCTGCGCCCTGCCGGACGAGGCCGCCGCGCTGATCGCCGCCCGCAAGCAGGCGCGGGCGGAAAAAGACTGGGCCCGGGCCGATCAGCTGCGGGCGCAATTGCAGGCACTGGGCGTCACCATACAGGACCGCAAGATATGAAACGATTGTTTTTCCCGCACACCATGATTGCGTCGGACCTGGCCGAGGCGCTGCATGCCGCCCTTGGTCCGACAACCCTCTTTCACCCGCTGCCCGCCGCCGTCGACGTCCAGTCCGGCAAACTGGCCGCAGCGCAGAAGATCGATCTGGTCTTTCCCTGTGCGGAAGACGGGGGCGCGCTGGCGGCGGTCATCGCATCTTTCCGGGACTGGGCCGCCGAACATGCCGGACGGGATTTGGCCGGACGCATGGGCCGGGGGGCGGAGATTCCCTTTTTCGGGGAAGACGCCACCAGCCGGATTGCTGCTGAAATCAAAGCGGGAGCGGGCGCCGACGCGGCTTCCACAGCGGCCGCCGGCCTTCTCCAGGCACGACTGCTGCTCATGCTGGCGCAGGAACACGATGCCCACCGCAGTGAACTGACGGCCGATCTTCGCTGGCTGGAGACGCAGGAGCGCCGCATGCTGGAGGAACTCAAGGGTGATGATGACGCCCTCATGGGCGAAATGGGCGCATCACCGGTGACCGCGGTGCCGCCCACCCTGCACATGCCGGCTGCGCGCATCGGCGCCTGGGCGCAGCTGGCCCTGGCGGCGGAAGACTTCTGGCGCACCGCCCCGGCCGTCTTGTTTCTGACCGACAGCGCGGAGGTGATGGATCACGTCACGGAACAGTTTACGGCTGAGCCGCTCCTGCGGCGCTATGCCGTCGCGGCCGCCACGGATGAACTGCAGACCTGGCTGGTCGATCCCAAGGGGCCGCCGCCGGTGGCGGAAAAAGCGGCGGTCGCGCCGGCATTACGCCTGACGCTGGTTCGCCTGACCGGAATGGATGCGCCCGAATGGCTGGGTCGACTGACGGGAAAATCTTGGCGTGACGCTTCGGAACCGGATCCGGATGCGGCCGCCGAAGGTGTTTTGGTGGGCATGGTCGAACAGGCCTGAAGAGCGCCGGAACGGGTTTCGCGGACGGGGGTCGAATTTTTCAACCTGTTGAAATTAATATAAAAGTATATATTGACCCGTTCCCCTAAAAATTATCCGCAAGGCTTGACTCGCTAGGGCAATTGGTATAAGGACTCTCTCGATGTGGATCACAACGGCGTTGCGGCGCCCGATTATACCTTTTGAAAGGAGGCTTTTAGATGGCTTTTAACCCGATTGTGGATGAAGAAAAATGTGAAGGCTGCGAAGAATGCGTCGACGTCTGTCCGGTGGAAGTATTCGAGATCCAGGACGGAAAGTCCGTGGCCGTGAACGCAGAAGAATGCCTGGGCTGCGAAAGCTGCGTTGAAGTTTGCGAGCCGGACGCGATCGTTATCGAAGAGACCTGATTCGCGATCCAACGGTTTTAAACCCTGATTCCGCAAACGGAATCAGGGTTTTTTATTGGGCACCACCAGAAATGTCCAATTTGATCCCGGGAAGCCGACTGCGGGCAGCAGCCGGCTTCCCGGTTTTTATCGGTTGTTCCAACCGCCGGCATCAGTTGAGCGGCACCAGTTCCACGCGGCGGTTGCGGGCCCGGTTTTCCTCGACGTCATTCGGGAAGCGCGGGCGGTCTTCGCCATAACCCCGGGCTTCGAGACGATCCCGGGCAACCCCTTGGCTGATCAGGTATTCCTTGATCGACCGGGCGCGTCGATCCGAGAGTTCGCGGTTGTAATCCGCTGGGCCGAGATCGCAGGTGTGCCCCTGGACTTCCACCCGGATCTGCGGGTTTTCGCGCAGGATCTTGATGTCGCTCTTCAAGATCTCCTTGGCGTCCGGACGGACCACATCACTGTTGAAGTCGAAATTGACGCCGCTCAGGATCCAGGTAATCTTGGGCTGCGGCAGCGGCGGCGGGGGCGGCGGTGCTGGTTTGGCCATGGGCTTGGCAGCGGCCAGGAAGACTTTTTCGACGAAATCGGCCATGCCCGCGCTGGTGACGATTTCATCGGCGCTGCTGGCAATGCCGCATTCGCTGGCGGCGGCCAGACTGGACATCAGCTGGCGTCCCTCTTCGGTGTTGCCGACAAATACGGTATGCAGACACAGATTGGGCCCGAACTGCTGCTTCAAGGCCTCGGCCGCCTCGGTCGCCGCGGTGGTGGTGGTGTTCTCCTTGCCGTCGCTGAAAAGAATTACGGCAACCTTGCCGCGGGCATCCTTGAGCATTTCACCGGCACTGGCGAGTCCGAGGCCCAGCGGGGTCGTGCCCCCCGGCGTATTGATGGCCGCCAGTCCTTCTTCCATCCCGGCCTCAGTATAGTCGGTCGGGCCATAGACCACGGTGGTGGGGTTCTTGGACACGTTGGGATCGAGCCCGAAGGCCGTCATGCCGCCCTGAATGGGCATGGCCGGCATGGTGACGTTCATCCGGTGGACCAGGTCCTTGGCGACAGCGAACTTGGAATGGCCCGTGTGCACCGATCCCTTGTAGGCTTCGCTCATCGAGGAGGATGCATCGAAGACAACGATGAAGTTGTCGACCTTGGGCTGATAGCGGCCGGATCTGAACTGCGCGTCGAAATCCTGCGGCGTAAAGCTGGTCATGGGTTGCGGGGTGGAACAGCCGATCATCATCAGGATGACCGTAAGCCCTATGCCGATGTGCAAAATGGATCGATTCATAAGCTCACCTCGTCTCGTCAAGAAAGCAGTTGGGTTTATACCGGCGAAGTTTCGCCTTATTATCAGCCGAAGCTGGCCACAAGGAATTTGGTGCGGGGTGAATCAAACCTATCGTTAATTCTAAAATTTCCGAATGGCGCAGAAATGCGCCGTACGCATCGTGTGTCGGTCTTGTGTGCCGGATCAGAATGCCGCCGGGGATTCTCGGGTTTTTAAAAGACGGGTTCCCGGCTGTTGAGCGAACATCCGCCTGTGCTTTGAGGCGATGCCGCCATTCAGCCGATTGTTAGGCTGCCGATAATGGCCTCAACCGTCAGACTACTTTGGGGCATTAAAGGATATCTATTTTTATCGGACCATTACGGCTGTTGCCCACGCGTTTTTTTTACGATAACAACGGGCGGGAAGTTGTCAACCGGCCGCGTCCGGGGGGATTGTGGAACGACGAAGATGGCCGCAAGGTCGCGCAGGGATTTGTTAATAATAAGGTAGAGTCACCGAACGAGGCGGGAAATTGGGCCTTTGCTCAAAATTTTTTCGTACCGTCATCGCCTGAAGCCGCCGGGTTGGGGGGCGGCATGGCTTCTGCGCTCCTGTTTTGGCCATCCGGCGCCCTGCAGATGGTGCGCGCGTGTGTGGGGCCCTGTTTTGCCATGATCTTGTATGGTTACCCAATCTATGGTAGGTTCCGCGGTCATGAAACAATACGTCATCGATGAGCTGCGCTACAAGGATTACGAAGCCCTGCAGAACTACTTCCAATCCCATTTCACCGCCTCCGGGCTGGACGGGTTGTACTGGATTCCGCTGGATAAGGAGATCCTGACCGACACCCAGCGCGCGCATGCGGACTGCCACCCGCACTATTTTGCGCTGGAGCTCGAACCGGAGCGGCTCGCCTGCGAGTTGCTCGTGCGAACGGCAGCGCAGGTCCGCTGCAATTGTATTGCCTATGCCGACGATCGCCAGCGGGAATGGCTCCTGCAGGTGATCGACGCCGTCCTGGAAAAACTCGCAATCAATGTCTAGTCCACAAAAGATGCTGAAAATAATCCCTCTGGGCGGCCTGGGTGAAATTGGCCTCAACATGATGGTGTTCGAATACAACGACACCCTCTTCATCGTTGATTGCGGCCTGATGTTCCCCGAGGACTACATGCTGGGGGTGGACTATGTGATCCCCGATATGGGCTACATCCAGGCCAATCGCTCCAAAGTGGCGGCCGTCGTCCTGACCCATGCCCACGAGGACCATATCGGGGCGCTGCCCTTTCTGCTGCGGATCGTCAACGTGCCTGTATTCGGTACACCCTTTACCCTGGGCGTGGTGCGCAACAAGCTGGAAGAGCACGGTCTGGCCCAGACGGCACGCCTGCACGAAATCAAGGCCGGCGGGCGCATCAAGCTGGGGGAATTCGAACTGGAGTTCATCCGGGTGCGGCATTCGGTGGTGGACGGCGTCGGGCTGGCGATCGAAACCCCGCTGGGGGTGATCATCCATACCGGGGACTTCAAGATCAGCCACAACAACACGGACGGCATGGCCACGGATGTCAATCGGTTCGCCATGTACGGCGACAAAGGCACCCTGGCCCTGCTCTCGGACTCCACGAATGTGGAGAAAGAGGGCTACACGATTTCGGCCGAGCAGATCGGGGCCTCTTTGGCCCGGGTGACCGAGGGGCGGCGGGGCCGCATCATCATCGCCCTGTTCGCCTCCAACATCACGCGCATCCAGCAGATCGTCAATATCGCGCGCGCGCGCCAGCAGAAAATCGTCTTCAACGGCCGCAGCATAGAAGTGGCCGTGCGTCTGGCCAAGGAACTGGGCTATCTCGACATCCCCGCCGATATGGAACTGGATGTGGATGATATCGGCTATTACCCCGATGACGAAATTATGCTGGTCACCACCGGCAGCCAGGGTGAGCCCATGTCGGTCCTGGCCCGGATGGCCGCGGGGACACACAAGTACATCAAGATCCGCAAGGAGGATACGGTCATCCTGTCCTCCAAGTTCATACCCGGCAACGAGCGGGCCATCGCCGGGATCATCAACCGGCTCTACCGCCTGGGCGCCGACGTGATCTACGAAAAGATCTCGGACATCCACGTCTCGGGCCATGGGTTCCGGGAAGAGCTCAAGCTCATGATCAACCTGACCAAACCGCGGTTTTTCATGCCCATCCACGGCGAGTACCGCCACCTGACCCATCATTCGCGCCTGGCCCAGTCGATCGGCATCCCGTCGGAGCGGGTGCTTCTGGCCGAAAACGGGCAGATGGTGGTGTTCGACAGCCGCGGCGGACGCCTGCAGGAGCGCATTGCCACCGGGCGCGTGTTGATCGACGGCAAGGGCATCGGGGATGTGGGCCGCAGTGTTTTGAAGGAGCGGCGCAATCTCTCCGAGCACGGTCTGGTGGTCGTGATCATGGCCCTGGACGAGGACACCGGCACCATCGTCTACGGGCCGGAAATGTTTTCGCGCGGTTTTGTCTTCGAACTGGAAACCGGCCATCTGCTGGACGACGCCGTCTGCGTGGTGCTGGAAGTCGTGGAGGATGTCCACCCGGAAACGACCAACCGGGCGGCCCGGATACGCACCAAGCTGCAGAGCGTGCTCAAGCAGTATTTCTTTTTCACGATTGCCCGGCGCCCGATGATTCTGCCGATCATCATCGAGGTCTGAGGCCATTTTTAAATCGATGTGCAGCCGGGTGGGCGACGGGTTATCCCGCCTGCCGGCCGCATTGCAGTGGTAGCATAATGCGAAAAGAAATTATCGGAATTCTGCTTTTTTTTCTTCTGGTGTTCACACTGGTCAGCCTGGTGTCCTACCATCCCCAGGACCCTTCCGTGAACAATGCCACCTCGGGTGAGGCCATTCACAACCTGTTCGGGCTGGTGGGCGCGCATCTGGCCGGAATTCTGATCGGTCTCTTCGGCCTGGGTGCTTTCTGGGTGCCTGTTCTGCTGCTCTTTCTGAGCATCCAGTTTTTCGGCAGTCGCGATGCCAAAACCCTGGTGCTGGCCTTTCTGGGCGGCGGCATCCTGATCCTGATGACCGGCGCCCTGCTGGCCTTTCGCAGTGAATCCTACGTCCTGTTTGGCCACCGTTTCACCTCCGGAGGGCTGATCGGCATTGCCCTGCAGTCGTTTCTGGCGCGCTACACCAACAGCACCGGGGCTTTCATTATCGTGGCCCTGCTCTGGCTGGTGGGCTTCATTCTCATGACGGGCTTCTCGCTTCTGAGTTTCAGCGATCGCTGCTGGGCGCTGGCCACCCGGTTGAGCGACCGTGTCAAGACAGCCTATCTCAAGCGCCGCGAGCGGCGCCTCAAGGCCCAGAAACGCAGCATCCGCATCAAGACCAAGACCACCCAGAAAACCCCCGAGATCAAGATCAAGGCCCCCAAGAAGAAAGTGATGAAACCGGCGGCCCGGCCCAAGCAGGAAGTATTTGCCTTCATGAAGAAAGAGGGTGATTTCCAGCTGCCGCCGATCTCGTTTCTGGACGACCCCGAACCGTCCAAGATCTCCGCCGACGATGAAAACCTGCGCATGCTCTCCAGGCTGCTTGAAAAAAAACTGGAAGATTTCAACGTAAAAGGCAATGTGGTGGCTGTTTCGCCGGGTCCGGTGATCACAACCTTCGAATACGCTCCGGCCCCCGGCGTCAAGATCAACAAGATCGTGGGACTGTCCGACGATCTGGCCCTGACCCTGCGGGCCACCAGCGTGCGCATCGTGGCGCCCATTCCGGGCAAGGCCGTGATCGGGATCGAGATTCCCAATCAGGACCGCGAAACCGTGCGCTTCAAGGAAGTGGCCATCGCGCCGACTTTCGAGAAGAACCGCTCCAAGCTGACCATCTGCCTGGGCAAGGACATCATCGGCAACCCCGTGGTGGCCGAACTGGAGAAAATGCCCCACCTGCTCATCGCCGGGGCCACCGGCGCAGGCAAGAGTGTGGCCCTCAACACGATGATCTGCAGTTTTCTCTACAAGGCCGCGCCCGACGAGGTCAAACTGATCATGGTGGACCCCAAGCGGATCGAGCTGACCATGTACGACGGCATCCCACACCTGATTACGCCCGTGGTCACGGACGTCAAGAAGGCCACCAACGCCCTTTTCTGGGCGGTGCGCGAAATGGAGCGCCGCTACGAAATGCTCTCGGAGATGAAGGTCCGCAACCTGGCCCAATACAACCAGAAGATCGCCAAGGCTGCCAAGAAAAAAGACAAGCCCAAGGAAGACGCCCCCGAGGAAAAGCCGCCCGAACCCCTGCCGCTGATCGTTATCATCATCGACGAACTGGCCGACCTGATGATGGTGGCCTCCCGGGATGTCGAAGTCGCCCTGACCCGCCTGGCCCAGATGGCCCGTGCCGCCGGCATCCACCTGATCCTGGCGACCCAGCGGCCTTCGGTGGACGTGCTCACCGGCATCATCAAGGCCAATTTCCCCACCCGGCTGAGCTTTCAGGTCTCTTCTAAAACCGATTCGCGGACCATTCTGGACACCAACGGCGCCGAGACCCTGCTCGGCAAGGGGGACATGCTCTTCATGCCCCCCGGGGCCGGCAAGCTCCAGCGCATTCATGGGGCCTATATCTCCGAGACCGAGCTCAACCGCATCACCGAATTCCTCAAGGCCCAGGGCAAGCCCGACTACAACGAGACCGTCACCGAAGCCGCCCCTGCCGGGGAGAGCGGCGGCGCCGCGGAAACCGAATACGACGAGCGCTACGACGATGCCGTGGCCCTGGTGACCCAGCAGGGCCAGGCTTCCATTTCCATGGTCCAGCGCCACCTGCGCATCGGCTACAACCGCGCGGCCCGGATCATTGAGACCATGGAGCGCGAGGGGATTATCGGCCCGGCTGACGGGGCCAAGCCGCGCGAGGTGCTCGTGCGCAATTATGAGGATATGGGCTAAGGGACTCTACCTTGGTCGCTATCGGCGTCGGAATCGGCATCGGGTCTCGAAAAGGCCGAACGAAAGCGCAATACTTCAATTCCGATAGCGATAGCGAAACCGACGCCGAATCGGAAGATACGCTTTCCAAAGGTTGTTTTTGCTTGTTCATTTTCTTCCACGTGGAAGAAAACGAACCAAAAGAAGACGCCCGTGTCCCGCTCGATCCTGCGCGTCGGGATTATGGCCGGAGAGCGTCGGAACTCGCTGCGCTCAAACAGGCCGACGCTCTTTTTCCGTCCCTATTCCCGATGCTCGGCGCGGGACAATGGGGATCCAAGCCGAGAAGTTCCAATAGCGTTTTAAGTTGGCTGGTTAGAAAGTTTTTCCGTGCTTTACCCTGCGCTTACCGAATTCCATCCTTACCGGGTCACAGACAACAACCATTTCGCTGCGAATGAAAACCATGATCGACAAAGACCTGATAGCGCGTACCAAGGGGTTTCTGGACGAGGCCGAGGGGATGACGCTTTACGCGATCGCACGCGAGGCGGGGCAGCTGGGGCCGGGGCTTGAGATCGGGAGCTACTGCGGCAAGTCGGCCCTTTATCTGGGCGCCGGTCTCCAGTCCACCGGCAGCGTGCTCTTCTCCATCGACCATCATCGGGGCTCGGAAGAGCAGCAGCCCGGGGAGGAATACTGCGACCCCGACCTGATCGACCCGGGCACCGGCCGGATCGACACGTTTGATTTTTTCAGGCAGGCCATGGAAAGCGGCGGTCTGGAGGATACCGTCATTCCCATCGTAAGCCCTTCTGCGGTTGCGGCCCGCCAGTGGGCGACCCCCCTGAGCTTGGTGTTCATCGACGGCGGTCACAGCCTTGAAACGGCCCGGGCCGATTACGAGGCCTGGTCGAAGCATATCGTCCCCGGCGGCTATCTTCTGATTCATGACATTTTCATGGATCCCTCCGAGGGGGGGCAGGCCCCGCGGCAGGTTTATGAAATGGCACTCGAATCGGGGTTATACGATCAGCTGGGGCGTGAGCAAACGCTAGGGGTATTGAAGCGGCGGGTGGATTTCAGGCCCTAAAGCCGGTGAGGACGGGGTATCATAGTCTCCCGAATAAGTTTATTCCAGAAACGCGCAATTTTTATCCACGAATAGAATTCTTTCCCGCAGCGCCGGGTGCGTTTCCAATTTCATTTTGCGGATATTGTCTTTTGGTGTTTTGAAAAGCTGCAGTTCGGGATTGTTTTCCAAGATCTCAATCAAACCATCGTATTCGACTGCATCGATCCGACCATCCCTTTTGTGGTTATCCACATCATCCCAGTCGATAGTTTTATGCTGCAATAGCTTCAACAGGTTTTTCTGATACTTTTTCAAAGCCCTGTTCCGTCGCTTAATCTGATGCGCGGATAAATTTTTTTGATTTCGCGGTTTTATTTTTTTCAATTGAATCCCGATTTCGTTTTTAATCAAATTTTCGTCGTATATTTTTTTACTAAGCTTCCTCTTGATCGCCCAGGCAATTTGAGGAATGTCCTTGGTTCCAATTTGACTGCTCGCCATCACGAAATTTGAAATTTCCAGATGGAGAAGGATATCCAAATTATTCATCTGATATATTTTGATCAGGGCGTTTACCATGTTCAGTTTGCCATACTTGTTGGCTGCATATAGATCGGATAGAAATTCAACATCTTGCTTGAAAAGTTTGAATGGCAGGGTCATGACCCTGTGGATTAAATAAAAACTAACTAGATACAGTAAAAATGCGGGTACCCCAAGTGCCGGCAATAGAACCGTCGTCGTTTGATAGGCAATTAATACAATGAAAACAAAGGGGATAAACGTAATCCTTTTATAGATGGGGATGTACCTTTTGAAATGTCCGATTTCATGGGCGATGACCGCCTTCAATTCATGCACATTCAGATACTGGAAAAGCTCTCTTGAAAGCGTTATCGAATTCAACGTTTTAATACAGTTCAATAGCAGCGAATTTATAGCGAAGGCATTGTTGCCGATATTGCGTACAATATAGACAGAAGGGATCTCTTCATGTGGATTAAAATTGTCTTTGATGATTTCATCGCAGAGGCGGATAATGTTTTTCTTTTGGTACACGCCGATCTTTTTAGTTCGAACGCCTTTCAGCAACTCCAGATTAAAAAGGGAAAAAACCACGTAGGGCACTATGAACAGTGAGGAATGAACAATAGGGAAAAAGATTGAGATGCGCTGATGATAATACGGCAGGTTTTGGAAAATCAGATATAGAAAAAAAATAATGCCAGGAGCGGCTAAGACAATTAGAATCGAATTGGTAAAATTGAGGCGCCTGAATCTTTCTTCTAGGCGTTTGCTGTCATTTACGACAATTGCTTTTGATTTCATTGGTCATGAGAATTGAATAGGGTTAAGCGGTGCGCACCGGTCTTTACCTGTTGGTCGGCAATCTGAAAATCGCTTTGCAGGTAGTCAGGCTGAACGCTTTGGCGATAACAAATGGATCATGCTGCAAATGCCGAAGCATTGCATAATATCACAATATTTATCGACTGAGGCCGGCGCGGCGATCGTATCGCCGCATCACTCGGCCTGTTCCTTTATACGCCAAATGATGATCAGCAACCCGATGCAAAGAAAAACCAGTGCCATCTGCACCAGGAAATCAGTGTGAAAAATTGCGATTGAAACCGAAAAGGTAAGTACAATCAGCCAAATCGCTTTGTATTTTGTCTTCCGTGATAACGTCTTGGTTGCTTCCCACTGTTTCAGGGTCGGGCCAACCCAAGCGTTGTTTAGCAGCATTTGATGAAATTTAGGCGAACTTTTTGAAAAAAAAACCAGAGCCACAATCAAGAAGGGGGTGGTGGGAAGCAGCGGCAGTATAACGCCAATAATGCCTAACAGGGTAAAAAGCCAGCCCAGTATAATGAAGATGTTTTTCTGTAGAAACTTTTTCATGCCCCGGGAGCCATTTTATATCCTTCGTTCAATCGGCGGGTTTAAACGTACATAAGCCTGAACCTAACCCCGGAATGCGATCTAGGGCCCGGAGACGGCATCTAGCGCATTATTATCCAGAATTCTCTGAACCCATATAAAATAAAAGGTGCTGTCAACCCGATTAAGAAGCGAACTTTGAGGTTTCGGGGAAAGGGCACCAGTGAAATTATGATACCGACAATCAAGGACAGGCCAAAAAAAATAAATGACAATACAAAAATGAAACCTAAACCCATATCGATGGCGCCTGGATCAGACAGGTAATAAACGGTAAATACAACATAAAACAGTAGCCAGGGTATCACCGAGGCAAGGTGTACGACTGTATATCGCCGCCAGTCCTTATAATAGACGATCAAGGCAATTAATATCGCCGTAATACCAATTTCGATCAGAACGGATGTTAAAATTAGAATTGCGTCACTCATATCGGAAAGTGCTTATAAGCGGTTTCAAAACCCCATCTAACGCCCGATAACGGCGTTCCCAGCGTTGCTGGATTCAGCGCCTATCCTAGTTGATCTATGTGCTTTGCGGTCTTCTTGGCAGAACCGTAGGGTCCCTGCCCTACGAACCTGCATACATATCATCGAATATGCTTCGCTTTTTCATCAGACCGCGCCTTGTTCTCGAACGCGATCTGAGGTTTTGAAACCGCTTCTAGTCCCAGCCAAGCGGCTTTAAATTGCAGGAAGGCAGGCTTACCGGCGGAAATCCGTTGTTTTTATGATAGCGGATCCTGACGAAGGTACACTAAACCGCTTGCATTATATAGAAAGAGTAACCATAGAATTTATCATTCGTTTCGAAGAATCTCATTTCCTCTTCGGTCTCTGCAATAACAGACTGCATGACACGGTCATTTGAACTTCTAAGATCCTCGATGTTGCCACGCAGCGGCTCATAATAATTGTCCCACCAGGCCTGTGCCGGCAAACGATGTATACCCAATACGCTGAAGCCGGATGAATGGATCATGTCTGCGTTTTCCTGCTCAGTTTTGATGGCAGGATACACCTTTTGCATAAATTCCCTAACAGCATCCGGTACCTCATCTCCTAAATAGTTCATTTCTGAAATAACAGCGATGCCATTTGATGCCATAAACGGTCTCCAGGCCTTCAACGCCCCTTCAAATGTAATGTTATAAGCAGCGCCTTCAGACCAGAGAAGATCGATGGTTCCTGGTCCCCAATCTAGCTGTCCCATGTCGCATTCGATCGTTTCTACCAGGTGTTCAAGCCCTTGCTGTTTTGCACGCGCTTCCAGTTCGTCTAAGAATTCCCGCGAGAAATCCACAGCCCGAACCTTGGTTTTGAATTTATCCGCGAGAAATAGGGCCCCGGCACCGGCACCGCAACCAATATCGGCAATGCGAGGACTTTGCGGCCGTTCAGGAATCTGCGAAATGATAAAGTTGGAATAATCTTCATCGCCCGGTCCCTGTCTGGCGAGGCCGCGATGTAATTCGATTAGCGCCCTGATATATTTTTCTTGATCGGCCATAATATTTCTAAAGCTTGAGATGTTATTGCGCATCCTTCCGGGCGGGGAAGCCTGAAGCGCGATAGCGGTTCGGGTGGTTTTCGCGTTGCTGACTATACCTTGGGTTTGTTGCGACCCCGACCGAAACGTAAGTAGAACATAAACATCAAGCCAATGTAGACCAGCCCGATAGTATAGTAGGTTGAGTCTGCGGAGATTTGGCCCCCCGTTTGAATCAGCTCCCAGCTGTTTGCACGATCGAGGATATAAACGGTGGCTAAGCTGCAGACACCGGAGAGGCCTACAAGGATCTGGGTGGACGCATAGCATGAGAGCTTGCGACTTATCCAGAGCGCGAGGCCGACGGCGTTGGCACTAACGAATAGAAAAACCACGACCAGGCCCGTCGTCAGGTCGCGAACAGCGGTTAGAAGGCCGGCTAACAGAATCCATATGGTTGCACCGATTTGGCCTCCGAACCAACCACCTGCGTTCCAATGCATTTCTGTCCTCCAAATAGGTTAAAGGTGGGCATTGAGGCGGGTGAACCGAGTCCCTCAACATCCCAACCGATCGGTGGTTACGGTCTCATTTTTAAATCTACGCGTAATCTTCGAAATAATAGAAGGTCTTGGTTCCAAGGTATAAATTGAATAATTATCGTGCCGTGAAATTCCTTTTAATTTAAGCATATCAAATCCATCTCCGGGCTTTGCTTGGCGAAAATCATATATAAAAGCATTATTACCAAATTTCTGTGCGCATTCCCGAATAATTAGATCCTTGTGAGTACGGGCATCAGGGATGCGGATCAAATCATTGTTCAACGCTTCAATAGGCTTAATACGGAACGCATGGACATCATCTATTAGGCTTTCATGTGGTGGCGTCATAAATTGAAGGCACTCTTCCACAAATTAAGATCAGGGTTGATGGCAAGGCATGAGGCGGATAAAAAGTAGCGCATATACGCAGTATGT
>CAJHYH010000607.1_pt1 | contig 13357 bp, 13 predicted proteins | sample 9198661 | NCBI WGS metagenome assembly CAJHYH01 (sample SAMEA7708356, study PRJEB35096) | sediment metagenome | biome: marine neritic benthic zone biome [ENVO:01000025]; feature: sediment [ENVO:00002007]; material: shallow marine sediment [ENVO:03000034] sea grass bed [ENVO_01000059] ... | reverse complement strand
TAAAGATCGTGGGTGAAGGTGAGTTCTCTTTGCTCTTCCACAAGTGCAAGAAGGAAAATATTCACTTCAGCAAGGTGCTGACCGAATTTCTCCTCATCACCTTGTTCGGCAATGATCTTTCGCTTGGTTTCCTGAGGCTCAAAGTTGCCGAATCAGTTGAAAAAATAAAGAAAATTCTGGAGCCGATCCACACGCCCTGAGCGGTCGTCGGATTGCAGCTTAACTATCACCAGGCGGAAAGTTCGGGTAAGAATATATGGCATTCGTAAATCTAAAGAGACGGGAAGTCCAGGTAAAAATTGTATACTACGGCCCCGGTCGCGGTGGCAAAACAACCAATCTGGAATATATTTACGGTAAATTCAACGATCGCATTCAGACGGAAATGGTCACTGTCAAGACCCATGGCGATCGTACGCTTTTCTTTGATTTTCTCCCTATCGATATCGGTAAGATAAACGGCTACACGGCCAAAATGCAGCTTTACACCGTTCCGGGGCAAGTCAAATACAATGCCACCCGCCGACTGGTTTTGCGAGGTGTCGAGGGCATGGTCTTTGTGGCGGATTCCATGGCCGTGCGACGGGAAAAGAATATCCTTTCACTAAAGAATCTGCACGAGAATTTGAAGAATTATAAAAAAAGTATTTTTTCGATTCCCCTGGTATTTCAATATAACAAAGTCGACCTGGCCGAACAGGGTATCCCCATCCTGCCTTTTGCCACCATGGAAAAAGACCTCAACAGTCAACTGAAACGGCCGGCATTCGAGGCCAGTGCCGTAACGGGAAAGAATATCGTACCAACGCTGAAAAAAATCATCACCATGACCATGAGTTCCATCAAAGACGAACTCAAATAGGAGGTGTGCATTGAGCAACGATACCAGCGGTGGGAAGGTTGACAGCGAACTGGCCAACCGCCTTGATACGCTTTTTGACGACGATGACGTCGAACCGGCCAACCAAAGCGGCGAGGCCGGCGACCCGCTTGATGAGCTCAAGTCGCTTGTCATGTCCATCGAGTGGGAAATCACCGATGATCTTATGGGGCGTTTTGTCTCCCAGGTCGAATCCCTCAAGAAACGCTACAAGGATGATCGTATCCTGGTGATGTTTTTGCAGTTGCTGGGTTCATTGGGACTTTATGTCAAGTCCAACAAGGGCAATGCCCATCCATCGGCCTTCAGCTTGCTGAATTCGGTTTATGCCAGCTTTGCAAACGCGGCCCTGCCTGGAAAGATAAGTTCGTCTGAAAAGAAAAAGCTCCTTTATGTCGAGTTAAACCGGTACAAGGAACTCAAAGAGCAAATCGGACTTTCGCGTGATGCGGCCAAGGAGATGCCGCTCGGAAAAGAAAGCCTCACGGCGGATGACGGCCAGGCGACCAGCGAAAGCGCTCGAAATCGCGGCGAGGATGACATGCCATTTGATGAACCCACGGCCAATCCCTCGGCAGGTGTTACGCGGCAGCAGTTCGAAGAGGCGATCGAAAGCCTAAAAAGGCTGATTCAGGATGAATTCACAAAAATGCGCGAAGTTCTCGTCAAGGGAGGAAACACCTGATTGTGTGAGGCATTGGGGCGGGGTTACTTTTTCTCAGGAGGGTGCTGATGGATCTTTCGTCCGGCGATATTTCGGCCATGGTTTTCAAACCTATCGTAAAGGATGATCTCGGAAATTTTTCACTGGACGGGCACATGTTGAGCGTTTTGATGGCGCTGGATGGAAAACTGACCCTCGGCCAGGTTGCTCAGCGAGCCGGTTTAAACATGGCCAACCTGCGTGAAGCCGCCTCCAAACTTCACAAACTAAAATTGATCGAGTCCGTCGAGAAGGCAACCGACAGCATCGATAAAGACTTTTTTGATTTTTTGATCGCCGAATTATCCCTGGCCATTGGCCCCCTGGCAGAAGTGATCGTTGAAGACGGTGTCGAGGATCTGGGCTTCAGCCTTCAAAATTTTCCGGCCCAGAGGGCGGCTGAATTGATTAATCTGTTGGCCCAGGAAATCCAGCGCGATGAGAAAAAATCCGAATTCAAGCAAAATATGGTTCAGAAAATAAGAGAAAAAGGATACTGACAATCCCTCTGGTATGAGCCGGTCGCGGGCCCTGCCGCCATGGCGATCGGATGAACCGGCCGGAAGTGTATCCACTCTGCAAAAACGCAAGGCGGCGAATTCTCAACCCCGGGTTAGTCCTTAGCAAGGAGTGCAACAATGATCGTTATCTGTGAGGAATGCGGAAAGAAATACCGAATCGATCCCAAGAAGATAAAAGGCGAAAAAGCGCGTTTCAAATGCCGCTCATGTTCCCACATGATTACCGTCCAAAAGCAGGTGCCGATAGGCGGCCCGCCTGGCGGTTCCGCCCCGGATACGACACCGTCACCAGCGGTGATGGAACAACCGGCAGCGATGCCCGATACCCCGCCGGTGCAAGCGGAAGCGCCACCGGCAGAAACCGCTGCGGCCCCGTCCAAAAAGCCGCCCAAAGCCGAAAAACGCAAAAAGAAATCTGGCATGGGGCTGACCGCCAAAGTGGTTATGCTGATGTTGATTGTCAGTTTGATTCCAGGCGGGATCTACTTTGCCCTCTCGTTTAGGCAGACCAACGAACGTATTTTAAGCGATAACGAAAGGTTCGGCCAACAGATCGTAAGCGCGCTGGCAACTGATGTCGAAGGATGGGTAGACAAGAACATCCGCGTTTTGAAAACCGCGGCCGAACTGCCATCCATTAAATCGATGAATCGCTATGAACAGGAAGTGCTGCTGAAGACCATCCAGAAGCAATACCCCTGGATGTATCTGGTTTTCACCACCGACAATTTCGGAATGAATGTGGCCCGCGACGACGGCAAGGACCTCAAGGATTATTCCGATCGCCAGTATGTGCAGGATATCATGGCCGGCAACCCCATCGCCTGGCAGAACCTGATCGGCAAGACATCCAAGAAACCGGCCCTGGTTTTGGCCGTGCCGATTACCAAAAACGAGGAAATCGTCGGTGTCCTCGCGGCCGCCATGACCCGCGATGCCATTTCCAAGAGAATTGCCACCTGGCGGCAAGGGAAAACCGGCTATGCCTTCCTGGTCGATGAAAATGGGAAGGTGATTGCGCACCAGATACCCGCTTTCGTTCAGAAGAAAAAAGACCTGAGTGGGAATCCGCTCGTTAAGGCGGCCAATGCCAAGCAGCAAGGATTGGTGGAGTTCAAGGGCATTGGTGGTAAGCCGGAGATCGGTTTCGCCAGCAAGACGAGCCTCGGGTGGGTCCTGGCCAACCAGCAGGCGCGCGACGAAGCATTTCAATCGCTGAAAGAGTCGCAGACGTTTGCCCTCACTTTACTGGGCGCTACTTTCGTCTCGGTTTTGATCATTGCGCTGCTCGCCAGCCGGGCCATCGTTAAGCCCATTCGCACCCTGACCGATGCAGCCAACCGTATCAGCGTTGGTGAACTCGGGGTCGAAATAAAGACCAAATCGCGAGATGAAATCGGTGATTTGGCGGAAGCCATTACCCGCATGCAGGACAGTATCCGCCTTTCGATAGAGCGTCTGCGCCGCCGCCGCCGTTGAACGCATGGTATCAGCGATACCACGCATGCTTAAAGTTTGATCACAATCCACGCAGCCTTTAAGGCTGCACCGCAGGACTGAACGAATGCTTGTGATTCCAAGAGAAAAACCCACCCTCGGAAACATGAACAGCTATTATGTTCGGATCCCTCGTCTGATCGAGCATTTTCAGGGCGAGGTAGGGGGGGGGCGCCTTGCATTTTAAATCTTCTTCTTCCGAAGGTATTCTTTTTTTTGACAAGGATGAAATCCTTAACGGCTACACGGCCGGCCGCAATGGCGAAACCAAGGGACGGGATGTCATTGAGCAGTTGATTCGGTCGACCGAATCAACCAATTATATTCTCAGCGTTTACCAAATTCGCACCGAAGACATCTATTTTTGGTCCACCATTCCGAACGCCAAGCGAATCTACCAGGACTTAAGCACCGAATTTACGGACCTGGAAGGACTGGTAAAGAAGATGGGCACGGAGGAGCTCACCGGCTTTATCGAAGTGGTCATCGGGCAAAGCCAGGATGGTGGTTTGATCATGTTTAACAATGGCCAGGTCTGCGGCGGGTCCTATTCCTGGGGCGCCGGGGACAGCTTGCGTGATGACCAAGACTTGGCCCGCCTGTTTAAAATGACCAAAGAACGCGGCGGCCTCTTCCATGTCAGCCGCATGCAACCAGCAGATTCGACCGAAACAGTCCTCGACCTTGATCCGGAAGCGGAAGAAATTACCCCGACCCCATCACTGCGTGTATTGACCGCGATCGAGGAACTGATGGTTGTTTTTGAACGCGCCGTCCTTACGGTCAGAAATCTGGATGCCGACTTTGCGACGCTGCTCAATCGCAAGTTTGTCGAAAAGGCGGAGAAGTACCCTTTTCTTGATCCGTTTGCAGCCGAGTTCAAATATGCGGATAAAAAAATTTCGTTTGTCGGTGACACCACCGATGAAGAATTAATTCACGGCATCCTGGAGTCCATTACGGAAATTGCCGAGGAAATTGGCGCCCATAAAAAATTAAAAAGCAATCTGGAAACCTGGGTCAAGAAATACAAGCACGAGGTTGATACTTTCAAGATCAGGATTTAGAGCCAACTGGCGGTATCCCGGGTCCGGCATGCAGGGGCGGCCAGCGCTTCTGATGCCGATGGCGGCCAATACCGTTATAAATCGGACAGGGCATGGACGATCATGACCAGAAACCAAACCGGCGGTGACAACCACCTTTGCGCATGCCTCCGATAAGAGACGCATTAGCACATAGTCCAAATGAACCAGTTTTCAAATACCAATTCAGACGCCTCACTGCGAAATTATGCCGAGTTCGTGCGGAATCTTCCAGTGGCCTTGTATCGTGTGACCATCGAAGGCAAAATCGTGTTCTGCAACGAGCCTTTTACACGGATCTTTGGCTTTGAATCCATCCAGGCCGCCATCGGGTTTCCGATCATAAAACTTTACCGCAACAAAAAAGATCGTGGCATTCTGATTCAGACGGTTCTGCGCCGCGGCTGTATCAATGATATCCCCCTTGCTCTGACCCGTATCGACGGGAGTCCGATTTGGGTTGCGGTGACAACCAAGGCGATTTTGGACGATGACGGCGTCGTGGTATTTCTGGACGGCTCGGTACGTGATGTGACCGGCGAAATCGAAGATACAAGCGCGGATGAAACGATTTTCGATAAGCTTGAATATGCCGAACGGGCGGCCCTGGTTCTCGATATGCAAGGCAGCATTCTAGAAGCCAACGACCTTGCCGCCCGGATTCTGGCAGAGCCCTTGAATCGCTTGCCGGGCATGGCCTTGGCTGATTTTTTAATGTCCGAAGACAAACAGTTCTTTTTTATGTTCCTGGGGGACACGGTCAAAGTCGGTCGTGAAGAAGTCATTCTGCAACTGGTGTCGAGCGATGCCAATCCCCGGTATGCTAAACTGCATGCGACGCGCATCAAGAATGAAGGACGCGTGCATAAAATTAGTTGCGTCCTCGACGATGTTACCGACCGTATCCATCAGTTGCAGGAGAAATACAACCGGCAGAAATTTCAGGGGGTTCTGGAGATGGCTGGCGGTGTGGCCCACCGCTTCAATCAACCCTTGACGATTGTCACCAATATTATCAATGAAGTCCTCTCAACCTTGAGCCCGAGCGATGCGTCTTATCAAAGGATTCTGCGGGTCGAAGATCAGATCAAGCGCATGAATGAGATTACGCACAAAATCGGCAATATCAAAAAATACGAAGCCGTTGACTACGTTGCCGGGGTTAAAATTGTCGATATCGATAAGGCTTCCTGAAGGCCTTAAAGCTAAGGATAAAGCATGATTCGAAAAGTCCTTTTTGTTGACGACGATCTTGAAATGCTTCAGGCCCTGCAGGAGGGGCTCGAGAAGTACCGCGAGACGTTCACCACCGTTCTGGCCAAAGACGGGCTGGACGCCGTCAAAGAGTTGGGTAAACACACCATATCCCTCGTGGTTACCGATTTGAAGATGCCGCGTATGGATGGCTTCAGCCTGCTGGCCAAAATCATGGAAAATTACCCGGACATTCCCGTCATTATCATTACGGGATACAGCACCCCCGAAATGAAGCGCTTGGCGCAAGAGGGCGGCGCAGTTGGCTATATCAGCAAGCCCTTCCTGATTGAAGATTTGGCCCGACAGATAATGAAGACCCTGCGCAGGGAATCCGATGGCGGCACACTGCACAGCGTGTCATCGGGCATGTTTCTGCAGTTGATGGAAATGGAGGAGCGCACCTGCACGATCAGGCTTGTCGATAAGGGCAGCGGATCCGGGGGCGTTCTGTTCTTTCGCGAAGGGGAGTTGCTGGATGCGCGGGTCGAGCAGACCAAAGGCCTCCAGGCGGCCTACCAGATTTTCTCCTGGGAGGAAGTAACCCTGGCGATTCAGAATGACTGTCCTGATATCGAAAACAATATCAATAGCGATCTGCAGCCCATCATTCTCGAGGCCATGCGTATCAAGGACGAGTCCCAAATCGACGTCGAGGATAGCGAGGAGGAGGTTGCGGAGACGGGCGGCGAGGCGGAAGGCGATGACGCCACGAAGCTGGTGGGGCGAATCAAAAATACGCTGCGGACGAAGGTCGGTGAGCGCTGCGGACTCGAAGATATATATCAAGACGATGCCCTCGATGCCCTCGTTCAACCGATGGCGCAATTCGGATCTGTATGCAAGTTCGGCGACCTCAAGCTCATCTACTACGATAGCGGCGAAGCATCCGACAAGATCGTTCTGGCAGGCGACAAACATACGATTATTGCGGTCAATCCCAAATGCCCGCGGGATAAAATCATTCAAGTCCTTAGTGAAGATTTTTAGCCTGGGCAGTGATCTAATCCCTATTACGGAAACAGGCAATGCAAGACGTATTCAAAGATATTATCAAGATGGACGGGGTATACGGTTTAGTATACTTTTCACACGCGGGCGAGCTGCTGTTTGAATCGATCGACCCTCACTGGGCAGCTTTGCCCGAAGGTTACCGTGACTGGCATCAATTAACACCAATCCTGCAAAAGATGCGGGAAGCCGACTTCGTCTACGATAAAGGCCGGCTATATCTGCGTGCCACCGACCAGGGCTACCTGCTGGTTATCATGGGACCGGTTGTCTCGATTGCCATGGTTAAGCTCAACTGTGATATTATTCTGCCACAGCTCAAGGCCGAAAAAAGCGGCGGCAAACTGAAGGGTTTGTTTAAGCGCTAGTCACGGCTGCGATTACGGGGTTTGGTGATACGACCACCGCAGGTTTTTAGGAATGATTTTGTTAACGTGCAATAACAGGTATTAGCAAGGGGTCCAAGATGGCCAAAGCACAACCCAAGACGAATTCTGCTCCGGATGCGAAATTAAACGAAGCGGAAGTCTGCTTCTCAATGGGGCTTTTCGAGGAAGCACTTTCGATTTATGAGCAGGTTCTTAAGGAATTTCCCGATCTTGACGGCGAGAAGCTGCAAGCCGTCGAGGAGAAGATAATCGGGATCAAGAAAGAAATCGAGGAGAAGGAAAAAGATGAAGCCGGCAGCGTTTCGAGTGAAGAAATCTCAATGCTCAAAAAATCGCTCTCGGGGCAGGAAGATATCCCGGCCATTCTCGACAGTGCATCGGCCTTCAAGGATCTAGGGCTATTTGAAGAGGCCCTGTCTGAATTCGAAAAGCTCCTTGTGGTCGAGCACCCGCCCGAAAAAATCGTCCCGGAGATGGCCGACTGCCTGCTTAAATTACACTCTCCGAATGAACTCCTGAAAAAAATTCAGAAAACCGTTGACGATCAGCGGATCGAAGCGGAGAAACGCGGTCGCATTGAATTTCTGTTCGGCGAAGAAATGGAAAAACGCGACCACCGTGACCTTTCACTGGACCTCTATGAAGAGGCGGAAAAGAACGCACCGGAAGACAACGAAATTCAAAAGCGTCTGGAGCAGGTGCGCTCACGCGTGTCCACGGGCTCCAAATATGACTACCTGCTGCGGCAGAATATCGCCTCGACCGACCAGCTCCAGCAGGCCGCGAATCTTTCCAAGCAGCAGCGTAAAAGCGTTGAAGCCGTACTGGTGGATAATTTTGGTGTATCCAAAGAAGATATCGCCAAATCCTTCAGCCAGTTCTATGGATGCCCGTTTAAATCCTATAATGAGGATACCGCGACACCCTATGAACTACTGGGCAACCTCAAGAAAACGTTTCTCAAACATGAACTCTGGGTTCCTATGGCCTGGGGCAAGGACGGTGTCGAGGTCCTGGTTGACGATCCGCGCGACCTGAACAAGACCGACAATATCAAAGCCCTGATGAAAACCACCAAGATCAACTTCAGCGTGGCCACCCGCGAGGACATCCTCGCCTTCATCGACCGGTTCTATTCCACGGATCAATATACGGATATGGGCAGCGGCAGCGAGGTCATCGATAATTTCGACGAGATCCTGGATGTCTCCTTCGAAGAGGAAGAAGAAGTTGACGACAGCAGCGACGAAGCAGATGAAAGCTCGAGCAAGGTCGTCAAACTCGTCGATCAATGTCTCATTGCGGCCTTCCGCAAGAATGCCTCCGATATCCATGTCGAGCCATCGCCGCTGACCAAGTCCACCAACATTCGCTTTCGGATGGACGGTGTCTGCCAGGAATACATCAAAGTCCCCAATGCACTTGCCCGCGGGATCTTATCGCGTATCAAAATCATGGCGAATCTGGATATCGCTGAAAGACGCCTGCCGCAGGATGGCAAGATCAAGTTCAAACGGAAAGGGATTCCGCCCTTTGAACTGCGGGTGGCCACACTGCCCACCGCCGGTGGCTTCGAGGACGCCGTGCTCCGTATCCTGGCCACGGCCGGGGCCATGAAACTCGAAGATATGGGCCTGAATGAGCGCAACTTCAGCGTGATGGAAAACGTCCTGGCCAAGCCCTATGGACTGGTCCTGGTAGTGGGCCCAACCGGTTCGGGTAAAACCACGACCCTGCATGCCGCCCTGGGCTATATCAACAAACCGGGTGTCAAAATCTGGACAGCGGAAGACCCCGTTGAAATCACCCAGCTGGGATTGCGTCAGGTTGAAGCCAAACCCAAGATTGGGCTTGATTTCGCGCGCATCATGCGGGCCTTTCTGCGCGCGGACCCGGATGTCATCATGATCGGCGAGATGCGCGACGAGGAAACCGCCTCCATCGGCGTTGAGGCCTCCCTGACGGGCCATCTGGTTTTCTCCACGCTGCACACCAACAGCGCGCCCGAGACGGTCACCCGCCTCCTGGACATGGGCTTGAACCCCCTGAACTTCTCGGACGCCTTTCTGGCCGTTTTGGCCCAGCGTCTCGTTCGCCGCCTGTGCGCCTGCAAGGAGGAGTATCATCCGGACCGGGAAGAGTTCGACAGCATTGTCGAAGATTACGGCGAGGCGTATTTTGCCAAATCCGGCCTGGCATACAGTGATGAGCTGAAGCTCCACAGGCCGGGGAGCTGCGAGAAATGCTCCGGTACGGGCTACAAAGGGCGTATGGGCATCCACGAGTTGATGGAAGGCACCAAAGCGGTAAAGAAGCTGATCAAACAATCTGCTCCGGCCGACCAACTCTTTGAGCAGGCCATCAAAGAGGGCATGTTTACGTTGAAGCAGGACGGCATTCATAAATCTTTTGGAAATTTTACGGATATCACCGAAGTCAAGCGCGTCTGCATAACCTGACGTGGCGCCGATCAGCACCTTGTCGGCTTTTACGATCGGCACCCTCTCGGGGGTGTACATGCATCAAGCCCAAGCGGCCCAGCTGTCCGCCAAGAGGCGGCAGCCGCCGCTTTTTTCGTTACGGCTGACCGGGGCAGGAGAAGGCCTTGGACTTAGAAGAATGGCAGGAAACGCTCTTCAAGGGTGCCACGGCAATGGGGCTGGCCATAAGTGCATTCCAAGCCCGGCAATTTTTCCTTCACATGTGCGAAATGCGGCATTGGAACCTTAGCATCAACCTTACGGCCATTACCGAACCGGAAGAAATTGCGAGCCGCCATTTTCTGGATGCCATCGTGGCGGCCGATCGGATTCCGGATCAGAGCCGCCTTCTGGACGTCGGCAGCGGTGCCGGCTTTCCCGGCCTGCCACTCAAAGTCATGCGGCCTCGAAGCCAAGTGACCCTGATCGACAGTGCCCGTAAACGAATCAATTTTCTGCGACATGCGGTCCGCCAGTTAGAATTGGACCAAGTGATAGTGCATCATGGCCGCATTGAAGCCTTCGCTGCCGGTGAGGGGGCCGATTTACATTTCGATTTCATCGTCAGTCGTGCCTTTACCGGCGCCGCCGAACTTGCCCGGGGGGTGATGCCCCTGTTGCGCAGGGGCACGACCCTCCTGGTGTGGAAGGGGCCGGACATCCAGGGCGAACTCCATGATTTGCGCCAGGTTTCTGACGCTCGGGGCGCTGCCCTGTCCCTCGAAATCTTTCCCTACAAACTGCCGCAGATGAATGCCGGCCGCCATCTCATCGCGATCAAGCGGAACTGAGCATGGTCTCACGCAGGCCTTCAGCGCGGTTGTCATGAAACCGTCAGGAGACAAACTTAGATGAACGACAATTCAAAGCCGCTGCCCCCACCCTCCGATTTTGCCCGGACACGCTCGTTCAAAGACTGTGGGGTCCTGTTTGCCAAAGGTTTTTGTATGGGAACGGCCGACGTGGTGCCGGGCGTCTCCGGAGGCACCATGGCGCTTGTCCTGGGGATCTACGAGGAATTGCTCCAATCCATTAAAGCCATCGATTTACAGTTTTTCCGTTTGCTGGCGCTATTTCAATTCAAACGCGCCCTGCAGTCGATCCCCCTTGCTTTTCTGGTATCCCTCTTCGGTGGCGTGCTCATGGCCGTCTTCACCCTGGCCAAGGCGTTAAGCTGGCTTTTAATGAACTATCCCATTGGCATCTGGTCTTTTTTTTTCGGTTTGATTCTGTCATCGGCCCTGCTGGTGGGGCGGCGGATCGACACCTGGCATACGGGCGTGTTCACCGGCTTGATTGTGTGCGCTGTCACGGCTTACGCTCTGGTGGGCATCGTCCCGCTGAAAACACCCGATTCGTGGATGTTTCTGTTCATTTGCGGTGCGATTGCCATTTGCGCCATGGTGCTTCCCGGCATATCGGGATCGTTTATCCTGGTGCTTCTCGGTAAATATCAGACAATCCTCGAAGCGGTCCATCGCTTGGATTTTATGACTTTGATCGTCTTTGGAGCGGGTGCCGTAACCGGCTTGATGCTTTTTGTCCGCCTTCTCAACTGGCTGCTTGCGCGCTACCATACGCTTACCCTGGCCTGTCTGACCGGGCTGATGATTGGCTCCCTGCGTAAAATATGGCCCTGGAAGACCGTCGTTATGGACGACGGCGTCCAACAGGCCATCAATGTTCTTCCGAATGCCGTGAACATGGAGTTGGCCCTGGCCTGCGGACTGGCGGTAGGCGGCGTACTCGTGGTGGCTGTCCTGCAGCGGCTGGCATCCCGGGAGGGATGAAGCCGCCAAGTGCATGCTGGCCGGCGTGGGCCCGGTTTTATGGGTTGCGGCCCTGGGGGCGTCATTGCAGGTTTAAGGCCTGCGTAAAGCCGATCAGGATTCCGGCAGGTCGATAAAACGGTAGTTGATCCGCGACCCCAAGATGTCCAGGAGGGCTACGCTCGGTGCAAGTCCGGAGCGCGGAAGGGATGCGCTGCCAGGGTTCAGGTACAGGCATTCACCGCGCCAGGAGGCTTCCCGCTTATGGGTATGGCCGCTCAGAACGACCTGTACGCCGGCGGCATCGGGATCGAGACGCAGGCGTGTCAGATCGTGCAGGGCATAGATCGTTATACCGCCTATCGTGATCATATCCTCCCGCGGCAGCGGCGAAGCCCATTTTCCGAAATCCATATTGCCGCGAATTGCGTCCAGCGCAGCGATGCGGGCCAGCACTGCCAGAATTTGCGGCGATTCAATATCGCCCGTGTGGACGATCCGATCGACCCCCTTGAAAATGGACAGGATGGCGGGATTCAAGTAGCCATGCGTATCCGCGATTACGCCCACGCGGATGGTGGTGGCCGGCATGGGATTATAATGGGGGGGATCAGCTGGCATGGTAAAGATTGTCGGCGAAGACCAGCAACAGACCGCTCATGTTGGGCGGCATCGGCTGAAACTGTATGCCGAGCGCATGCGTCGCCTCACCGTCGCTGACCAGGTTGCGGGACCAGATGACCGTACCCCGAATGTTAAGGGCCATGGCATCACTGGGCAGGCTCATAAGGATGATGGCTTCCTTATCGATCATATCGCGGGACAGCGCTGCATCGACCGGTTCGTCCAAAAGGATGCAGGCGCCACCGATCGAAAGGTCGCGGGCAAATCCGCTGGCGGTGAAACGGGGCATACGATCCCTGACATGCAGAATTTCCATCCGAATACGCACCGGAATGGGATGGCGCCGCATACGCCGTTTGACTTGATGATTCGCCGCTATCCTCGATAGGCTGACGAACAATTCGTTCAACGCCGGTTCCATGGAGGGATACTGGGAACAAATTCCAATGATGCTTTCGCGCGTCAGTTTGGCGAGTTCAACCCTGCTCGTGGTTTCCGTGTAGGACTGGGACAGGTGCTCTTTGTCCAGCGGGAATACCTCTCCAAAAACCTCCATTTCGGGTGTTTCGAAAAGCTGTTCCTTGGACGCGAACTGGTTGGTACTGGGATACGTGCGGCGGATCAGACTTCCGGAAACGACCATATAGAGGTTGGCTTCAACGTCGCCAAACTTCTTGACGACCTTGCCGGCGGGCAGAACAAAGCGTTCGAGCCGGGTTACGATGGCGGTCAGCTCATGGAAGGATAGGCCGGCAAAAAACATGCGCAGCGGTGTCGAACGGGGGTTTTTCTCCAGCAAATCATTATAGAAATGCTTGATGGCCTTCAGATTGGGTTTGACGATCTGCCACTGGAGCATCTTGGCAACGATGGCCTGCACAACCATGCCCGACTGCGCGAAGAGTCGGGCGGTCTTGTCATAGTAATCCGCCGCGGCGGCAAATGAACGGCGCCGTACCAGAAGGTCTGCCAGGGCCCGGTGCAGATAAGGATTGTCCGGAAAAATTTTGAGCATGCTTTGGTATTCGCCAATCGAATCGATGGTAATCGATCCATCGATAATTTGACTGACGATGCTGCTCTGAAGATGAACGGCTTCCTTCAAGATTGCCTCACATGTTGCCGTCAGAAAACGCCTTCATCT
>CAJHYH010000168.1_pt1 | contig 13421 bp, 10 predicted proteins | sample 9198661 | NCBI WGS metagenome assembly CAJHYH01 (sample SAMEA7708356, study PRJEB35096) | sediment metagenome | biome: marine neritic benthic zone biome [ENVO:01000025]; feature: sediment [ENVO:00002007]; material: shallow marine sediment [ENVO:03000034] sea grass bed [ENVO_01000059] ... | reverse complement strand
TCAAGTCGGCGGTGAGAAGTACATGGTGGAAATCATCGTCGAGGACAACGAGTCGAAACCCGAATCCGCCGCCAAAGCGGCCACCAAGCTGATCACCGAGGACGAAGTTCTGGCCATCGTGGGTCCGCAGGCGTCTTCCCAGGCCATTCCGGCCGGTGAAATGGCCAACAATTACGGCACGCCCATGATCAGCCCCTGGTCCACCAACCCGGACACCACCAAGGACCGTCCTTTTGTATTCCGCGGCTGCTTCCTGGATCCCTTCCAAGGACCGGTGGTGGCCAATTTCATCAAGGACGAATTCGGATTCAAGAAGGCGGCTGTGCTCTACGACATTGCCAGCGACTACCCCAAGGGTCTGGCCGAGGTCTTCAAGGAAGCCTGGGAGGAGCTCAATGGTCCCGGTTCGGTGGTGGCCTTTGAAAGCTTCACCACCAAGGATGCCGATTTCAGCTCCCAGTTGACCAATATCATCAGCTCCGGGGCGCAGTTTCTTTTCACCCCGCAGTATTACAACGAGGTGGCCCTTATCGTGCAGCAGGCCCAGGAACTGGGCTTCAAGGGTCCCATCGTGGGCAGCGACAGCTGGGGTTCGGCTGAAACCGTGAAACTCTGCGGCGAAGCCTGCTACGGCCTTTTCTTCAGCACCCACTATGCGGCCGCCGGTGCCACCGGCGCCACCAAGGCGTTCATCGAGCGTTACGAAAAGAAGTACGGCTACACGCCGGACGACGTAGGCGCTTTGACCTGGGATGCCCTGCGGCTCGTACAGAAAGCCATCGAGGATACGGGCAAATTGAGCGGCGACCTCAAAAAAGACCGTGTGGCCGTCAAGGATGCCCTGGCCAAGATCAAGGAGTTCGACGGCATCACGGGCAAGATGACCTTCACGCCCGAAGGGGATCCGATCAAGTGCGCCGTGGTTGTGCGCATCAGTGAAAAAGGCGAATTTGAATTCTACAAATCCGCCTGCCCCTAAACAGCAATAACAGACCACTGCGGTCACTTGGGCGATACAATACCGCCGTGGTTTAATTCGATGTGCGCGTTCAAGCCGTGAATGCGAATGGCGGGCGCAGGCCGAACAAGCTCCTGCGCCCGCCTTCGTGAGAATACGAGGAGTTCGCTCGATGCAGTTATTCTTTCAGCACCTGATCAACGCGCTTCAGTGGGGCAGTTTTTATGCCCTGATCGCACTGGGGTATTCGATGGTCTACGGCATCCTGATGCTGTTCAACTTCGCCCACGGCGATATTTTCATGGTGGGCGCCTATATCGGCTTCGGGGTGGCCACGGCCCTGGCCGCCCTGGCGGCCATGAGCGCTCTGGCCCTGCCCAACTGGGTGATTCTGGTGCTCACCATCCTGATCGCCATGTATCTGACGTCTTTCGTGGGCATGCTCGTGGAGCGCATCGGCTACCGTCCCCTGCGGGAGGCGCCGCGGGCATCGGCGGCCATCACGGGCCTCATGATCGGGATCATCCTGGAAACGGGCAACCTGGCCATTCTGGGGGCCCAGCGGATTCGTTTCCCGTCACTGATCAAGACCCAAGTCTATGACATTGGTGGCGTGGTCGTCACCAACAAGAAGATCATGATCGTCGTGGTCTCCCTCGTGCTGATGCTGGCCCTGAACGAATTTATCAAACGTACCCGCTGGGGCATGGCCATGCGGGCCATGGCCTTTGACTACGTGGTGATTCCGCTTATGGGTGTGCCCCTGAACACGATTGCCAGCCTGACCTTTGCCCTGGGCTCGGCCCTGGCCGCCGCGGCCGGGATCCTTTTTGCCGTGGCGTACCCGGTGCTCGATCCCTATATCGGCATTACTTACGGATGGAAGGCCTTCGTGGCCGCGATTTTAGGCGGGCGTGGATCGGTCAAGGGTGCCTGCCTGGCCGGCTTTCTTTTAGGCTTTATCGAGATCTTCGTGGGGGCTTATCTGTCATCCAGTCTCAGGGATCTGATCGCCTATTCGATTATTCTACTCATCCTGGTATTTCGGCCCCACGGCTTTTTCGGTGAACCGCACAGTGCCAAGCTGAGACTCTAAGCTGAGGCCAATGGATCGGTACCTGTGGATTTTGATTTCGAGCGAAGGATGGAACGAGGTTTGTAATGGCTAATGATATAAGCGTTTCAGCGAAGCGCGGGAGTACCCGTTTCGGAAGGTTGCGTGCCTATGCGGCGGACGTACCACTGCTGGCCTGGTTGTTGGGCGGTTTGGTCGCGGTGTTGCTGGAACAAACGGTGGGCGATACCCTGGCCGAACTTGTGGGCCTGCCCAAGGTGCCGGTGCTGTTCGGCTGCATGATCATGTTGAAAGAACCGACCCTCATACCCAGTGCCCTGATCTTTATCGCCCTGGTCTATGGGGCGCCGATCCTGCTTCTGGGCAAGCTGATGGCCCGACCCGGCAACTGGATGGCGGACCGAATGACGTCATGGCCGATAGCAATCCCTGTCGTCCTTCACCTCGTTCTGCTTTACGCCATCATGCATTTCTGGACGGATGTGAGTCTTTATCGCATGCTCACCCTGCGGCTCACCCTGATAGCCATCATGCTCACCCTGAGCCTCAACCTGATCAATGGCTACATGGGGGAGTTCTCCTGTTCGCACCCGGGCTTCATGGCACTGGGAGCCTACGCGGCTTCCGCCGTCATGGTTCTCTTTTTCGTCAACGACCGGCTCTTCGGCGAGGCCCTGCTGCCTGAATACCTGGGGCCCTTCATTTTCCCGGCGGCCCTGGTGCTGGGTGGCATCGTGGCCGCCCTGGGCGCCCTGCTGATCGCCATTCCTTCCTTTAAAACCCGCGGCGACTATCTGGCCATTATTTCGCTGGCGTTTCTGTTTATCGTCAAGAGCCTGTTCGAGAACCTGCAGTTTCTGGGTGGCGCGCGGGGCATCAAGGGCCAGCCGGACTATGCCGACCTGCCCACCGTCTTTTGCTGGACTGTGCTGTGTATCTGGATCATCAACAATTTCGTGCGATCGACCATGGGAAAGGCCCTGAATGCCGTGCGGGACGACGAAATGGCGGCCGAGGCCATGACCGTCAATACACGATTCACCAAGATGGTGGCCTTTCTCTTTGCCGCCTTCTGGGCCGGCATTGCCGGCGGCCTGTTTGCGCATACGGTCCGGTTCATCAACCCGGGCACCTTCGATCTCAAGCGACTGGCCGAGCTGCTGGCCATGGTGTATTTCGGCGGTCTGAATTCCGTGTACGGCTCCATTGTCGGGGCGGTCAGCATCAACCTGCTGGGCGAAATGCTGCGACCGCTGGCCCTCTACAAATGGATCGTCATCCCGCTGCTGCTGATCCTGGTCATGATCTACCGGCCCACCGGTCTGGTGGCCTTCAAGGAATTCGATGTCCGCAAACTGATTCAACCCAAGCGCAAACCGGAAAACGAGGTATAGCATGTCGCTGCTGCAAGTGGAGAACATGACCCATTATTTCGGCGGGCTGCGGGCGGTTCACAATTTCAATCTGGAAATCGAACCGGGGCAGATCCGTGCTCTGATTGGACCGAACGGGGCCGGTAAAACCACTATTTTTAATCTGATTACAGGAATCTACACCCCTACGGAAGGCAGCGTTGCCCTGAGCGGCGAGAATATCATGGGGCTGCAACCCCATCAGGTTGCATCGCGCGGATTGGGCCGCACCTTTCAGAATCTGTGCCTCTGGCGCCACATGACGGTGCTGGAACATGTCATGATGGCACGCTATTCCCGTCTGACCTATGGTCTGGCCGGTGCTTTTTTCGGCACCCCCAGGCGCAATCGTGAAGAAGCCGCGAGTGAGGCCAAAGCGAGGGAACTGCTTGCCTTGATGGATATTGCCCCGCTGGCTGACCAGGTGGTAACCAACCTGCCCTACGGTGCCCAGCGGCGGGTGGAAATGGCCCGGGCCCTGGCCAGTGAGCCCAAGATCCTTTTCCTGGATGAACCCACCGTGGGTATGACCCCGGAAGAACTTGACCAGATGCTGGGCATCATCCGCAAAGTGCACGAGGAACTTGGGCTGGCCATCTATTTGATCGAGCATCGTCTTAAGATGGTGATGGAACTGTGCGAGCGTATTCAGACGCTGGTTTTCGGCGAAGTTATCGCCGAGGGCACCCCCGAGGAAATCCAGCAGAACCCCAAGGTCATCGAAGCCTATCTGGGCAAGGAGGCGGTGCATTAATGCTAGCGGTCAAGAATCTGAAAGTTTCCTACGGCAATATCAAGGCTCTGCACGGGATCGATTTTACCATCGATGAAGGCGAGATCATCTGTATCATCGGGGCCAATGGGGCCGGAAAAAGTACAACCCTGAAAGCCATATCAAGACTGGTGCCGGTGGAGGAGGGCTGTCGCATGACTTATGGCGACAAGAATCTTCTCGATTTTCCGGCCGACAAGGTCGTCAGCGAATTGGGCATTACACATGTCCCCGAGGGGCGTAGACTATTTGGCAACCTGACGGTTATGGAAAACTTGCATTTGGCGACCTTTGCCCGCAAAAACAAGGGGCGCATTCAGGACGACCTGGACCGCATGTTCGCTATTTTTCCCCGCCTGAAAGAACGCGAGAATCAGAAATCGGGCACGTTGAGCGGGGGCGAGCAGCAGATGCTGGCCATTGCCCGGGCCTTCATGAGCGGGCGTCGTGTCATGCTCCTGGACGAGCCTTCCATGGGGCTGGCGCCTTTGCTGATGATGAATGTTTTCGAGGCCCTCAAGGATATCAACCAGCAGGAGGGGACGGCGATCCTGCTGGTCGAGCAGAACGCCCGGCTGGCGCTGCAGTTTTCCAACCGTGGCTACGTTCTTGAAAATGGCAACCTGGTCCTCGAGGGGCACAGCCAGGATCTGCTTGAAAACCCCGAGGTCCAGAAAGCCTACCTCGGCGGTTGAGCGCCCCCCGGGCAATCGAAATCCGGATCCCAACCCGGGGGGAAAACGGCCCGCACCGCCTGGTCTTCCGCACACTGCGATCATGATCGGGAACCGTTCCTATCGCGGTTCCCGCCACCCGCACGCCGGGTATACCCCGACACGCCTGGTGGCCCTATTGCGGACGCCTTGTCAATCGAGCGGCCGGTGTATACCCTTACCAAAAACGTATTTGCATCAATATAAGCAGCTGCCGGCTGTATGCCTGCCCGGCACAATGGCAACCAGCGCATGCCCGCTGCAACCACGCAATCGTCAAGGAGGATGCCATGACGCCCAACGCTGCCGCTGCTGTATGGGGCGCCCTGACGGCCGACGCTCTGGCGCTCGGCGCCCATTGGATCTACGACACGGCCCAGATCGACGCCCAGATCGGCCGGGTTGATGGTCTCATGGCCCCGCCGGCCAATTCATTTCACAAAACCAAGCAAAAGGGCGAATTCACGCATTATGGCGATCAGGTCATGGTGCTGCTGGCATCCCTGGCGGAATCCGGCGGGTTTCGACTGGAGGCTTTTGCAAACCAATGGCAGACTTTTTTCTCCGATTATGATGGGTATTTCGACCATGCCACCAAGGATACCCTCAAAGGGTTTAAATCCGGAAAATCGGCGCATGATGCCGGATCGGATTCCACCGACCTGAGCGGCGCGGCCCGCATTGCCCCTTTGGTGTGCTGCTATGCCGATGACCTCCAGGAGCTGGTGGCGGTCGCCCGGGCGCAGACGGCCATGACCCACAACGCGCCCGATGTCGTGGATAGCGCCGAATTCTTTGCCCGCACCCTTGGCCATGTTCTGGCAGGCCAACCGCCGGTGGAGGCCCTGCAGACCGTCGGGCGAAGGCATTTCGACCGCCCGCCCTTTGCCGGCTGGTTGGCACAAGGGCTGGGAAGTGCCACCGAATCCACCCGGGCCGCTATCCGGCGGTTCGGACAGATGTGCGACGTGGGTGCGGGTTTCCCGGGCATCGTCCATTTGATTGCCGCCTATCCCGACAGTTACGAAGATGCGCTGGTGGCCAATGTCCTGGCCGGGGGAGATTCGGCCGCACGCGGGCTGGTGGCCGGCACCATTTTAGGGGCCAGTGCCGGCCTGGATGGTATCCCCGCAGGCTGGCGCGAGGGATTGGTTCACCGCGAGCGCATCCGGAACCTTCTCGACCGCCTGGCCGCCCACCGGCCTTGAGCCGGCTATAGACGTGGACCAGCCCGGGGGCACGCCATGAAATGGATCCTGATAATCGCGGCCCTGGCTTACCTGCTCAATCCGTTCGATCTGCTGCCGGATATGCTGGTGGGGGCCGGCTGGTTGGATGATTTGGTGGTGATTGGGTTGGTGTGCTACGGCCTGTATCGGATGGGCTACCGTGGGCTGCGCTCTGACGGCAGGCCGCGGCAAGAGCGGACCGGAGGGCCGGATTCACCCCCCGAGATGCCGGGGGAAGCCTCCGCAGACGACCCCCGCCGGATTCTGGGCGTCGGGCCGGGTGCCGACCAGACCGAAATCCGCCAGGCCTACCGCCGTCTGGCCGCCCAATACCACCCGGACAAAGTGGCCCACCTGGGAGAAGACCTGCGCCATCTGGCCGAGAAAAAATTCAAGTCCATCCAAGCTGCCTATGAGACACTTAAACGGCCATGAAACGGTCGAGAGTGAATATCAGCCTGCAGAGAGGGGGCTTATAAACGCTTTCAGAGGGTCGGCCAGGGCTCCCTTTGCCCCGCGCCGAGCATCGGTGGCGGGGGCATATGAAGCGTGTCGGCCTGTCTGAGTGGAGCGGGGTTCCGACACGCGCCGACCCGGCCATCGACGCGCAGGAGAAAGCGGGGCACGGGTGTATTCTTTTGGTTACTTTTCTTGGGCGAACAAGAAAAGGGATAGAAAAAAATCAACGGATCGGTTGAAGATCTATGATTCCCGCACCAGAGGTACAGGGTTTAGATTGAAACTAATCCGCTTTGATCAGCATGGTGGCCGGATCGAACCGCAAGGGTGTATCCGGGCCGGTGCCAGTGCCGCCCTTGAGCTGGCGGATGTGGATATCCTGACCGTCGGGCAGCAGTTGAAGGGCGATATCAAAAAGATTCTGCAGATCGGCCAGTTGAGGCGGCATACCATCCGGGCCGGGTTCTTCGTGCCGATGGGTGCGCACCGTGAACCAGCTGCGGATACCGGTTTCGGTGCACATGGCTTTTAGATCTTCCAGAAGGCCGCCCATATCGCCATCAAAGGGCAGACCATCGATGATCAGGGTGTGCGGTTGGAAGATATCCTGCTCCGTAAGATCCGTCAGGCGTTCACGCAGTTTGGGCACGCTGAAGCCTTCCACCTTGAAGGTCATGATGAAGCGTTGGGGCAGCAGGCCGTCCCACAATTCGCTGCTCGGGGTGGCCTGACGACTCTTGGCCATCAGATTGAAGACCTCCTGGTACCACAGGCTGACCTTGTCTACGGGATCATCCAGACTGATGTGCAGAACGCTGCGATCGCGCAGCATCGTGTGCAGGGCGATCTGGACCAGAAAGGCTGTTTTCCCAAGCCCGGCCCTCGCGAGAATGGCGCCAAAGGCACCGTCTTCGAGAATATCCTCGCTTCCATATCCCAGTTGGCGCAGAGGATTGCGCATCAGCAAATCTTTTTTCATCATGATCAGGCTCCTTTGGCGGATGGCGATGACATTCGGCGGTGACTGTTGAAGCCCGGCGTTGCCCGCTCTGCGTTCCGCGGCTGATCGAGGCCGGTCCGGCGATTTGATCCTGGTTAACATCGGCTGTTGAAAGGGCGCTCAGCGCGCGCGGCCGCGAAAGCTGACGGCGTGGGGCGCGATACTGGCAATTTCTGCCAGGCCGCACCGATGGCCATCGCTATCGCGGGGCAGCGCCGTTAGGCAACCTTTTTCTTTTCCTCGCTGCGTTTCTTGGCGATTTCTTCCGCCACTGACTGGGGTACCTGGCGGTAGGTGGCAAATTCCATCGTAAACTGGGCTTTGCCCTGGGTCAGAGAGCGCAGCACCGTCGAATAACCGAACATTTCGGCGAGGGGCACCTGCGATTCGATCACCGTCATGACCCCTTCGTCCTGGGAGCCTACGATCATCCCGCGGCGCTGGTTCAGCGATCCCATGACCGCCCCCTGGAACTCGGTGGGGCTTTCCACGACAACTTTCATGATCGGTTCCTGAATCACCGCCTTGGCCTTGGCATAGGCTTGCAGGAATGCCCCGCGGGCGGCCGCCTGGAAGGCTTTGTCCGAGGAGTCCACGGCATGGGAAGCCCCGTCGGTGATGACGGCCTTGACACCCGTTACCGGGAACTCCATTTTGGGTCCCTTGGCCAGGCACAGACGGAAGCCCTTCTCACAGGAGGGGATGAATTGGGTCGGGATGGCCCCGCCCACGATCTTGCTTTCAAAAACGAACTCTTCGTCCGCCAGCGGTTCGAGATAACCGGCCACCCGTCCGTACTGGCCTGCGCCGCCGGTTTGTTTTTTATGGATGTAGTCGAACTCGGCCAGGGCCGTGATGGTTTCGCGGTAGGCCACGCGCGGCCGTCCGGTTTCGACCACGGCGCTGTATTCACGCTTCATGCGTTCGATATAGACTTCCAGATGCAGCTCGCCCATGCCCGAGACTATCGTATCCCCGGTTTCCTCGCTGACGTGGGTTTTGAAGGTGGGGTCCTCTTTGGTGAAACGGTTCAACGCCTTGGACATGTTGATTTCGGCCTTGTGGTCCACCGGCTTTACCGCCAGCGAAATCACCGGCTCGGGCACGAACATCGATGTCATGGTCAGATCGAGACCGGGGGCCACGAAAGTATCCCCCGATGCACAGTCGATACCGAAAAGGGCGCCGATGTAACCGGCCGGGATGGCCCCGATATCCTCCATCTGTTCAGCGTGCATGCGAACCACGCGCCCGATCTTGACCTTCTTGCCGGTGCGCACGTTGATGATCGTGTCGCCCTTGGCCAGGCGCCCCTGATAGACGCGAATATAGGTCAACTGGCCGTACTGGCCGTCTTCAAGTTTGAAGGCCAATGCCACGAGCGGATCGTTATTCTGGCTGGTCAGGACCACCGGGGCTTCATCGTTTTCCGTATCCAGGGCCACATTCTCGACCTCGTCCGGGCAGGGCAGGTAATTGTTGACGGCATCCAGCAGCAGTTGGACCCCTTTGTTTTTATAGGCCGAACCGACCATGACGGGGGTAATCTCGCGGGCCAGAACGCCCGTCCGCAGTGCGCTGATCAACAAGTCCTCGGAAACTTCCTTTTCTTCCAGGACCACCTCGGTGAGTTCATCGGAAAACATGGTGGCGGCGTCGATAAGTTCCTCACGGCGCTGCAGGGCCTCCTCGCGGATGGCTTCCGGAATGGCTTCAATCCGCAAGGTTTCACCGTTGTCGCCGTCAAAATAGACAGCCTGCATGGCAATCAGGTCCACCACGCCCTCGAAATCGGCTTCCAGCCCGATGGGAATCTGCAAGGCCACGGCATTGTGGCCGAGCTTTTCACGCAGTTGCCCGATCACCCGGAAGGGGTTGGCCCCGCTGCGGTCGCATTTGTTGATAAAGGCGATCGAGGGCACTTTGTAGCGTTTCATTTGCTGGTCCACGGTGATCGATTGCGACTGCACACCGCCGACCGAACACAGCACCAGAATGCCGCCGTCCAGAACGCGCAGGGAGCGTTCGACTTCGATGGTGAAATCGACATGGCCGGGGGTATCGATGATGTTGATCTCATGTCCCTGCCATTCGCAGTAAGTCGCGGCCGAAGCAATCGTGATGCCGCGTTCCTTCTCAAGCTCCATGGAATCCATGGTGGCCCCGACACCGTCCTTGCCCTTGACATCGTGAATGGCGTGGATGCGCTGGGTATAGAAAAGGATGCGTTCGGTTAGGGTGGTCTTGCCGGAATCAATATGGGCGCTGATTCCGATGTTTCTTACTTTGCGGATGTCCTTGTTCATTTTCTGACCTCAAATGATGGTTTGGCGCGTATGGTGCCGGCCAGCAAACAGATTTATGTGAACGCTTAAGTGGTGGCCTTAAAAAAAAACCTCCACCCGCATGTTTTCGAGTGAAGGAATATCGGCCATAGTTATTAAAACCTAAACACAATAACATTAAAATAAAATTTGTCAACAAAATAATTGGAAATCCAATTTGGGGATCCGTACGGCGAATGCCGGCCGATATGCCATTGATCGCCGCCTTCAGCGGCGTTGGCGTTTGGTCAGCGGACGTGGACGCAGAAGAACATACGTGGCGCCGGCGCCGCCGTCGCAGGGACGTGCACTGGTGTAGGCCATGACCCATTTGCGCCAGGTGCCGGTGGTGAGCCACCGGACAACCCCGGCTTTCAGGACCGGCTCGGCGGCGGATGACAACCCCCGGCCGTGGATGATCAATACGGCGCTGAATCCCCTCTGCACGGCATCCTGCAGAAAGGCATTGACCGCCTCGCGGGCGATGGAAACGGTCATGCCGTGCAGATCGATGTGGGCCTGGATTGAGAACGTCCCGCGGTGCAGTTCACGGGTGACGCCGGGTGGAACGCGATATCCGGTGCCTTCAATATACTCGGGGGTGTCCGCCACCCGGTAGCCGCGCCCTGTGCGCACCAACTCGCGGAGCGCCTCGAGGGGCCATGCTTCGTCTGTCATCCTGCTCTGACTGGGGGGATGGGGGGGATTCTCAGGCCAGGTCTCGGTTTTCCGTAAGGGGGTGACATCGGCCATGGCCCGCTCGAACAGGCTTGCATCCGTATCGCCCGCGTCATCCTTGTCGCGGGCCAAGGGAAAGCGCTCGGCAGGCAAGGTTTCCATGGGGGTCGCATTGCGCTGCAGCATCTGCTTGAGGTGGCGAAAGGGTTTGAAGGCACCGGCAGATTTCATCGTTCAAGGTTTCCTGCGAATTTCCGATGAGTGTACTCATTATATAACAGGATCGCCCAAATGGAAACGAATCCGATGGGATCGTAAAAAAAATATCCCCTGCTTAAAATACCCTTCGAACCCTGTTTGGGACTAAGTGATCCACCTTGACTAACTCTTTGATTTGAGATGGAATAGAGACGTCTGTCGATGATGATGCCGCCGTAACGCGGGAGGCGGATCCAATAGACGCGGCGAGGCGCCGCCTTTAAGCCTAAATTCAATTGTTTCGGGAGCATCCTGAGTGGATATCAAAGATTGCTGCGCTGATAAGCTGTTGAGTGCCGAGGTGGCGATATCTAAAATCAATCGTGGCAGTCGGGTATTCATCGGTACGGGCTGCGGCGAACCCCAAAAACTCATTCGGGCCCTGGTGCAAGATCCCAGCATGCAGGACATCATGCTCTATCAGATGCTCTCCTCGACCTTGGCGGAATATGTCGAAGATCCTGATTTTCTGGAGCGCTTTTCGCTGAAATTGTTTTTTATCAGCAAGGCCATGCGCACCGCGGCTTTCGAAGGCCGGATTGATTATCTTCCGGCGTATCTATCCCAAATTCCAAGACTTTTTTCGAGTCACCGTATCGGTCTGGATGTCGCCCTCGTGCAGGTCAGCCCGCCGGACAAATTCGGCTACTGCAGCCTCGGCGTTTCCGTTGACATCACCCGTTCGGCCATGGAACATGCCCCGCTGGTGATTGCCCAGGTCAATCCACGCATGCCGCGTACCTGGGGCGACAGCTTTGTGCATATCGATCAAGTCGACTATTTTGTCTGGCACGAAGAGCCGCTGGTGGAGACCACGACGGATGTCGCGGAAAACCAGATTGCCAAGCGTATCGGCCATTTCGTCTCTCAGCTGGTGGAGGACGGGGCCACCCTGCAGATCGGGTTCGGCTATCTGCCCAATATGATTCTGCGTTACCTCGATCAAAAAAAGGATCTGGGGGTTCATACCCAGCTGATTACCGACGGCCTGATGCCCCTGTTTGAAAAGGGGGTCGTCAACAATCGCAAGAAAACCTTGCTGCCGGGCCGCGTCGTCGCCTCGCTGTGCATGGGCAGTGAGAAACTCTATCAATTCGTGGACAACAATCCGGCTTTCTATTTCCGGTCCTCGGAGTTCGTCAACGACCCCACCGTAATCGCCCGCAATGACAATCTTATTTCCATCAGCTCGGCCCTGGAGGTGGACCTTACCGGCCAGGTCTGCTCTGATTCCATGGGGCATCTTTTCTACAGCGGCATTGGCGATCAGGTGGATTTTCTGCGCGGCAGCGCCATGTCCAAAGGGGGCTTTTCGATCATCGCCCTGCCGTCCACGGCGCGCAACGATGCGGTTTCGAGGATCGTGCCGCATTTGAGCCAGGGGGCTGGCGTCGCCACGACGCGGGCCGACGTCAATTTCGTGGTCACCGAGTATGGCGTGGCCGAGCTCCAGGGCAAGAGTATCTACCAGCGTGTCATGGAACTGGCGCAGATCGCCCATCCCAAATTTCGCGACGAATTGATCCAAACCGCCAAGAAGCGACATTATATATTTGCCGACCAGTTGCCCCCTTCACAGGAAGATCTTCTTTTCCTGGAGGGATATAAAAGCACGCTTAAGCTTGCCAACGGACGTACGGTCCATTTCAGGCCCTTGCTGCCTTCAGATGAGTTCGCCTATCGCAACTTTTTTTATTCGCTTCAAGAGGAGACCATCTATTATCGCTTTTTTTACCAGATGAAACTGTTTTCCCATGAGATTATTCAAAAACAATGGTCGGTGGTCGATTACCGCAAGAACATGTCCATGGTCGGTTTCGTGCAACGTTCCGGACATCAGGAGATCGTGGCCATCGGTACCTACGCGCAGGATAACGCGGCGCAGGCCGAAGTCGCCTTTGTCGTGCGGGAGGATTTCCAGGGAATGGGGATCGCCTCCTATTTGCTCGAAAATCTCGAGAAAATCGCCACGGAAAATGAATACAGCGCCTTTGTGGCCACGGTACTGCCGGAGAACAAGGGCATGCTGAAAATTTTCCGCCGGCGTTATCCCGGGGCCAGCTTCACGCGCACAGGTGGAAACGAGGTTGGCGTGGTGATGCCCTTCGCATCAGACTTGGGCGAACCGGACGGTGGCGGAGAATAATCGGATCAGGGGCCGGTCGATGGACATTGAAGCACGATACGGCCTGAAAATTCCCGGGCAGGCGAAGGGAAAAATGGAATTTTTGCTTGATAAAACAGGCTTTTTTGTATAATTATGACAAGTTATGGGATGGCTAGGCATGAATTGCACACGTTGGCCACTGCGTCAGGCGGATCTCAGGATTCAACACGCAATGGACGACGGGGGGGCAATCGCCGCGCAGACCCCTTGCGACAAACCGATTACGAAGCGATTCGCTTCCTAAAAATATTCAGAGGGAGGAGCGTCAATTGTCCTATACGCTTGGTCAACAACAATTAGACAGCATCGACGAGATATTGCAGACCGATCTGATTGACATCGGTGTCCATTGTGTTTTTTTGATCGACATGTCCGG
>CAJHYH010000421.1_pt1 | contig 13466 bp, 15 predicted proteins | sample 9198661 | NCBI WGS metagenome assembly CAJHYH01 (sample SAMEA7708356, study PRJEB35096) | sediment metagenome | biome: marine neritic benthic zone biome [ENVO:01000025]; feature: sediment [ENVO:00002007]; material: shallow marine sediment [ENVO:03000034] sea grass bed [ENVO_01000059] ... | reverse complement strand
TTTCGTAACATGGCCAACCGCCGGTAAAATGGTGGCCGCCGGGCCTGCGCTCTAAACCGGGGGAGGCGGTCGCCTATGTACAAGCAGACAATACCCAAAGGGGTAGATTGTCCAGAGAATGCCGCAGCCGGCAATTGTCGCGGCAAAGCGGATTGCCGTTTTCATTTCCGCTGGCCTGGTGTTAGTCCCTCCCCATATTGCCGGGGGGGGGTGTCGCGATGGCGTGTCGGCAGCCCGCAGCTCGCCGTAAAGCCCCGGCATTCCCGGCATCGTCTCAGAGCATCTTGCGATTGAAATAGGTCGCCTTCTCGAACTCCCGGATGTTGATCGATATGACGGGCACCTCCGGAAACATCGCCGCCAATTTGGCGACGATCGCTTTCGACAGGCCGACTTTGGCCGCCGTGCTGCGCCCCTCCATGATGTTGGCGAACACATGGATGAAGTTCTTTTTCGTATTGCCCACGGTATATTTTTTAAAAGCACGGACGCGGACCTTGATATCGTTTGCATTGAAAAGCCCGGTGGCGTTGGCCGCGGTGTGCACGGCGCGCAATACGGCTTCTTCGGAGTCGATTGTCAGGACATTCTCCGCGCAGTCGATGACGAAATGCGGCATGCGTGTTTCCTTTTATCTCAGCCCCGTCGTCTGGCCCGCGGCCGACGGATCCGAGGCGGTGGCGGTTGATTGCGTGTCGTGCCTTACCAGAATTTCCACCAGGGCCTGGGCGTGGATTGCAGGGGCGGCCCATCATCGTCACCAAGGTATTTGAGCCCGGGGTAGAGGGATTCAACCGTGTCCTCATCCCATTCCTCCCCGGACGGCTCCTGGGGAAACTCGCTTTCACGTGCGGGCCGTTCGCCCCAGCGTGCTTCGAGCACATCGCTGAGCGCATATTGATAACCCTCGTAGCAGGCCTCGTTCCGGTCGAATTGAACGCCGCCCAGTGAGTTGGGATCTTCCAGGGCGGCTTCGTAGATCCGCCTGCCCATCGATATGAGGGTGGCGCGAAAATCCGTGAAGGCGTCATCCGAGCACCCGCCATTGAGCACATAGGCCGCCCCCCAGAGCGGCCAGGCATACGCCTTGGCGTCGAAGCGGTCGAAGTGCGCGGCAAAGCTTTTGAGATCGCCATCGGACAAGGCGGCCAATTCCTGCCTTAAAAGCCTGCACTTCTCATCCATGACGCCTTCGGCGCCCTGGTGAACCTGCTCGATCAGGGTCCAGAACTGGTCCGCATTCATTGAAGTTCCTTTTCAGCTTAAATCCACGGTTTCCAGATCCCAGGAAGGGCTATCCCCGGGGCCGCTTTGAACGTTCCGCAAATGTCGCCCCGGCAGTCGACGTTCCCGATCTCGACTCAAAACCGTGCATCCATGATCAAAAGGTCCTGAGCCCGGCCGTAATCGGCAGGGGCTAGCGCCTGCCGTGCGGTTTCTCCGCGAATATATACCCTCTCCGGCTTTCATATTCCACCCCTGGATAGGGTTCGCGCTCGATGACGTCACTGATCCCGAAACCGCAGGTCGCTAGCGTGTCCCGAATGAAACCCGTCGAAAAAAGCATGAAATCGATTTCCACGGGCTTTCCGAGGAATTCCTCGACCCGGAGGGTTTCATTGCCGATGTGGTAGGTCAGCAAAAACAGGCCGCCCGGCTGCAACACCCGGAAGACCTCCTGAAATGCCTGCCGCACCTGCGCTGTGACAAAGTGCACAATAGCATAGAAGGCCACGGCAGCAGCGATTGTGTTGTCTTTGAAATCAAGCGCCAGCAAATCACCTTTCTGGAAATGGAGGCCCGGATGAAGCGCGCGGGCCTCCTCCAGCAACCGGGCGGAGAGGTCCAGCCCGGAGATATCGATGCCCAGATCGTAGAGGTGGCGCGTGGTCTGGCCGGGACCGCAGCCCAGATCCCAGACCGGCCGCCGCTCCCCGATTAAGAGCGCGAAGCGTTTCAAAACGGCCTGGTCCCAGGGTTTCTTTTCGTGCTCGCCGGTGAAGTGTTCCGCATATTCCCGCGCGACCGTATCGTATAAGCGCTCTATTCTTTTGATGTCCTGTGCCATCTATGAACGATCCAGGTGTTGACGTTCAAAGCTTGCATCTGCCGGACGGGGCCCGAATATCTCCTTCGACCAAGAGTTGCGGCTTCCCTGGCGGGCCTACCACGTCACCACGTCGCCGTCATCGAAAACCATGCCGGATAAGGCCTGTCGGTGATTGATGAAAATCTTGTTCGGGGGAATTTGCGCACGCCGGGAAATGCTTTGCGCCAGGGTCCGCAGCATGGCCCCGATCGCATCCCGGGAATTGAAATCGGGGGTGAGCAGATCCACTAGAACGGAATGCGGCGCCTCGGGCTGGAATGCCGGTGCGCTCTCCCCCTTGGCAAAATGGCCCGCCTCCAAATATTCCCAGGTCACGTGCACGTGCTCCAGCGCAATAGCGTTGCCTTCGGCGAAATCACGACTGATGCCTGTGATCACGGCCGGAATATCCAGCGGCCTTTCAAAGGGTAGTGATTTGATATGGATGAATGGCATAAGTAACCTTGCCTCAACCAATGATTACGAGGATGAGCCCGGGGTCAAAAACTTTTTGCTGCGGCCCTTTAATACCCGACCGGTATCCGGCTGAGCTTCCTGAGTTGTTTCGTGCTGTAGTCAAATTGGTAGATGCCGTCCCTGGCGCTCACGACCAGGATACGATCGTTAGGGATGACGTCATAGCCATTGATCGATTCGATCGTTTCCAAAAGCGCGATTTGTTCCGGGTCGCTGGCATCGAATACTTTGAGGCCGTGCTTGCCGTCACAGATAAAGAGCGTCTTCCGGTCGATCCCCAGCCCCCATGGGTTTTTCATGGGATAGCTCTTTATCAGCAAGGGGGCGGTCGGATCCTTGATGTCGTAGATATGCAGCTCGTTTCTTCCCGTTCGACATTGGGCTTGGCTGCGCAAGGTGACATAGGCATACCCGTCTTCTACCACGATGGGATCGCAGGAGTATACATGCCGGTATTCGCTAAGGAACACTGGTGCTTCCGGTTCCTCGATGGTGTAAATGAGCATTCCCAAACGGGTGCCGAAAAAGAGAAGGTCCTTATAAGAAAATATGGTTTCAATCCCCTGGCCCACCTCGACCGTCGCGACGAGCTTTGGCCGGCTTCGGATGGTTAGGTCAAAAATGTGCAAGGTCGTCTCAGAAACCGCATACATGTACTCATCCGTGATGGTGAATCGGGCCATTGACCCTGATTTCCCCGTGGTGGTCGAGGTTGAATAAGACGGCATGGTAGAACAGCCAGTCAGAAAGACGAAAAAGACACCCATTATGAGCACAACGATTCTCATTCTCTTTGGTTTCAAATCGATCACCTTTCCTGAATTGGTCGCCAACCGGATACGACGCATTTGCTTTTGTCGACGCGTGCCGGGTAAAAATGCCGGCCGCGGAGGCCGTCGTCAGTTACCACATTTGCCTGGTTCTGATTGGGATCGTAAGGGAACACGTCTTCTATTCTTTTGATCAAAACGATATCCTCAGGATAGATCGTCAGGGCAAAGACCAGCAGATCCACATAGCTGTCGGCATAAAGAAAGCTACCCTTTATGGAAAGATCGGTATTCCCAGGGATATTGAGGAAGCATCGGGCAACAGGATTTTCCGGATCGGTATTGTCATAAATGTGAATCCCTTTGTTGGGTTCATTGATGTACAGGTACTGATCCTTGACGTAAATCTTGCCCCTTTTTTTGATATCACTCGGCGGCCGGACTCCAGCCGCTTCCCTGAACTCCTCCCAGGACATGTAGACAGGCGCATGGGTCGGACGGATGTATGATGTTGCGACGCAGGTACCAAAGCAGACCAGCACGACACAACATTGCAGGTATATATCTGGTGTCGCGAGCCTGATCCTTTTTTCCCGTAGCAAAAAACCCAGTGAAAGCGGCAGCATGACCAAAGCCACGAGGTCGGTTGGATCCGGCCACAGGAAAAGCGGCACCAACACCAAGGCAAACAAATGCTCGACCATTTTTGAAACAAGGGGGCTTAAATTGATGCCCGCAAAAAGGACGCCAACCGTAGCGTAGCTTAATATGAGACCTGCTCTCGCTTTCACCCGGAAAACATAAGCCACCACGATGGGGATGAAAAAAAGGAAGGCAAAGTCGCTCAATTTCCCCGTGATGGATCGGGGCAGAAGGTCCACCCATTTCAGGAAATGGTCGTTGACCAGCATAAGCGCAACGGCCAAGAGGAACGCGGGCGAGACCAAAGCCTGCCGGATTCTTGGGGGCAGCCTGTCATTCATAGATGTCTCTCCCTATCTTCGACATGTTGTCTCCCAACGGTTATGCCAGGATTATAGAGTAACAGCGAGGTCGTCTCAAGAATATCCCACAAGCCTGCTTTCAGGATGCGCGCACCCCGAAGCGAAGACGCCGTCTAGGCCAAGTGCACGGCTGCAATACGCACGGCCGCATCCCCGATGACGCTCGTCCGGTGGCCCCTGCCTGTGGTGTCTTCCAAAAGGACGGCGTCGCCGGCCTTGCACGTGCGGCGCTGGCCGTCGCCGGTCTCGAACACGCACTGGCCGGCCATGAAGATCAGCCACTGCCTTAACGGTGTGGGATGCCAGTCTCCGAACCAGCCCGCCGGAAGTTCGAGGAAGACAAGGTTCCGGGCCGGGGCGGCGGCTGACGTGTTCAGCGGCACGGCCGGCGGCGCATAGTGGTTGTAGGCCAGTTCGATTTTCAGTGTCTCGAAGCGGGAACAGCCCCCGTCATCGGAAAAAATTCTCAAGTATTCAATTGGATCCATAGGATCTCCCCGATAGGGGCAATGGTTTGCGCACGGGTTTCTCCCGGCACGTCACAAAACTTTAGTGATTCGGCATTCTCACGGCTTCAAAGCTGCCGCCCCGACGGTAGCGATCATAGACGATGCGCATGGGAATATCCATATGGTCCCGGTAAAGGCCCAGTTTGAAGTAAATCTCATCTTCATCGTCAACGAAACCCAGCGCCCCCCTGTAATCGACGATCTGATTTTGCCCCATCCAGACCTGCAGTATGCCGTCCTTGAACGCCGGGGGTATTTTCTTGCTCGCTCGCGGCAGGATATGGAAAACCATATCGACCCACCGGCCGCGCAGATCAACCCTTCGGTTATAGAGCCTCCGTTTTCCCCGGTCCCTGGATACGTCGACGATCAGGCGGCCGCCCATGTAGCGCAGGGCGATCATCGGGCTGCGGTCTTTCCAGGTGTCGTTGAAAGACTGCTTCCAGCGGGCGATCACCAGGCGTGTATCCACAATCGGAAAATCCGACGGCAGGAAAAAGGAAAATGCATACCATGACGCCATCCCCATTTTCAGTCTGACTTCCGGGGCTTCACGGATTTCGGCGCGCTCCGTCAACTGCCCGTCAGCACCCACCTCAGCCATCGCCTTGGGGAAAACACAGATTTCGATCGCGCCACGCCCGGTTCGGGTGGGCACGGCGATATGGCGCAACGCGTTTGGGGGCAGTTTCTCGGCTGTCCAGATGCTTGAAAGGGTTCCGGATTCGAAATCGTCGCGCAGGGCAATCCCCTGCCCCCGTTCGCATGAAACGGTCAACATGATGCCAAGGGCCAGGAAACCGGAAAAGACGCGTTTTGAATCAATTGGCATGTGATCATGCCCTCCAGCAATGGACGGCTTCGTCGGAACCGACCCGCAGGCCTCATCGATTGCTGAAGGCCAGCTTGACACCGAAACCGATCAGGGCCACCCCGGCCAGCCGCGCAGCCACCAGGCGTGCACAGCGCCACTGGGCCAGGCGCCGCGCCACGGCATTACCGACGATGACCAGCGCTGTTTGATAGATAAAGCTAATGAGCGTGACATGCGCCATCAGGGCAACCAGGGTGACGGGCGTTGATGACGGGCTGAGAAACAACGGAAAAAAGGCCATGAAAAACATGATGACTTTGGGGTTGGTGAGACTGACGGCGAGCGCCTGCCGAAACCAGGCCCAGCCCTCGAAATGGCAGGCGGCAGCAATCGGCTGGTCCGACACGGTGGCGCGCAGCTGCCGCCAGCCCAGCCAGCACAGGTAGAGCACGCCGATCCATTGGGCACTCGCCAGTACATCGGGATAGGCCCCCAAAATGGCGGCCAGCCCCAGGATGGCAGCCAGCATGTAGAGGAAATCGCCCGCCAGGGTCCCCAGGACCGCTTTCATGCCGCTGCCGACCCCGCCGCGTGCGGTGGCGTTCAGGATGGCGATCGTACCCGCACCGGGGATGAGCTGAAAGACGATGATCGCCAGGATGAAACTGCCGTAGTTCTGGATCGCAAGCATTTTGTAGCGCCTTGCATACCTGTGTGGGTGAGGGGCTAGGATTCAGGGTTTGCCCGGTTTTCCGACATGATGCGTTCGCGGCCGGGCGGCCCCTCTGGGCGTTCAGCCAAACCTCAGATGTTGGCAACTTTTCTTCACACTTTACAATTCAATATTAGCACCCCTGCATGTTCAAACCGGCGGCTCAGCGATTGCGTGCCAACCCGCCCCTCCGCTGCCGTTCGATGCGCATGGCCTCTGGATTTAGAACCTCATCCTCAGGCAGGGCTGTGTTTAACCAGGCTTCCAGTTGCCTGGCCGCAATCGCGACGAACTCATGGAGCACATCCCGCACCTGCCATCCGATGTGCGGTGTCAGGAGCACATTCGGCAACACCCGCAGCGGGCTTGACGCCGGGAGCGGTTCGACCGCGAACACATCCAATCCGGCGCCTGACAACCTTTTCGCCTGCAGTGCCTCGATGAGGGCGGACTCGTCGACGACCGCCCCGCGGGAAGTGTTGATCAAGAGAGCGCCTTTCTTCATTTGCCTCAATTTATCACGATCCAGAAGGCCACGCGATTCCTCTGACAATCGAAGATGGATGGAAACCACGTCGGCAGTGGCGAGTACATCGTCCAGCGAAAGGCGTTCGACACCAAACGCATCGATCCGGGGGTAGGAACCGCCGCGGTCCCAGGCGATAACCTTCATCCCGAATGCCTCGGCCAGACGGGCGACAGGACGCCCCAGTCGGCCATACCCCAGAATTCCCAATGTCCGGCCAGCCAATGAGCCACCGATCACCTGCGGCCAGCCACCGCTGCCCATCTCGGCGGATAAGCGATGAATCTGTCTTACCAGACCCAGCATCAACCCGAAGACCAGTTCCGGGACGACGACCGTGGGTTTGGACACGCCGCGGCCGAGGGCGACAACGATGCCACGTTGGGTTGCGGCCGCGCGGTCCAGGTGATAGGCATGCCCGCCTGTCTGCAGAACAAGCTCAAGGTTGGGACAGCGATCGAAGAATCGGCGGTCCAGCGTTGTTCGCTCGCGCAGCGCCAGGAGGATATGGCCGTCTGCTAGCAGGCGCGCGTCCTCAGTCCCGATCGGGCGGTCTAAAATTTTGAGGTCCGCGAGCCGACGCAATCGATCCATCGCCGGCGCCTGGGCCAACTCACCTTCATAATCATCCAGAACCAGCAGGTTGACGTGTTTCATGACGCTTTTCTTCCCTGACGGCTATTCTTCTGTTCGCGGGGCGGCAACGGGAAGGCGCATCAACGCCGTACCGAAAGCCATGCGGTTTTCGCGCCAGGCCTGCGCCGCAGATCATGCCGCCAGGCTATCCCTTTTTCCCCACCGCAAATTGATCCACGACCCAAAGCCAACGACCATCGGGTTGACGTCTGGCGACTTCAGCGGTGATATCACCATTCGTAAGCCTGGAGGAGGTCAGGGCGATATCGCCACTGCGCAGGGCTGGGGCCTGATTACTTGGTTCAAGCTGCGGACGATTGGCCAGAAACTGTGTGAAGAACGCTCGTATCTGCCTGGGCCCAACGGCGATCACGTTGTCGCCGTCAGCGATGATGGCATCGGGCTCATAAAGGGCCACGAGCCCCTCAACATCACCTGCATTGGCGCGCTCTACGAAAAGTTTCTCCAGATCATTTGGTTTCTTGGCAGGTTGATGCACCAGTAGAACCCCGAGGATTGGATTGACGATCTGCGTAAACGGATGGTTGGAAGCGCGGCACTCGCTGGAAACCCGGCTGCCGTTCATGCCGTAGTTAAACCTCTATTTCTTTGATTTTGGAATGCAACCAGCGAAGGGCCTCTTCTTCTTCGTGAAAGACATTGGCAGCAGCGACCCCCTCTTCTCTATGCACCATGAACTGGCGGATTTCTCCAAATGCAAAATCACCTGCAACGACAATGGCGATGAAGTTTGGTTTGAGAAATTTCTTCTTGCCATAATCGGCGATAACCTGCAAATCGGTGTATGCCATGTTGAATTTGACTTTACTGAGGTCCCAAAGCCTTGCGCTATAAAGCTCCCGTTCCGCCAAATCATCAATAATGGCCTTTAGCGTTTTCATTTCTGGTTCTTTGGTGAGCCTTATGATGGTTATGCCCCTCAAACTAGATATTGCGTATCCTCGCGACATTTCAATCACCAATGATAAGTCACATACGTGATTTGAACCGCCTCGCCAACAGCCCTGGCGTAATATCTATCCAGTCCACACGGATGGCTCGAACGATTTATCATCTGATCAGTCGATCCGGACGACCAGTTTGCCCCGGGTGTGTTTGGTCTCCTGCCGGGCATGGGCTGCGCCGATTTTTTCCAGAGGGTAGATCTCCTGGATGATGGGTTTCAACTGACCGGCTTCGACCCACTGGCGGATCTGGTCCAGGTCTGCGCGGCGGGCGGCCACGACCACCAGCTGGGCTTTCTGTCCGGTGCTGTGCTGGGTTTCCTCGACACTCTTGAAGACGTGGGGTTGCAGGACCGTGGAAACCCAGACACCCTGTGGTTTCAGAATGGGCTTGACCTTGTCGAAAGGCTGATTGCCGAAGACGTCGAAAAAGATGTCGAACCGGCGATCGGTTTGGGTAATGTCCTCGGCGTTGTAGTCCACGCAGTGGCGGGCGCCCAGCTCGCGCAGGAAACCGTGGTTGCCGGCACTGGCGATGCCCGTTACCTCGGCACCCAGGATCTTGGCGATGCGCACGCCCACGGAACCCACCCCGCCGGCCGCCCCGTTGATGCATACGCTGTGGCCGGCCTGAATCCCGGCCTGGTCGCGCAGGGCCTGCAGGGCCGTGGAGCATACCAGGGGCAGGGCCGCGGCCTCCTCGTACGACAGGGCCGCCGGCATGGCGGCCAGCTGGTGAGGCTGCACCGTCAGGTACGCGGCGCAGGTCTTGCCTTCCCAGCCGTCGAGCATACCGTACACGGCGGTGCCCACAGCCGGTGCTTCGGCTTCTTCGCCTGCGGCTGCGATTTCACCGGCGAAATCAAACCCGGTCTGCATGGGGAAATGGGTACCGGTAAAATCTTTTAAATACCCCTTGCGAATAAAGGTGTCCTTGGGATTGACGGCGGCAGCTCTGACCCGCACCAGGACCTCGTCCGGTTGGGGTTCAGGACGGGGAAGATCGACGATCTCAATCTGCTCGGCGGGGCCAAAGGCGTGGATAACGGCAGCTTTCATAGACCCTCCTGGTGGACGGCTTTGCAACAGGTCCGACAGCGACGTTACGCTTTACTCCTGGTCTTTGCGGCATAGCAAATGGACGCCTTTGCTCGAACCTCGCCAGCCGTCTAACGAACTTGCTACAAAGCCGTACGGACTTAATTTGCGAATTGGTTCCTTATTGCCGTGTACTTACAATATGGTTTGTACGGAAGGGTAAGGCTCAAAATTATCACTGCTATTTGATAGGGCTTCAAGGGAAAGGACGCAAGTCTTAAAATGTCCATCGCCGCCTTTGACGTGCATTACCTGGAAGACGGCCGGGCCTCGGCCGCCGCCGTAGCGTTCGCCGACTTCGGCGACAGCGTGCCCGCGGGCGAATTCCACCGCGTGATTGCCCGAAGTTCACCCTATGTGCCGGGGGCATTTTTCAAGCGCGAGCTGCCCGCCATCCTCGAGCTTCTGGAACAGATCACCATACCGCTCGATACCCTGATGGTGGATAGCTATGTCATGCTCGGGTCGCGGCCTGGATTGGGGCAGCACCTCTTCGAGACCCTGGATGCCAGCATACCGGTCATTGGGGTGGCCAAATCCCGGTTCGAAGGGGTGCCGGCGCATGCAATCATTCGCGGTGCCAGCCGACGGCCTCTTTTCGTCACGGCCGCCGGCATCGATGCCGCCAAGGCGGCTGCAAACATCCGAAGGATGCACGGGCCTCACCGCATCCCCACCCTGCTGCAGCGCGTCGACCGCCTGGCGCGTGAAAGAACCGGTTAATACGGCGCCATCAAGCAGGCACGTTTTATTCCTCTATCAGGGATGATGCCAAGATGGACATTGACGCCGCCGGTTTCGTAAAAGGTTCGAGAGCAAGGCTTGCAAGCTCCGAGGAATGAGGCGTACGCAAGTACGCCGCAATGACGAGGGGTGAAGCATAACGCCGCTATCGGATCTTTTACGAAACCGGCTCAGCGTTCCAGTTCCTTGCGTACCGCCATCCCGATCTTCTCCAGCAAGTAAGGCTTTTTGATATATTCACCCGCCCCCAGAGCCTGGGCTTCATGCACCCGTTCGGTTTCCGAATAGCCGCTGGCGATGATGGCTTTCTGATTTGGGTGGATCGCCTTGATGCGGCGGTAGGTCTCAAGCCCGTCGATACCCGGCGCCATGATCATGTCCAGAATCACGAGATCTACCGTATTTTCCTGAAGGAAAGCCACCGCACGCTCCCCCCCTTCTACCGTTTCGGCACGATAGCCCAATTTTTCCAAAATTTTGCCGGCAATTTCCAGCTGCTCCGGAATATCATCGACGACCAGAACTTTTTCACCATTGCCTTTGAGCTGATCGATGGATTTCAGGGCTGGCGGACGGCTGATATCGCGGCGACTGGCAGGCAGGTAAACCGTAACACGGGTGCCCCGCCCCACCTGGCTGTCGACCTCGACATAGCCCCGGTGGTCTTTGACCGTTCCCCAGACCACCGCCATACCCAGGCCGGTGCCGCTGCGTCCCATGACTTTTTTGGTATAGAAGGGCTCGAAGATCCGATCGATATCCTCGGGCGAAATCCCGGCCCCGTTGTCGGTGACCGTCGTGACCACATAATCGCCGGGCGCGATGTCATCGTAGCCTCTCAGCGGGCGGTCCACATAGCGGTTCTCGGTTTTGATACCAATGATGCCATCGCCGGTCAAAGCCTCGACGCCGTTGGCAACGAGATTCATGATCGTTTTCGAGAGATGAACCGGTGACCCCGACGTATTCATTAGTCTTTCCTCAAGATCGAGCCTGAGTTCGAATTCGGGGGGGTAGGACTTCAATTTGACGTACTCCGGCGAGCTCTCGAATTCCCGGATGGTTTCGTTGAGGTTTACGATTTCGGTCACCGGCACCCCCCGCCGGGCCAGCGTCAGAAGATCTTGGACGATGTTGGCCGCTTTTTCCCCGGATTTCTGGATGGTCAGGATCGGTTTGCGCACGGGGTCATCTTCAGGCAGATCCATCAAGAGAAGTTCAGGGTAGCTGACCAGGCCCGAAAGGACGTTGTTTAAATCATGGGCGACGCCACCGGCCAGCATCCCGACGGCCTCCATTTTCTGGGCCCGCTGGAGCCTGTCTTCGAGCTTTTTGCGTTCGGCCGCTGCGTTGAAGCGCGCCGTGACATCGCGGACGATGGCCACGGCCTGCATCCCGGTATCCGCTACCAGCCGGCTTTCAAAACGCCGCATTTCGCCATCGATCTCAAGCGTATATTCAAAAACCTGGATCTTCTGGCTGTCGAGGGCCTGCTCCAGTCGTTGCATCATGACCGATGCGAGTTCCTCCGGAAAAATATCCGCAACTTTGCGACCGAGGAACTGCTCGGGCGGCATCAGCAGCATGTCCTGGGCGCCTTCGGACTCCAGAAAGGTCCCCTCCCGGTCGAACCGAAACATGAGATCCGGTATGGCGTCCAGCAGGGCACGGCTCCTGGCTTCGCTTTCACGGATTTTCTCTTCGGCCCGGTGGCGCTCATCGATTTCCTGCTGCAGGGCGTTTTCGCGGTCGCGAACGGTTTCGGCCATATCCCGAAAACGCGCGGCGATGTCGCTGAGCTCGCTGTGCTTTATTTCTAGAAAGCCATGGTCCTCTTCCCCCCGGGCCACCCGATCAATGCCTTCTTTCAGAATATTCAGCGGACGACGCATGAGGACACGCAGCAAGAGGCCGGTCACGAACAAGATGACGACCAGCGAGGCTGCAAGCGTCAGGCTGACATTGCGCAGCCATATCAACTCAGCCGGCGGCAGCGCTTGACTCAGGTGGATATGGACGCTGCCAATCATCTGGTCGCGGTGAATGACGTCGACCTGTCTGGTGATGGGCGCAAGGCCGTCACCCGCCTTGCGCGCATCAAACAGGATATTGCGGTCCGTGTCCGTGATCCGAATCTTGTGAACGGCCTGGTTACGGAAATAGCCTTCACCGATTTTCCCAATCTGCTCGTCGTCATAATCCCAGATGGGCACGGCCAGTACTTCCGCCAGATTGCTTGCATAGCTGTCGGCCAAAGCATTGAGTTCGCGCACGTGATACTGTTGATGAATCTGGTAGATCATTGCCAGAAGAACGCCCTCGATGATCAGCACCAGCAGCATAAGGCTGATGGTCAGCTCTTTTGAGATCGAGCGGCTTCCCAATCTTCCAAGTCTTAGCGGGGGCCTTCGGGGCGTGTCGTTTTTCACTTGAGCCTCATCCGTTTAAAGCCCGGTGCGGACTTTGTGCTTGCGGGCGATTTGCCTGTAGGTACCATCTTTTTTCATATCTTCCAGACAACGCTGCCAGTCGCGTATGACCGCCAGCGGGGTCTCTCTGGAAAAGGCAATATAGTTGGAAACCTTGCGGAAGGCATAAACCCGTTCAAACTGGCCCGGGTCGAAACCGGCCTGACGCACAAGATAGGGCATGTTGAAATCCGAGCTGACCCACAGATCGATCTCGCCCTCGATCAAATGTCGGATGTTGCTGCTGTTCCGTTTGGCGCTCACCAGGTTTTTGAAACCCTGAGCCTGGAGGTACTGCTCCTTGGCATCTCTGAGATAGGTGCCGATACGCTTGACTTTGCGGGCCTGCTTTAACGACCGTAAACGGATGCCGGCCCCCCGTCGGCTGTAAAAAGCCCAGGTGTGGGTATACAAAGGACCGACCCAGTGGAACTGCTTCTCGCGTTGGGCCAGCCGCGTCGTGGCGAAAAGGGCCACGTTGGATTCACTCCGGGCCAGGGTGTACCCGCGCGACCAGGGCACCACGGAGATGGTGTCCGGCTGCTTCAGACGGCGTAGAATCTCGCGGATCAGGTCGACGCTGAAGCCGGCCGGGCGCCCTGCCTGGACATAACTGCCGGGCGGTGAATCTTCGGTGTAAATTTTCAATGCCGG
>CAJHYH010000094.1_pt1 | contig 13884 bp, 10 predicted proteins | sample 9198661 | NCBI WGS metagenome assembly CAJHYH01 (sample SAMEA7708356, study PRJEB35096) | sediment metagenome | biome: marine neritic benthic zone biome [ENVO:01000025]; feature: sediment [ENVO:00002007]; material: shallow marine sediment [ENVO:03000034] sea grass bed [ENVO_01000059] ... | reverse complement strand
TGTACACCGGGATGTCGTCCATGGTCTGGCCGCCCTTGCCTGGCGTTACGCCGGCCACCACCGGCGTGCCGTAAGCCACGCACTGGCGGGTGTGAAACTGGCCTTCTTTGCCGGTGATCCCCTGAACCAGGACCTTCGTATTTTCGTCGACGAATACACTCACGGTTTTATCCTCGCAGTAGTAATGGTTTCGATTGGATCCATCCCGCAGGGATGGACGACCATCAGGCCTTCGCTCAAAAGGCTCTTCGTGGATGGCGATTAACTGACCATCGCGGCGACTTTACCGGCGGCGTCCTTCAAATCCACGGCCGTGGTCAGGTCGAGCCCCGATTCGGCCAGAATCCGGCGGCCCTCCTCCACGTTGGTGCCCTCCATGCGGACCACTACCGGAACGTTGAGGCCTGTTTTGCGGGCCGCCTCGACCACGCCTTCGGCCAGCACGTCACAGCGCAGGATGCCGCCGAAGATATTTATCAGGATGCCCTTGACGTTGGGATCGCTCAAGATGATGCGGAAACCGTTCTCCACCATCTCGGCATTGGCGCCGCCCCCCACGTCGAGGAAATTGGCCGGCTCCGCCCCGGCCTGTTTGATGATGTCCATGGTGGCCATGGCCAGTCCGGCGCCGTTGACCATGTTGCCCACGTTGCCCCCGCCGCCCAGATTGATGTAGTTCAGGTTGAACTTGGAGGCCTCCAGTTCGAGGGGATCCTCTTCATCCATATCGCGGTAGGCCAGAATGTCCTTGTGGCGGAAGAGCGCGTTACCGTCAAAATCCATTTTGGCATCCAGGGCGATGACTTCATCCTCGGCCGTAAGCACCAGCGGGTTGATCTCCACCAGCGAGCAGTCGTACTGGGCGAAGAGCCGGTAGAGGCTGCCCAGCAGTTGCGTGAAGGACTTCATGGCCGCGGGCGGGATGTTCAGACCGAAGGCCACCTCGCGCAGATGATAGCCCTGCAGGCCGGCCAGCGGATCAACCAAGACCTTGATGATCTTTTCGGGGGTTTCTTCGGCCACGGCTTCGATGTCCATGCCCCCGGCCTCACTGGCCATGATGATGTTCTTGGCGGTGGCACGGTCGGGCAGGATGCTCAGATAAAGCTCCTTGGCGATGTTGAGTCCCTGTTCCACCAGGACCTTGCCCACCCGGCGACCCTCGGGACCGGTCTGGTGCGTCACCAGGTTCATGCCGATGATCTCACCGGCAAAGGATTCGACTTCCTGGGCGGACTGGGCCAGCTTGACGCCGCCGCCCTTGCCCCGGCCGCCGGCATGGATCTGGGCCTTGACCACCACGGGGTAGCCGCCCAGTTTAGCGGCGACCGTGCAGGCTTCGGCGGCCGTAAAGGCCACCCCGCCCTCGGGGACCTTGACGTTGAATTGGCGAAAAAGTTCTTTGGCCTGGTATTCATGGATCTTCATGACTTTTCTCCTGGAAAGTCTTCATGTCGGCAGGATGCGGGCAGCGCCGCAAAGGATATCGGCCGAAGGGTGAACCGCAATCGGCGGGCGGTGGTAAACCATCACCCGCCGACATGGTGCCGCATCAACCGATGATGGCCAGCACAGCGTTCTTGGCGACCGAGTCGCCGCTGCCGAAATGGATTGCTTTGATGGTGCCGCTGACCGGCGCCGGCAAAGCGTTCTCCATTTTCATGGCTTCGAGGATCAGCACCGTGTCACCCTTCTCGACGCTGTCGCCGACTTCTTTTTCATACTTCACGATCATGCCCGGCATGGGGGCGGTCAACGGCGTGCCGTCCGCGTCGGCCGCAGCGGCCGGGGCTGCCGGTGCGGCCGCTTTGGGGGCTCCGGCCGGGGTCGGCGCTGCGGGCGCCGGGGCCGCCGGCGCAGGTGCGGCCGGCGTCGGGGCCGCCGGTGCAGACGCTGCCGGACCGACCGGGGCTGCCGGTGCGGCCGCCGCCGGGGCCGCGGTAACGACGCCGCCCGCCTGAATGTAATTTAGTACCGGCGAACCGCCGACCTCGTCGACACCCACCTCGATCACCTCGTCATCGATGAAGACGTTGAAGGTGCGGGTATTATCGCTCTTGGCCGGCTGCTCGGCTAGCGTGGATTTGGGCACCACCTCTCCCTTGCGAGCCAGCCTGATCAGTTCTTCCTTTTCCAGGGCCGTCTCCAGACTCGTAGCCTGCACCTCGGCCGGCGGCTCTTCCTTGCCGTACTTCCACTGCAGGAATTTCTTCCCGGTCACGGGGTAAATGGCGTAGAGTACAAGATCGTCCATGTCCACGGCCAGTTCGCCGATTTCGTCCTTGGCCTTTTCCATCTCGGGCTCGAGCACCTCGGCCGGACGGCAAGTGATGGGCTCCTCACCGCGGTCGTAGCCCGCAAGGGCTTTCTTCTGCACATCAGGATTGATGGGTACGGCCGTCTTGCCGTAAAGCCCGTAGCAGAGATCCTTCACCTGACCGGTGATCATCTTGTAGCGCTCATCCGGCGTGTCGAAGAGCACGTTGTTGACGGTCTGGATGCCCACGATCTGGCTGGTGGGGGTGACCAGGGGGATCTGACCCAGATCTTTGCGCACCTTGGGCAGCTCCTTGTAAACCTCGTCGATCTTGTCCAGGGCGTCCATCTCCCGCAATTGGTTGACCAGGTTGGAGAGCATGCCGCCGGGCGTCTGGTGCAGCAGCACGTTGATGTCGATGATCGAAACCTTGGAATCGTCCAGGAGGTGCTTGTACTTGGGCAGCACCTCCTTTTCGAGGATCTCGTTGATCTCCGCCAGTTTGTGGATGTCGAAACCCGTGTCGCGGTCGGTGCCCAGCAGCGTCATCACCAGCGGTTCGACGGCCGCGTGGGCGGTACGGTAGGCGTAAGGCGTCATGCAGGTGTCGATGATGTCCACGCCGGCCTCGATGGCCTTGAGGTGGCTCATGGGCGACATGCCCGAAGTAAAATGGCTGTGCAGGTGGATGGGAATGTTCGTGGCCGCCTTGAGGGCCTTGATAAGCGCGTAGGCGTCGTAGGGGGCGATCAGGCCGGCCATGTCCTTGACGCAGATGCTGTCCGCGCCCATGGCCTCGAGGTCCTTGGCCTTGTTGACGTAGTAGTCCAGGTTGTAGACTTCGCCGCCCAGACGCGGTTCGGTCATGGTGTAGCAGATGCAGCCCTGGAAATGCATTCCGTATTCCTTGATCTTGGGCACGACGGTCTGGAAGTTGCGGTAGTCGTTCAGCGCATCGAAAGTGCGGAAGATATCCATGCCGTTTTCGCAGGCCCGATCCATGAAGGCGTTGGCCACATCATCGGCGTAGTTGCGGTAGCCCACCAGGTTCTGGGCCCGCAGGAGCATCGAAAAAGGGGTCTTCTTGAAATAGCGCTTCAGCGTACGGATGCGCTCCCAAGGGTCTTCGTTCAGGAAGCGGTGCATGGTATCGAAGGTGGCCCCGCCCCAGGTCTCCACGGCCCAGAAGCCGACCTCGTCCATCATCTCGGCCACCGGAATCATGTCTTCGGTGCGGCCGCGGGTGGCAAACAGCGACTGGTGGCCGTCGCGCAGGGTCAGGTCCATGACCTTGACGGGATTCGCCGCTGCCGGCCGGTCCGGGCTGTAATTCATGGGGGTCATGTTAAGTACGGTGTGCTCACTCATGGGAACGTCTCCTTCATCCTATATAAAAAGAAAATTTGTAGCGGTTTATAAACGCGCGGTCCTCGCAGCCCGCGCTAGCGGCGATGAAAACCCTTCAACTGCATCAGGTTGCGTGTCTGCATCATGCTCTGGCGTCCGCTGACGCCCCACAGACCTGGCGGTGCCGCCGGCTGGGTAGCAACCGCCGCTGGTGCGGCAGGTGGCGCCAGAAGCGCTTCTTCTTCTGTCTGGATATAGGTCCGAACGGCGGCCAGGGCGGCGGCCAGTTTCTTTTTGCGATCCATGCGGTCTCCCTTGGTTCAGTCCAGCTTATGCGTATTGATCCGCAAACAGGCGGCCGCGGCTACATCGGAATGTTGCCATGCTTCTTGGCCGGGCGAAGTTCGCGTTTGTTGGCCAATGCTTCCAGCGCATCGATCAGACGCGCGCGCGTTTCGCTGGGCACGATGACGTCATCGATATAGCCCCGGTTGGCGGCGCAGTAGGGGTTGGAGAAGAGTTCCTCGTATTCCTTAATCTTCTCGACCCGCTTGGCCTTGGGATCGTCCGCGCCCTTGATCTCCTTGCGGTGAATGATGTTGGCCGCCCCGGCTGCGCCCATGACGGCGATCTCGGCCGAAGGCCAGGCAAAAGCCATGTCGGCCCCCAGATCCTTGGAGCACATGGCCAGGTAGGAGCCGCCATAGTCCTTGCGGGTCACCAAGAGCAGCTTGGGTACGGTGGCCTCCGAGTAGCACCACAGCAGTTTGGCCCCGTGACGGATGATCCCCCCCCATTCCTGATTGCTGCCCGGCAGATACCCCGGCACATCGGCGATGGTCAGCAAGGGGATGTTGAAGGCATCGCAGAAGCGGATGAAGCGCGTGGCCTTGTCCGAGGCGTTGATGTCCAGGCAGCCGGCCATGTTCTCGGGCTGATTGGCAATGATGCCGATGGTGCGGCCATTCAGGCGGGCGAAGCAGACCAGAATATTGGTGGCGAAGAACTCATGCGGCTCGAAGATCTCGCCATTGTCCACGATGGCCCGGATGACCGCTTTCACGTCGTAGGACTGGTTGGGGTTGTCCGGGATGATCTCGTCCAGTTCGGGCGCGCTGCGGTGCGGGTCGTCGCCCGTTCCCACGATGGGCGGATCTTCCATGTTGTTGGCCGGCAGGTAGGAGAGCATCTGGCGGATGCGGGCGATACAGTCCTCATCGTTCTCCGCCGCAAAGTGCGCCACGCCGCTCTTCTCGTTATGGGTCATGGCGCCGCCCAGCTCTTCAAACGTGATTTCTTCTCCTGTGACCGATTTGATGACCTCCGGGCCGGTGATGAACATGTAGCTGGTGTTCTTCACCATGAAGATCCAGTCGGTCATGGCCGGTGAATACACGGCGCCGCCGGCCGTGGGGCCCATGATGGCCGATATCTGCGGGATGGTGCCCGAAGCGGCCGAATTACGGAAAAAAATCTGACCGTAACCGGAAAGCGCGTCCACCCCTTCCTGGATGCGGGCGCCGCCGGAGTCGTTCAACCCCACGAAGGGCGCCCCGGCCTTGAGGGCCAGGTCCATGACCTTGCAGATCTTCTTGGCGTGCATCTCCCCCAGGCTTCCGGCGCGCGAGGTGAAATCCTGGGCAAAGGCGAACACCGGGCGCCCGTCCACCAGGCCGTGGCCGGTGATGACCCCGTCCGAGGGGATCTCCACCGATTCCATGCCGAAGTTGACGCAGCGATGGGTGACGAACATGTCGATTTCGCGGAACGTCCCGGGATCGAACAGACCGTCCAGCCGTTCCCGGGCCGTAAGCTTGCCCTTCTCCTTGTGTTTGGCGACGGCTTTTTGGCCGCCCATCTCGAGGAGACGTTTCTGGCGTTCCTTGAGATCCTTGATCCTGTCTGCGGTAACACCCATTACACCAATCCTTTCCCTCTATTATGGTTCCAAATCCCCAAACGAACGAAAATCGGCTTGATGGTAGAACTTTAGTATCTAATTAAAATTATGGCGAAAAGAAATATGGAAACCACTTAGATCCTAGAGCGGTTTCGGGTTGTCAAGCAAAAAAAGGAGCGCATCCGCCGCGGCGGTGGGTGATATGCGGCCGTCAACCACCTCCCTTTGATACCGCGGCAGTTGTCCCTGGATTCCGGGGTGGCGCAGGAACCGTTCCCGCAGGCTGTCGTCCAGCAAGTCCTGCAGCCAGGCCAGGGCCTGCTGGCGACGGTTGGCCATCAAGGCCCCGCTGGCCTCGACAATCTCCCGATGCGCCCTGACAGTTTCCCAGATCCTATCGACCCCCTCCATGGCCAGCGCGCTGCAGGTCAGCACCGGCGGGGCCCAATCCGGTGACGCCGGCGCCAGCAGGTGCAGGGCGTATTCGTACGCCTGCCGGGCTTTCTGGGCCTTGTCGATATTGTCGCCGTCGGCCTTGGTGATGGCGATGGCGTCGGCCAGTTCCAGCACGCCTTTTTTGATCCCCTGAAGCTCGTCGCCCGCCCCGGCCAGCATGAGCACCAGAAAGAAATCCACCATCGAGGCCACGGTGGTTTCGGACTGACCGACACCCACGGTCTCGACGATCATGACGTCGAAACCGGCCGCCTCACAGGCGATCATGGTCTCCCGGGTCTTGCGGGCCACGCCCCCCAGTGTGCCGCCCGAGGGGCTGGGCCGGATGTAAGCTTCGGCCTGGACGGCGAGCTGCTCCATGCGGGTCTTGTCGGCCATGATACTGCCGCCGCTGCGACGCGAACTGGGGTCCACCGCCAGCACGGCCACCTTGTGCCCCCGGCCGATCAGAAACATCCCCAGGCTTTCGATGAAGGTGCTCTTGCCCACCCCGGGCACACCCGTTATCCCCAGACGCGCCGCCTTGCCGCTGTGGGGCAACAGACGGCTCACGACCTCCCGAGCCGCCTGCTTGTGGTCATCGCGGGCGCTTTCGATCAGGGTAATCGCCTTTGACAACAGGCGCCGATTGCCGGCTAATACGCCCTCGACATATTGATCCGTGTCAATCGGAATCAATGACTGCCCTCCAGGGCGTTGAGCATCTTGTTGGCCGATTCCGGAATCGGGGTGCCGGGGCCGAAAACACCGGCCACGCCGCTTTCCTTGAGAAAGCCGTAATCCTTGGGCGGGATGACACCGCCGGCAAAGACCAGAACGTCGCCGCCGCCCAGCTTTTTAAGCTCTTCGATCAGACCGGGCACCAGCGTCTTGTGGCCGGCGGCCAGGCTGGAAGCCCCAACCATGTGGACGTCGTTTTCGACGGCCATCTTGGCGGCCTCCTCGGGCGTCTGGAACATGGGGCTGATGTCCACGTCGAAGCCCAGATCCGCAAGCGCCGTGGCCACCACCTTGATACCGCGGTCGTGGCCGTCCTGGCCCATTTTGGTCATCAGGATACGCGGACGCCGCCCCTGCTTGGCGGCGAAATCTTCGGTGCGCTTGCGCAGCGCGGCGATGATCTCGCTGTCGCCGAATTCGGCGGCGTAGACCCCGGAGATGCACTGGGTCGTGGCCACGTATCGGCCGAACACCTTTTCGATGGCATCGGAGACCTCGCCCACCGTGGCCCGGGCCCGCACGGCCTCGATGCTGGCCGCCATCAGATTGGCGTCGCCTTCGGCCGCCCGGGTCACGGCTGCCAGGGCCGCTTCCACGGCCGCGCTGTCACGACCGGCTTTGAGTGCTTCCAGACGGGCGACCTGCTCGTCGCGCACCGTGCTGGGAACTTCGAGCACATCGATGGGCTCCTCGTCGGGCAACTGGAATTTGTTGACGCCCACGATGACATCCGCACCCTGGTCGATGCGCGCCTGCCGGCGGGCAGCCGACTCCTCGATGCGCATCTTGGGCATGCCGGTCTCGATGGCCTTGGCCATGCCGCCCAGCCCTTCGATCTCGTTGATGATCTTCTCCGCCTCGCGGTAAAGACTCGCCGTGAGAGCCTCCACGTAATAGGAGCCGGCCAGCGGATCCACCACGTGGCAGACCTGGCTTTCATGCTGGACGATCAACTGGGTGTTGCGGGCGATACGGGCCGACGTGTCCGTGGGCAGGCCCACGGCCTCGTCGAAGGAATTGGTATGCAGCGACTGGGTACCACCCAGGACGGCGGACATACACTCGATCGTCGTGCGGATGATGTTGTTGTAGGGATCCTGTTCGGTCAAACTCCAGCCCGAAGTCTGGCAGTGGGTGCGCAGCATGGTGCTCTTGGGATTCTTCGGATTGTAGCGGCTGATCAATTTGTGCCACAGGAAGCGGGCGGCCCGCAGCATGGCGATCTCCATGAAGAAGTTCATCCCGATCCCGAAGAAAAAGGAGAGCCGCGGGGCAAAAGCATCGATGTCCATCCCCGCGTCCATGGCCGCCTTGACGTACTCCACGCCGTCGGCCAGCGTGAAGGCCAGTTGCAGGGACGAATTGGCGCCGGCCTCCATCATATGGTAGCCGCTGATGCTGACCGTGTTGAACTTGGGCATGTTCTGGGAGCAGTAATTAATGATGTCCGAGACGATGCGCATCGAAGGCACCGGCGGGTAGATATAGGTATTGCGGGTTAAAAATTCTTTCAGAATATCGTTCTGGATGGTGCCGGTGAGCTGCTCCTGTTTGACGCCCTGCTCTTCGGCCGCCACGATGTAGCCCGCCATGATGGGCAGCACCGCCCCGTTCATGGTCATCGACACCGACATCTTGTCCAACGGGATCTGGTCGAAGAGGACCTTCATGTCCTCCGCCGAATCGATGGCCACCCCGGCCTTGCCCACGTCGCCCGACACCCGCGGGTGATCCGAATCGTATCCACGATGGGTGGCCAGGTCGAACGCCACCGAAAGGCCCCGCTGCCCGGCGGCCAGGTTGCGGCGGTAAAAGGCGTTGGATTCCTTGGCGGTCGAAAAACCCGCATACTGCCGCACGGTCCAGGGCCGGCCGGCATACATGGTGGCCATCGGGCCGCGGACATAAGGGGCAAAACCTGGCAGCGTATTCACATGCTCCAGGTTTTCGAGATCTTCGGCGGTGTATAGCGGCTTTACCTGGATGCCCTCCGGCGTGTCCCATTGAAGGGTGTCCACTGACTTGCCCTTCATCTGTTTTTCCGCCAGTTCTTGCCACTGCTGAAATTGGGGATGTTCTGCCATGACTTGCTCCTTTGGTTGCGGTGGCGCCATTACCGATAGCGCCGGCGAGAATCGCTACCTGCCGCCGGCCTGCGTCAGGTCGGGTTTTCACCCGGGGTCGCGGTCGCCCGCCAGATCATTTCAAAAAGCACCTGGGTCTGGCCGGACAGGCTTTCCTTCTGTCCGCGCGAGACCCACATTACAAAAGAACGCTGGACCGTTCCCAGCATGAAATCGAGCAATATGCCCGCACGCACGTCAGCCCTCAGAATACCTTCGCTCTGCCCTTTGCGCAGTACTTCCAAATAGAGATTGATCATGCGTTTCTGTCGAAAGGTGCGGTCGGCCATCCAGGTCTGCATGGGCAGGGTCATGAAGATAATTTTACCGAGACCCTGGTGGCGCTCGTAGTAGTCGAGCTGCAGCCAGAGCACTTTGCGCATTTTTTCCTTGAGATCCTCGATGCCCTGAAGATGATCGATGATGCGCTCGGTCAGCTCACCCAGCCAGACGTCCACAAAGGCGAACAGCAGCCGTTCCTTGCTGCCGTAGTGGCGGTAGATCGTGGTAAAACTCACGCCCGCCCGCTGGGCGACGTCGCGGATGTTGGCCTTGTGGAAATCCGATTCGGAAAAAATCTCCAGAACGGCCTTTTCCAGGCGGGCTTTGACCTCGGGTCGCAATTCCGTCACCGGCGAGAGCAATGCCTGCCCTTCGGGCTCTTGGGTTCGGTTTCCGGCTGAGTTTGGTTTGGCCGTCATAAAAAAGGATTGAAAACTAAGTTATCTGAAAATATATATTAAATAAATAACAATTTCGGTATATTAAAATATATTTGCAAAGATGGTGCGGCTAAAGTGGAATCTTGTTACTCTTAAAGCCCTTAAATAATTCCCGCGCGATTGTCAACGGGAATTATGAACTAGTAAATATGATGGTCTTGCCGGCCCCGAATCTAAGTAACAGCCTTACACCCAATTCAGGTCTAGTCGCGTTCGCACAATTCCACGAGCACACCGTTGGTGGCCTTGGGGTGTAAAAATGCGATCTTGGCGCCGCCGGCGCCCATCCGCGGTTTTTCGTCGATCAGGCGGATGCCTTTGGCTTTCAGTTCCTCGAGGGCCGCATCGATATTTTCGACGCGGAAGGCCACGTGCTGAATGCCCTGGCCGCGTTTTTCGATGTATTTGGCCACCGGGCCGTCCGGCGCCGTGGATTCCAGCAGCTCGACCTCGCTTTCGCCCACCGGGAAAAAAGCGGTGGTCACCTTCTGGGCCTCCACCGTTTCCGCGCCTTCGAAGGCCAGCCCCAGAACATCCGACCAGAAATTCTTGCCTTCATCGATGCTGTTGACGGCGATACCGAGATGGTCAATTTTGAGAATCTTCATGGCCCCTCCTTTTAAAGAATTTCACCACCATTCGTGCAAATTACAGGCCACCGTTTGGCCGCGGGGAGAATAGCCATCCGCCGCCCCGGTCGGTCAAAGAAGAGCTGACACCGAATGTTGCCATCCGGTGCCAGCTGTGTTGTTTACCGTTGCCGTCGGCGCGGGTTATTTCCGCGAACCCGCCAGGCCGATGGAATTGAGCGCCACCTCGATCTCGCCCAGGATGGTGGGATCGTCGATGGTCGCAGGCACCTTGTACTCGGTGTTGTCCGCGATCTTCTGGATGGTCCCCCGCAGAATCTTGCCCGAGCGGGTCTTGGGCAGGCGGGCAACCACCGTGGCCGTCTTGAAGGCCGCCACCGGTCCGATGCGCTCGCGCACCATCTTGATGACTTCGGTCACAATCTCGTTGTGATCGCGCGAAACGCCGGCATTCAGCACCAGGAACCCAATGGGGATCTGACCCTTGAGCGAATCCGCCACCCCCAGCACGGCGCACTCGGCCACGTCCGGGTGATCAGCCAGGACCTCTTCCATGGCGCCGGTGGACAGGCGGTGCCCGGCCACGTTGATGATGTCGTCGGTGCGCGCCATGACGTAGGCGTAGCCGTCTTCATCGATAAAACCCGCATCGGCGGTTTTGTAGTAGCCCGGGAATTCCTCGAGATAGGCTTCCTTGTAGCGCTCGTCCGCCTTGTAGAGGGTGGGCAGGGTCCCGGGCGGCAGCGGCAGCTTGACCACCAGGGCGCCGATGTCGCCAGCCGGCACCTGGTTGCATTCGGCGTCCACGACCTGCAGGTTCCAACCCGGCGCCGGTTTGGTGGGCGATCCGTACTTGACCGGGAACTGGTGCATCCCCATGCAGTTGGCCGCGATGGCCCAGCCGGTCTCGGTCTGCCACCAGTGATCGATCACCGGCACCTTCAGGTTATTCTCCGACCACTGGATCGTGTCGGGATCAGAGCGCTCGCCGGCCAGGAAGAGGTATTTGAAGTTGGAAAGATCGTATTTTTTGATAAATTCCCCGGCGGGATCTTCACGCTTGATGGCCCGGAAGGCCGTCGGCGCCGTGAAAAGCGAGCGCACACCATGCTGGGAGATCACCCGCCAGAAAACACCCGCATCCGGGGTACCGATCGGCTTGCCTTCAAACAGGATGGTGGTGCAGCCCTTGAGCAGCGGACCATAGACGATATAGGAGTGGCCCACGACCCAGCCCACGTCGCTGGCGGCCCAGTAGACATCGCCGGCGTCCACATCGTAGATGTTCTTCATGGTCCATTTGAGGGCCACCATGTGGCCGCCGTTGTCACGCACCACACCCTTGGGCTGGCCGGTGGTACCGGAAGTGTAGAGAATGTAAAGCGGGTCCGTGGCGGCCAGTTCGACGCACGCCTGGGGTTGGGCTGCGGCCATGCCTTCGTTCCAGTCCACGTCGCGGCCGTCGATCATGCTGGCCGTTTCCATGGGGCGCTGCAGGATGACGCACTTTTCGGGTTTGTGACTCGAAAACTCGATGGCTTCGTCCAGCAGCGGCTTGTAGGCGATCACCTTCTTGACCTCGATGCCGCAGGACGCCGTGACGATCACCTTGGGCTTGGCATCTTCGATGCGGGTGGCCAGCTCGTTGGCCGCAAACCCGCCGAAGACCACCGAGTGGACGGCCCCGATGCGGGCGCAGGCCAGCATGGCCACGGCAGCCTCCGCGATCATCGGCATGTAGATGATGACCCGGTCACCCTTGGTGACGCCCTGGTTGGCCAGCACCCCGGCAAACTTGGCCACTTCGTCGCGCAGTTCGCTGTAGGTGTACTTCTTGATGGTGTCGGTCACCGGGCTGTCGTAGATCAGGGCATCCTGATCGCCACGGCCGTTGTCGACGTGAAAGTCCAGGGCATTGTAGCAGGTGTTGCAGACCCCGCCCGTGAACCAGCGGTAAAAGGGCTTATTGGTGTCATCCAGCACCTTGTCCCACTTTTTGTACCAGTGGCAATCTTCGGCAGCTTCGGCCCAGAAGGCATCCGGGTCTTCAATGGACTTTTTATAGGCCTCTTCATACAGATTGGTCATGGATCTGTTTCCTTTCTGTTCTCTCTCTCCGAATTTCCGATAACTACCCGTTTTGTGGTGCGGCAACCGGTTCGGTTCCGCGGAGCGTTCTGGTGTCGGGCCTGTACCCGGAATGCCTTCGGGCGATAGCTGTTGTGCCTGCTTATTTGGCCTTGGCTGCTACGGGCACGCCTTTGAGCTTTTCAGCATCGCCGGAAATCCACGGTTTGCCGACCGGCAGGATGTCCTTGCCGAAAACCTGCAGGAAAATCACGTGCGCCATCATGTACCAGGCGGAGGCAGCACAAAGCATCAGCTCGTAGCCGGCCACCTTGGTCAGGCCGGGATAACCGAAATGGGCCAGATCGAGAAGAATAAAACCGATGAGCAGGAGGGTGAACGTAATCGCCATGGCACCGTGAATCCGCATGGCCCCCACCCAAAGAATTGCCGTGTAAGCCGTCCAGGCCACCAGAAACCAACCGACGTCCGTCCCGCTGGATTTGTATATGCCGAAATGGTTGAGCATGAAGATGATGCCGAGAGCGATCCAGAATGCACCATAGGAAACAAAGGCGCTGTAACCGAAGTTGTTACCGACTTTGAATTCCTGAAAGCCCGCGATCAACTGTGCACCGCCGCCAAAAGCGATGGCCAGCGCCAGAACTGGGCCGAGGCCCATCCAGCCAACATTGTGGAACTGCAGAACCATTGTCGTCAAACCAAAACCTGCCAGACCTACCACTGCCGGGTTACCCATCTGTTGTTGTTCAGCCATTGCATCCTCCCTTGGGGGCCGCCGAGACGGCCGGTTGTTGAAAACGTTTAATCTTGCGCTTTCCACGGGTCGGTCGATCTGCCTGCCCTTCACCCCCTTTCACAATCGACCTTGGAAAGCGCAGCGCCGTTGCGGCGGTCGCTTTCCTTTGCGGATGCCAATGGCAGTGCAACTCATATGCCACAAAATTTAAATTTTAGAAACCCTTTTAACACCTAGCCAGCAAGCATACATTGATGGTGAGTCGATTGATGAATGAAATTCATATTTGGGACATAAATGTCATAGATCCGTCAATATATTCGATAATAGCTTGAAATTATATATTTATTTTGGATTGAGTCAGATATGTCTCGATATGGGCTTTTAAAGCCCGTAGCGTCTTATTTTCCGGAAGAGGGTGCGCCGGTCAATACCGAGAATGCGGGCGGCACGGGATCGATGCCAATGGTTTTGGTTGAGCACGTGCAGCAGATGCGCGCGTTCATGATGCGCCAGGACGTCGGCCAAAGCGGTATTGCCCGGAAGAGGCGCCGCTTCCGGCAGCACCCGTGCAGGGTCAGGGTCGGATAAAGCCGGCGGCTGTTCGTCAGGCTCGAAGCTATTGAGCGTAATATAGCGGTGCACCGCATTCTGGAGCTCGCGAATATTGCCGGGCCATTCCCTGTTCTGCAGGGCGCGGATCATGTGTTCGGGCATCACGGGCACCGCTTCGCCATCGCTGAATTCCTGAAGAAAATGCTGGATCAGCATGCGGATGTCTTCGCGCCGTCGGCGCAGCGGGGGAAGGTGGACGGGGATGATATGAATGCGGTAATAGAAATCCTCGCGCAGATTACCCTTGCGCACCTCCTCTTTTAACTGGCGGTTGGTGGCGGCCACGATCCGGATGTCGGGAATCACGACTTCACTGCTGCCGATGGG
>CAJHYH010000441.1_pt1 | contig 13919 bp, 12 predicted proteins | sample 9198661 | NCBI WGS metagenome assembly CAJHYH01 (sample SAMEA7708356, study PRJEB35096) | sediment metagenome | biome: marine neritic benthic zone biome [ENVO:01000025]; feature: sediment [ENVO:00002007]; material: shallow marine sediment [ENVO:03000034] sea grass bed [ENVO_01000059] ... | reverse complement strand
GGCGGCGGCCGGGTAGAGAGAAGTGCCGCGGCTGCCGCGGGCCAGGGCACAAAGGGCTATGTCGTGATCGTTGGCGGTCATGGTCAGCGCGCCGGGCCGGGCTTATGGGGCTGTGTCGGTGGACGTCACGTTAACGGATCCCTGTGTGTCCGAAGCCACCGGTGTCACGGGTTGTCGCATCCAGGGATTCCACGATCTGCAGTTGGACACGGTAGACTTTCTGGATCACCATCTGGGCGATGCGATCGCCGCGCCTGATCGTGTAAGCATCGTTTCCCAGATTGATCAAGGCGATTTTAATTTCCCCGCGGTAGTCCGCATCGATCGTGCCGGGCGAATTGATCAGGCCGATGCCATGCTTTACGGCCAGTCCGCTGCGGGGTCTGATCTGGGCCTCGAACCCAGGGGGCAGGGCCATGGCGAAACCGGTCGGAATCAGGGCGATGGCACCGTTGGCGATGGTCACCGCGCTCCCCACGGCGGCGTGCAGATCCATGCCGGCGGCCTGAGGGGTCATGTAACGCGGCAGGGGGATATCCTGATCTTCATCGTTGCGTACCCGCTGAAAGGAAAGGGTCGGCAGGCTGGGGGAAGTCGGCATTTGATCGTTAACCCTTGGGGTGCGGTTAGCAAATGAGGGACTCAAAGCCCTTTTTATCGGAAAGCGGTCCCAGAACGGTCAACACGAACGGGTCATCGCGGAAAAGGTCGGCGGCCAACGCCTGGATGTCCTCCGCCCGCACATTCTCGATCCGTTCGACCACGTCGGCCAGCGGCAGGTGACGCCCAAAATTAATTTCCCCCTGGGCCAGGCGCACCATCTGGTTGTCGGTATTCTCAGCGGCCAGGAGCATGCTGCCCTTGGTATATTCCTTCGCGTCCCGCAGTTCGGACGGGCGGACCGTTTCGTTTTCAAAGCGGCGCAGACCCGCAATAATCAGGGCGGCGACCTCCTGGGCCTTGACTGGTTCGACCCCGGCATAGGCGCCGAACATGCCGGTGTCTTCAAACGAACTGATGAAGGAGTAGACGGAGTAGGCCAGGCCGCGCTTTTCACGGATTTCCTGAAAGAGCCGCGAACTCATATTGCCCCCGGAAATGGTATTCATGAGGGAAAAGGCATAGCGGCGTGGATCCGTGGTGGCGATACCGGGCGAAGACAGGCAGATATGGGCCTGCTCCAGCTGTCGGTGACAGACGTCCACCAGCGGCTGGGTGTCAGGCGTGATCCGCTCCGGAAAACCGTTGCCCGGCTCTATGCTTTCAAAGGCCGGACTGATCAGATCCACCAGCGCCTGGTGCTCGACGCTGCCGGCCGCGGCCACCACAATGCGCTCGGGCTGGTAGCAGCGCTGGAAAAACCCGCGCACGGCCTTGGCATCGAAGCGGACGATATTTTCCGGAGATCCCAGAATGGAGCGGCCCAGAGGGTTGTCGCCCCAGAAGTTGCGCCCGCTCAGGAGGTGGATAAATTCTTCGGGGCTGTCTTCCACCATCCCGATTTCCTGGAGAATGACCGGTCGTTCGCGCTCCACCTCGCGGGCATCGAAAACCGAATTGAGGAAGATGTCCGTCAGGATATCGACCATGGTATCCAGGTGGGTCTCCAGAACCCGGGCATGGTAGCAGGTGTTTTCCATGGCGGTGAAGGCATTGGTCTGGCCACCGATGGCATCGAACTCTTTGGCGATCTGGTAGGCACTGCGCTTGCGCGTGCCTTTAAAGATCATATGCTCGATCAGATGGGAAAGACCATTTTCGTTCAGGGCCTCGTCGCGGGCCCCGACATTGACCCACACCCCCATGGAAACGGAATGCACGTGGGGCATCTGCTTGGTCAGGATTTTAATCCCGTTGGACAGGACCGTTTTACTTACGGCGTGGGCCATGGGAGCGCTTGCCTTCCTCTTCGAGAATTGCTTTATGGCTCAATCGAATTTTTCCGTCCCGATTGATTTCAAGCACTTTGACCCGTAGTTTGTCGCCTTCTTTGACGATGTCAGATACATTGTTGACCCGGTGGGTGGCCAGCTGGGAGATGTGGCAGAGCCCATCGGTGCCGGGCAGGATCTGGACGAAAGCGCCAAAATCCATCACCTTCACGACGGTGCCTTCGTAGATTTTGCCGACCTCGGGTTCCTGGGTGATCTCTTCAATCATCTTGAGGGCCGCATCACCGTCTTCTTTGGATACGGCCGCAATTTTGACCACCCCAGAATCGTCGATTTCAACCTGGTGTTGGTTTCCGTCTGGATGCCGCGAATCGTCTTGCCGCCGGGGCCGATGATTTCACGGATCTTGTCGGGGTGCACCTCCACGGTCATGATGGCCGGGGCGTAGGGCGAGATTTTCTCGCGCGGCGCAGCGATGGCCGCCTTCATTTTCTCGAGGATATGCAGCCGTCCACGGCGGGCCTGCTCGAGCGCCTTTTCCATGATTTCCCGAGAGAGCTCGAGAATCTTGATGTCCATTTGAAGCGCGGTAACGCCCTCGGCAGTACCGGCCACCTTGAAATCCATATCGCCCGTGTGGTCTTCGTCCCCCAGAATATCGGTCAGGATGACGACATTGTCGTCTTCCTTGACGAGCCCCATGGCAATGCCGGCCACCGGCGCCTTGATGGGCACCCCGCCGTCCATCAGCGCCATGGTGCCCGAGCAGACCGTGCCCATCGAGGATGAGCCGTTGGATTCCAGCACTTCCGACACCAGGCGGATGGTATAGTCGAAATCTTCCTTGTCGGGCAGAATTTTTTCCAGCGCCCGGGTGGAAAGGCCGCCATGGCCGATGTCGCGCCGGCTGGGGCCCCCGATGCGCCGCACCTCTCCGACCGAAAACGGTGGGAAGTTGTAGTGCAGCATGAACGGGCGGAATTCTTCCCCGCTGAGGGTCTCGACGCGCTGTTCGTCCTGGCCCGAGCCAAGGGTCAGAACCCCCAGGACCTGGGTCTCGCCGCGGGTAAAAAGGGCGCTGCCGTGGGGACGGGGCAGCACGCCGACGTCGCAGTTGATCGGGCGGACTTCGTCAAACCGGCGTCCGTCCAGCCGGCGCCCCTCTTCCAGGATGAGCTGGCGGCAGATCTTCTTCTGAAGGTCGCCCAGAATTCCGTAGACTTCGCCTTTGCGTTCGTGCATCTCTTCGCCCAACTCGTCCAAGATGCCCTGTTTGACGGTGCGCAGGGCGCTGCTGCGTTCGACCTTGGTGGGAACGAGCGCCGCTTCGCGCAGGCGATCAGAGGCTTTGGCGTTGATCAGCGCGACGAGTTCGGCGTCCTGTTCGGGCGCGACAAACTCGCGTTTGGCCTGCCCGCACTCGGTCTGCAAGGCGATCTGCATATCGATGATCGGCTGCATGGCCTGATGCCCGAAAAAGATGGCCTCGAGCATATCGGTCTCACCGACCATGTTGCCCCCGCCTTCAACCATGACGATGCCGGTACGCGAGCCGGCCACGATGATATTGATATCGCAGTTGTCGCAGTCGCACAGCGGCGGGTTGATCCGCAACTCGCCGTCGACGCGCCCCACGCGAACCGAGGCGATGGGGCCGGCAAAGGGAATGTCGGAAATCCCCAGGGCCGCCGAAGCGCCGATCATGGCGAGCACATCCGGATCGTTCTCCTGGTCCATCGACAGGACGGTGGCAATCACCTGGGTTTCATAACGGTAGCCTTTGGGAAAAAGCGGCCGGATGGGGCGATCGATCAACCGGGCCGTAAGGGTTTCCTTCTCACTCGGGCGGCCGATCTCGCGGCGGAAATAGTTGCCGGGAATGCGCCCGGCCGCATAGATTTTTTCCTGATATTCAACGGTCAGCGGCAGAAAATCCACCGGCCGTTCTTCCCGGGCCGAAACCGCGGAGACGAGAACGATGGTCTCGCCGTATTGAACCAGAGCCGAACCTGAAGCCTGCTTGGCCAGTTTCCCGCTCTGAATGCTCAGGGTCTTACCCCCGATCTCTGCTTCAAATATTTTTTCCATTGTGTTTCCTTCCGATTGAGCGCCAGCATCGGGCGTTTCAATCGTGATGGCCGTAGCCATTTCGGGTGAACCCCGAAGTTGTCGGATGCGACCTTTTGACTTTGTGCTGATGTCAAGCGGCAGCCGCCCGCGGATCATTTAACCGGACCGTCGCTGGCCGCCGTAGCGAGAGATCAGCGGCGCAGGCCGAGCGTTTCAATAATCGTGCGGTAGCGATTGACATCCTTGTTTTTGACATAGTTCAGCAGCCGCCGCCGACGCCCGACCAGCATCAGCAAGCCGCGGCGTGAATGATGATCCTTTTTGTGGATCTTCAGGTGCTCGGTCAGGTAGGAAATCCGGTGTGTCAACAGCGCCGCCTGTACTTCAGGCGAGCCCGTGTCCGCATCGTGCAGCTTGTGCTGCTCGATGAGCCTCTTTTTATCCTCAGTTGTAAATACCACGGTCTTTGATCCTCCTCTTAAAAAGTGTGCCGTAAAGCTCTGGATTCAAATCGTTGGTGACCCTTGACAGGGTGATCTCCAAACCAAATTTAATTTCCCCCGGATGCGATCGCCGGCAATCATTGGCCGCTCCGGCCGTTCAGCAGCTGTCGACACGGGGAAAAACACAGCAATAGTCGTATTTCTGTTCCCGGGGCGGCCGTACAACGACAGCCCACAGGCGATCCCGTGAATCGATGATCTTGTAGTGCTGCCCTTCATCGTTATCATCCGTGGCCGCGGCCCGGCAAACGGGTGCCGGCAGGTCCTCGGGCGTCAGACGAACGCCGTTGCCGATCTTGGAAAGGGCCGCCTCATCGGCAACCAGCGCCTCCATGTCCGGCAGTGCCGCGGCCGGGGATATCAACGGCACCCGGTCCTGTATCGGGTGCATGCCATCTTCCAGTTCGCTCAAACGAACAGCCTTATCAAGTCCGAAGCCGCTGCTTGCGGTGCGACGCAGCATGCTCAAATGGCCTCCGCAACCCAGTGCCTGGCCGATATCGGCACACAGGCTGCGGATGTAGGTGCCTGCCGAGCAGGTGACCTGGAAACGAATTTCCGGTAAATCCACCGACGCGATCTTCAAGGCGGCAATGCGCACCCGCCGGGGCGGTTTCTGAACCGGCCGGCCCCGCCGCGCCAGCTTGTACAAGGGCACGCCCTTGTGCTTGAGGGCCGAGTAGACGGGCGGATGCTGCTCGATCTCGCCCTCAAAGCGCCGGAATATATCCGCCAAGCGGTCTTCGATACCGGCATCGACGCGGTGCCGGGCGATGATCTGGCCGGTACCGTCCTGGGTATCGGTCGCAATCCCCAGATGCAGGACCGCCTCGTACGTCTTGTTGCCCGCCAGCAGAAAGCGGCCAAGCCGTGTGGCCTGGTTGAGCATGCAGACCAGAACCCCGGTGGCAAAAGGGTCCAGGGTGCCAGCATGCCCGGCCTTGCAGGCCCCGAGTAGCTTTTTGACCCGACCGACGGCCTGGGCGGACGAGAGCCCCTCGGGTTTGTCCAATACAAGGATACCGCTTTGTTTCAGGCCCCTTGTCTCCGTTTCAAAGCGTGCTCGCAATCGTATAGATCAGGCCTTTCAATTCGCTCAGCGATCCGTCCACACCGAAACCGGCCGCATTGAAATGCCCGCCGCCGCCAAATGAAGCCGCAATGCGGGCCACGTCGACGGAGCCATCTGATCGCAGGCTCACATGATAGCGCTTGTGGCCATTGGCGGCCGTTGAATGGCCATTGGCATTTTCCATGATCAAGGCTGCGACCCGAACGTCCTCGATTCTTTTGGCATAGTTGATCATGCCGTCGACATCTTCGGGCTGGGTGTCGGTTTCAGCAAACATGGCATGGGTCAGGGTCATGAGCGAAAGCTTGCCGTTGGGCGAAATTTCAATGGAATCCAACGCCATGTTAAGCAGCTTGATGCGCCCGAGCGAATAGGTGCCGTAGACATGCTGCGCCACCGTATAGGGATTCACACCGCAGCCGACCATTTCCGCACAGATTTCGAAGGCCCGACTGTTGGTGTTGGCAAAACGGAACGAGCCCGTGTCCGTCAAAATGCCGGTGTAGATCGAAGTTGCCATGGCGCTGTCGATCGTGATGTTCATGGCCTTCAATATTCGGTAGACGATCTCAGTCGACGAACTGGCCGTGGGATCGACGAGTTGATGATGGCCGAAACCGGTATTGGTCACATGGTGATCAATGTTGATGACCTTTGCACGGCCCTGGATCAGGTCGGCAGCCGCCCCCACCCGTTCCAGGTCGCCGCAGTCCAGGACGACCACGGTTTCGAAATCAAACGGTGACGGTACCTCACGCGCGATCCGATCGATGCCCGGTAGAAATCGGTAAACCGCGGGGATCGGGCTTTCGTTGTACATGACGATGTCCCGGCCACTGGTTTTCAAGGCCCGTCCCATGGCCAGCAGCGCCCCGAGGGCATCGCCATCGGGATTGACGTGCGTCGCCAGGAAAACCGTTTCGCTATTCTCCAGATGGGCTATGAGGCTCTTCATTCTCCCCACCGAGGTTTTTCAAAAGGTTTTCAATGCGTGCGCCGTACGCCAGCGAGGCATCATGGAAAAAGCGAAGCTCCGGCATGTAGCGCAAGCCCAGATTGGCAGCCATCTGCCGCTTGATATAGGCGTGCGCCTTCTGAAAGCCGGCCTCGGCATCGGCCACCGCCCGCTTGTCGCCGGGTATGCTGAAATAAATTTTAGCCATCCTCAGATCCGGTGACAAATCCACCTCGGTGATGGTTACCGCCCGCAGCCGGGGATCGCGTATCTTTTTGCTGAGAAGCTCGGCCAGGGTATTGCGGATATGACGGCTGACCCGCGCCGAGCGTGCATACGTCTTCATGCGTTGAAGATTTCCATTTCCGAATCGATGACTTCGGCCAGGCCCAGATCCTCTGCCATGTTGAAAAATTTATCGACCTTGGAATTGATGACGGTGCGGTCGTTGCCAACCATGGCGAAGCCAATTTCCGCGCGCTGGTGGATGTCATTGGCACCGACCTCGGCCACGGTTGCATTGAACTTGTTGCGCAGCCGGGCAATAATCGCTCTGACCACCTTGCGCTTGCCCTTCAACGAGCGGCAGTCGTGTATCCGGTATATGATGCGCCCCATGCCCACTACCATAACATGCTCTCCGGTCAGTCGATCTCCGGGCGAATCTCTTCGAGGTAATAGCACTCAATGACATCACCCACTTTGATGTCGTTGAAATTTTCGATGCCGATACCGCACTCGTAGCCGGCCTGAACTTCTTTGGCATCGTCCTTATAGCGGCGCAGGGACGAATTGCGGCCCTCATAGTGAACGACGCCGTCGCGGAGCAGGCGCAGAAGCTGGCCGCGTTCGATCCGGCCGTCGGTAACATAACAGCCGGCAATCGCGCCGACCTTGGGAATCTGAAAGACCTGGCGCACGTCGGCGCGTCCCAGCACCCGCTCTTCAAAAGTCGACTCCATCATACCGGCGATGGCGTTCTTGATCTCCTTGATGACGTCATAGATGACATTATAGTAGCGCATGTCCACGTTTTCATCGGTGGCCATGCCTTGCACCTTGGGTGTTGGACGAACGTTGAATCCGATGATAATGGCATTGGAAACGGCGGCCAGGGAAACATCCGATTCCGTGATGGTGCCGGTCGCCGAATGGACGATGTTGATCTTGACCTCTTCATTGGAAAGCTTGGTGAGCGAATCGCGCAGGGCTTCCATGGAGCCATCGACATCGGCCTTGATTATCAGGTTGAGGTCTTTGACCTCGCCCTCCTTCATCTGATCGAACAGGTTTTCCAGACTCATGCGGTTGGATCTGGCCAGCTCTTTGACCCGCTGTTTCTGCCCCCGGTGGGTACTGACCTGTTTGGCATCCTTCTCGTCCTTGAGCGCCAGCAGCTCGTCACCGGCGACGGGCACCCCGGACAGCCCGAGCACTTCGACCGGGACGGAAGGCCCGGCATCTAATACCGGTTGCCCCATATCGTTCAGCATGGCGCGTACTTTGCCATGGTGAATCCCGCAGACCACCGGATCACCGTTTCGAAGGGTGCCCTCCTTCACCAACACGGTGGCCACGGCGCCGCGCCCCGAATCGAGTTTGGCCTCGACGACGTGTCCATAGGCGAGTTTATCCGCATCGGCCTTGAGTTCCATCATCTCGGACTGCAGCAGGATCATTTCCAGAAGGTCGTCGATGCCGGTTTTCTCTTTGGCGGAAACCTGGACGAATATCGTATCGCCGCCCCAGTCCTCTGGCGCCAGACCGTTTTCTGCGAGCTCACGCATCACGCGGTCAGGTTCGGCGCCGGCCTTGTCGATCTTGTTGACGGCCACGATGATCGGCACCTCCGAAGCCCGGGAATGGTTGATGGCCTCAAGCGTCTGCGGCATGACCCCATCGTCGGCGGCAACGACGAGTACGACCAGGTCGGTTACCTGGGCGCCGCGTGAACGCATGGCTGTAAAGGCCTCGTGGCCGGGGGTGTCGAGAAAAGTGATGGGTCCCTTGGATGTCGAGACGCTGTAGGCGCCGATGTGCTGGGTAATGCCGCCGGCCTCGGTATCGGTAACATGGCTTTGGCGGATCACATCCAACAGGGAGGTCTTGCCGTGGTCTACATGTCCCATAATGGTCACAACCGGCGGGCGCTCCGCCAGGTTGGCGGGATCGTCCTGTTCCACCTTCAATAGGGTTTCCTCCTCGAAAGAGGCCTTTTCGATCTCATAGCCGAACTCTCCCGCCACCAGCGTAGCGGTTTCAAAATCGAGGCTCTGGTTGACAGTGGCCATGACACCCATGCCCATCAGCTGCTTGATGATTTCGCTGGCTTTGATGCCCATGCGCTTGGCCAGTTCGGCCAAAACGATGGCTTCATCCACCTTGACGCGCCGTTTGATGGCCTTGGCCGTGGTGATCTGCGTTTTCTGGGCGGTGAGGGATTTGACCTTGGCGTCCTTGCGATGCTTGCGTCCGCGGGCCTTGCCGTCATATAGGTCGGCCCCTTCGACCACGGCCTTTTTGCGAAATGAAATTTTTTTCTTGAAGAATTTCCGATCGAGATCCTCTTCGGCTTTTTTCTTCCGTTTTTTCTTCCGAAGCTCAGCCGACGAGGGCGGCGGCATTTCCGATGTTCGGCCCGCAGGCCCCACTCCCGCGGGACGGGCCGGTCGGGCTGGCCGCTCGACCGGTTTGGAGGGCAGCTTGATAATTTTCGCGGCGGCCTCTTTTTTTGCAATCTTGGCGGCCGGTTTTTTCTCCGGGGCGGCATCCACCGCCTCGGTAGCCGGTGCTTCGGTCTCGACCGCCGGGCCTTCCTCAGCCTGGACGTCGGTTATCTCTTGAAGTTCAGCCGCGTCATCGGTGGGGGGCGCGGTTTCAACGGTTTCAGATACTGAAGCGGCGGCCGCCGCTTCTTCGACGTCAGGTGCCGCCAGTGGCGGCGAAATGACTTTTGCCGCGGCTTCCTCGGGTTTCGGGCTGACGGCTTGGGCCGCGTTCGGGTCGGAGGCAGCCTGCTCAGCAGCTTCGGTTTCAATGGGCTGGGTTTGGGCGTCGGCCCCTTCCCGCTCGGCCGCAGGGGTATCTTCAGCGGCAGGCGTCTCGGCCGCTTCTTCGGGTTCAGGTGCGATCGCTTCAACTTCTTCGGCCGGCTTCTTGACAACTTTACGGCGACGGCGAATAACCGTGGGCTTGATGCGCGTCTCTTCGATCTGTTCGGCCTTTTTGCCGAACAGGGCTTCTTTGACCTGCGCAATAGCATCATCGTCCAGAGAACTCATATGGCTCTTCACGGCGATGCCGATCTGACTCATCCTGTCGATCAGGACCTTGTTGGTCATGTTCAGATCTCTGGCAAGTTCATATACCCTGATCTTCGCCATTCTTTCCCCCTAAGTTAGACAACCCGAACCAAAAAATCGGGTTACATCAGAAACTTATGCCCTAAAAAGGAGCGTCATCCCTTTTGCCGCGGCTCATCGTCGACCTCTACAGCGTCGGTCTCTGCAGCGTCGTCGTCCGCGGACGGTGCTTCACTGGTGGCGGCGCTATCTCCGGTTTCGGCTTCGGCCGCCTCCGGTTCTTGGTTTTCCTCGAAGTGGTCGGCCTCGGCTTCCACCTCGGCGGTTATTTCACCGTCTTCCGACGTGACAGCATTCTGTTCGTCTTCCGCGACTTCATTTTCGGCCTGCGCCGCCGCCTCCGCTTCGGCCTCCGCTTCGGCCTCGGCTTGTGCCTCTGCCTCTAGAATGGCCTGGCGGGCCGCGTCGATCAACTCCTGAGCGGTTTCTTCGTTCATGTCCCGTACCTGCATCAGGTCATCGATAGAGGCGATGCTGATCTCTTCGGTCGAGAAAAAGCCTTTCTCATAGAGGGCGTCCGCCAGGCTGACCCCGACACCCGGCAGGGCCACAATCGATTCGTAACCGCTACGCATGGTTTCGTTGTATTTGGTCTCACTCTGGACGTCGAGATGCCAGCCCGTCAATCGGGAGGCCAGACGCACATTCTGGCCGCGTTTGCCGATGGCGATCGACAGAAATTCGTCCGGTACGATCACTTCCATGGCGCGGTTGGTCTCATCGATGATGACACGCGAAATCTCAGCCGGCGCCAGGGCATTGCAGACATATTTAGCCGCATCGACATGCCAGGGGATAATGTCAATTTTCTCCCCCCGCAACTCCTGCACCACGTTCTGCACACGGCTGCCCTTCATGCCGACACAGGCGCCCACCGGGTCGATGTCCGAATTGTTTGACGACACGGCGATTTTGGCGCGGACGCCTGGCTCCCGTGCGGCCCCCATAATGCTGACGATACCTTCGCTGATCTCGGGCACTTCCGTTTTGAAGAGGAGCACCAGGAATTCGTGGTGGGCCCTGGAGAGAATAATCTGCGGGCCACGCGATTCATGCAGGACATCCATGATGTACGCCCGAATACGGTCGCCGCGCCGATAGCCCTCACGGGGGACCTGCTCGCGGACCGGCAAAGCACCTTCGGTATGGCCCAGATTGACAATGATGTCGCCCCGGTCCATGCGCTGGACGATCCCATTGATGATTTCGCCTTTGCGGTCGATGAAATTGGCGTAGACGGCATCCTTCTCGGCGTCTTTCATTTTTTGAATGATGACCTGTTTGGCCGACTGGGCGGCGATGCGGCCAAAAGTGGACGTATCCATCTTGGTGCCAAGGCTATCCCCGATTTCGCATTCGGCGTCCAGCTCGCGTCCTTCTTCCAAGGTCACTTCGAGGGTGGGGTCCTCGACCTCTTCGACGACGTCCTTGAATTGGAAGACTTCGATTTCACCGGTTTCATCGCTGTATTGCACTTCGATATCAATTTTACTGCCGAATTTCTTCCGGGCGGCAGACTTAAGTGCTTCTTCGAGCGCACTGATGAGAACCTCCCGATCAATACCTTTATCCCGGCTTACTTGTTCGACGACGCGTTTGATATCAGCTACGAACATTTGCTTTCTCCATTAAATTGACCAGCCTGGCGATGGATATCTTTTCAAGCGGAATCACAGCTTCGCCATGCTCGCATGCCAGGCAGACCCCGTCAGCAGTGATGCCGTTCAAAATGCCCTTAAAATTCTTCCGGCCGCCGATCGGCTGCAGCGTGCGGATGCGAGCCGCCTGGCCTTTGAAGCGTTCGAAGTCTTCCGGTTTGCCGAGGGGCCGATCCGCACCCGGCGAAGAGACTTCCAGATTATAGGGGCCCAGGTCTTCCAGGTTGACGTCCAGGATGTCGCTCAGCTGGCGGCTGACCCGGGTGCAATCTTCGAGGGAAACCCCGCCGGATTTATCGATAAACACGCGCAGGATGCGACCGGATGATTCGCGTCGATACAGCACGTAGACCAGTTCGAGGCCTTCCTCGCGGCAGAGCGGCTCGGCCAGCGCGCTTACCTCGGCGGCCACCTTTTTGTCACGCTGCAGCGTGTCCTGCTTGCCAACTGGCATTTTTTCCCGGTCTGTGACCATCAATACTTCCAAAGATTCCTGTTTAAAAAAAACAAAAAACGGGCATCCGCCCGTTTCAAATTCACCTAAAACGCGTAACCGAAAGTGAGACGTTATGTATTCATGCCAGTTACCAGACGAAAAAGGTTAGCCGAATCAATCTGATACATAATGCGTCCCCATTACGACCTTTTTTGCAAAAGGCGGAAATTGGAGCGGGCAACGAGATTCGAACTCGCGACACCAAGCTTGGGAAGCTTGTACTCTACCAACTGAGCTATGCCCGCTTCCGAACAACGTTAGTTAGGACAAAAAACAGCCTTTGTCAATAAGTTTTGGTGCGCTATTCAAGGAGTTGGCGGATGGTCAGCAGTTCCCGCTGGATGGCTTCCATTTCCGCCATCAGGTCGGCACGTGTCAGTCCCCGGTCGGCCTGCCGGAGATATTGGCGGGCCCCCTGAATGGTGAACCGTTGGTCGTGCAGGAGACGTTTGATGAGCAGGATGCGCTCGACATCGACTTTACGGTAAAGACGCTGTCCTGACTCCGTGCGGCGTGGTTTGATGGTGGGGAATTCGGTTTCCCAGAACCGCAGGACATAGGACGGTACGCCGGCGATTTCGCTGACCTCGCCGATGCGGAAGTATAATTTTTCCGGTATGTTGGTTTCGGGCGGCATAAGACCCCGATCCGGAAAGGGTTACAGGCCAGGGGTTACGTCGGCAACTGGGCGTGGAATACCGCCAGTAGCTGGGCACTAAGACGCTGGTGAATCGTGTTGACCGCCTCGTCCTCCAAGGTGGCCTCGGACGAGCGATAGGTTACCCGCACGGACAAGCTCTTTTTGCCGGCCGGAATCGGCCTTCCTTCGAAAACATCGAAGATGCGTACATCTTCAACCAAAGCTTCGCCACTGTTACGGATGTGCTGGCAGACGGCCTCGGCGGCCAGTGCATGCGGGATGATAATGGTAATGTCCCTGGCGACCGAGGGAAATCTCGGTATCGGTCGCGCCGTGATGCTTGCCGGGATCAGGGCGTGCAGTCGGGCCACCGCAAGTTCGAATACGAATACCGGCAGTTTGAGGTTGTAGCGCGCGCTGACCTCCGGCGCCAGGGCCCCCAGAAACCCGATGGCCTGTCCATCGGCCATGACCGCGGCGGCGGCGCCTGCGCGCAAATAGGGCGCGGCTTCCGCCGCCGGCAGCTGGTATTCAACCTGACCGGTGCGCAGCGCCTGCGTAAGGCCTTCGACGGCGCCCTTGATGTCATAAAAATCGCAGGGCACTGGTTTGCCGTGCCAGGCTGTCTCGGTGCGATCGCCCGTCCACAGGCCTGCAAGCATTTCTTCCTCCTGCGGCTGCAGGTCGGGGCCGCGGTCGGTAAACACTTTTCCGATCTCAAAGCATTTGAGGCTTTTAACCTGGCGGGCCAGATTGCGGCCCAAGGTTTCCAAAAGGCCCGGAACCAGGGTGGTCCGCATGACCCCCTGATCTTCGCTGATCGGGTTGAGAATTTTAACGCTGCGGCGGCGCGTATCGTTTGCGGCCAACTGGAGGGCCTCGGCGGCATCGGCACGGATAAAACTGTAGTTGACCGTTTCCGTAAAACCCTGGCCGGTCAGGAGCTGGCGCAGGTATAGCTTGGTCCGGCGCAGGGGATTCTGCCGGGCGCTGCCGGCGGCTATATGCGGCATGCACGTGGGGATGCGGTCATAGCCCCAGGTGCGGGCCACCTCTTCCATGATATCTTCGGGTTGGGTCAGATCGACGCGAAAAGAGGGCGGGGTTGCCGTGATGCGGTCTTCGTCGGCCGCACCGGTTTCCGTTTCGATGCCGATGGCGGCAAGCAGGCGGCCGATGTCGGATCCGTTCAGGTCTGTACCCAGCAGGCGGTTGGTGGCAGCGATGCTCAGGGTGATGGGGTCCACCGGTTTGCTGCCTGGGTGGGCATC
>CAJHYH010000502.1_pt1 | contig 14134 bp, 16 predicted proteins | sample 9198661 | NCBI WGS metagenome assembly CAJHYH01 (sample SAMEA7708356, study PRJEB35096) | sediment metagenome | biome: marine neritic benthic zone biome [ENVO:01000025]; feature: sediment [ENVO:00002007]; material: shallow marine sediment [ENVO:03000034] sea grass bed [ENVO_01000059] ... | reverse complement strand
GTATTTATTGGACTGTACGTAGGTGGCGCCCTTGATTTTGAACTCCGATGACTTCCAGTCCTTGCCTCTGCGGACGTCCAGAATCACCAGATCGGGATCATCGAGCATGGGTTTGAGCTCTTCTTTGGTCATCAACCCCACGCCGGCATAGGCTGCTGGTATTGTCAGGCCCGCCATGACCAGGGCGACGACAACCAATTCGAATAGTGTTCGTTGGATGGTTTTCATTGCGAGACTCCTTCTTCTGAGGGTGACGTTTTGCGGTGTGGATGCATGGATCGCCGGGCGGCCACCAGGCCGGCGGAAGCAAGCCCGGCGGCTATCGCCAGCAGAACCAGGATGGCACGAAACAGCATGCCAGGATCTTCGTCGGTCCATAGCAGTATGATCCCCATGACCACCATGGCCACCATTAGCGTGAGGTGGGCGAGACCGCCTGCGGCTGTCCGGGGGGCCGTCGCCTCATTGTTCCATCTGTTGCCGGGTAGCAGGGAGGCCAGGTGGCTCAGCCCGATCCCGGTAATCCAGATGATCAGGCCTGCCCTCAGGCTTGTGTCCAGCCAATCCGAGCCGGCGAAACCTGCGGCCATCAGAAGGCCGGTCAAAAAGGTCATCCCCACGAGAGGCAGCCATGGACGGGATGAGGACGTACCGGCGACATCTGGCATAAGACCGCGGGCGGCCATGACGGTCATCATCTGGGCCACGGCCTGAAATAGGAAATTCACAACGGCGCAGGCACCGGCAATCACGACGACACCGATAATGAAACGGCCGCTTGGCCCCATGATGGCCTTGGCCGCCAGGATATGCGGAATGCTCGTGTCTGCCAGCCGCGACGGGACGACATGGGTGAGGGCGGCCGTGTTCCAGGCCCAGTAAAGCACTCCTGCAGAGACAATGCCGATGCCCATAATTATTCTGGCCCTGCGGTGATCGAGGCCAGGGTTGGTGTAGCGCAGCAGGTCGTAGCCGATGAAAGCGACGGCCGTCAGGCCAATGGTTTGCAAACCGGTACCGGCAGTTGAAATGGTTTCGTTCGGCGCCGCGCCGCCTGCGCCGGCCAGGCCGATAACCGTCAGGACGCCGAGACCGCTGAGGGCGGTCAAAAAAAACAGGGATTGGGCCAGCGCCGCGATCCGTCGGCCGGCAAGATTCAATGCCAGCAGGCCGACAAGAAGCAGGGCGGCAAAACCGAAGTTGGGAAACCAGTACACAAATATTTCATTGAAGACGAAACCCGCCGTGACCAGCGTTGCCGTGGCCATCAGGACGGCCACCGCAGGCCGTGCGGCCAGCATCAGCATCGACGTGCCCCAGGCGCCGAAAGCGCTGCGCAAGGGGGCGAGCTCATCCGGCCAGGGACTGGTGGCGATATTCAATCCGTGCAGGCCCACAATCGCCGCCAGCAGCCAAAAAACGCTGCTACCGCTGGCGCCAGCGATATTTCCCTGTAACCCCAGGGTTTCGGGTGAAAGCATCATCGCCGTCAACCATGCCAGGGCCGAAAGCTGTTGGAGTCGGTTTGACATATGGCTAAGTCGTTCGCAGTTGGATTGGCTTACACTTTTTCGAGCCGTCAGTGCTGTGATCCTGAAACCGATACGATTATTCCATTAAAATCAGACGACGATATCGATGTGGTGCCTTTTCCCGCTCGATGCAATCACAGCCTTGCATTCGACAATATTTTCATCCTGCGAATCGCCTGGGGCTGGAGGGTGGTCGGTGCTGCAGTCGTAATATATTTCAGGTTTCGAATCCGGTCGGCTGCCATACGGTGTCATGGTCGGCATCTCTCCATGGGTAAAAAAAATCTTATCAATTAGGACACCCTAATAATTGGGCTGGATTCAACGAATGCAACCGGGGCTGAGAAGGGAAGGAGTGATAGGTAAAAACCACCATCTGAATCAGGGCTCGCCATGGCGGTTTCCGTACAGGCCGACGTCAGCCCCCCGCCATGAGGAGGTCTATGGCCAGTATCAGGAACAGCAGAACGACCACTGCCAGGACAAGCCTAAAATTCATTGGCGGCCGCACATCCCCAGTGGTCTGGCCCTCCTTGCCGGAGAGACCTTCTAAAATTTCATCCTTGTCAGGCGACAGGGCTTCGATGACTGTGCGCAGCATGAGCTCGGATTGCGCCAGATGCTCGAGTTGCTCGTTCGTGTCGACCGTCGACCGGGAAGGTGTGCCATGGTGGCGAACGGTGGCAATCGTCTTCGACTCCGGTTCGGTTTTCTCGGAAGACGAACTCCAAAGGCCTGTTGCACGGAATCCCATTGCCCCCTCCTGTGGCCTAAGCTGCCGTCCCGCAGCCAGTGTGATCGGCGAGACGATTTCCAAAAAGGGTTCCGGGGCGAGATGCAAACAACGAAGCGGCGAAAGGAAGTTCATTTGCCGGGAGAACTGGCGCTGAAGGTTTTGCCTGAACAGGGACGGGACGCCGGACTAGCCGCACACGTTTTCGCCTGCTAGTTTGTAATGCGAAACGCGGGCGGCGTCAAGGCGGGAACCCACCGCCGATTCGGCTGAATCCTGAAACGGGCCCTACATGCGTTGTTTAAAGCTTTCATTGCGGCCCTTTGAAGAGGAATCTTGACGCGCTTGTGAGCGAAGCCTGTCAATTCCGGTCCCAGCCTGCAAGCGTTCCTTTGGGGCCATGGCCACCGGGCCTATCCCGGTTCTTTGACAGCCCGGGTGCGATGTCGTATTTTTTTAACGTAGATTAACAAGCCCGTCGTCAGATGCTTTTTCTTCGATCATTGCTTCCCTGTTGCCGTTGGATTCCGCTCATCTGATCATTCGTTTCTGCGCCGCCGCTGCCACCGTCGTCATCCCCGCCGGCCAGACTTTTGCGTGCGATTTGGGTTCTGCTGCCACCAACGACGGGTGTCTGCGCGTATCATGTTTGGCCTGGAAGAAACCATGAAAGGAGGAAAGCAATGGCGATCAAAGTACAGATTACAAGGAACTTCAAACCGGGCACCCTCGAGCAGGCCTCCCGGATTCTGATCCGGGCGCGTTACCAGGCCATGGGCATGCCGGGTTATATTGCATCGGAAACCTGGAGCGATCTTAACGATCCGCACAAGGTGGTTGTGGTCTCCATGTGGCAATCGATTGACAACTGGAATCAATGGCAGGACAGCCCGCAAAGGGGCGAATTCGTCACCGAGTTGGGTAAAATCATGCTGGGCGGAGAACACCTGGCATTCTACGCCCTCGGTATCAACCATAAGTCCTCTTGACGACCGACGGCGGCAACAATCTGCTGCCGGCGGATCTGGCTTCAGTGGCCCGGTCCGCCGGCCCATTGCAAAGCGCCGACCGCTATCCTCAGCGCTTCCCAACCATTCCGCACATGCAACCTGGCATCCGGGGAAGGGTGCCGTCCCGGGCCGCAGCCCTTTCCGCACGGGCCACCCTCTTCCTTTCCTGCAAATGCCTTCCTCGAATGGGATCGGGGCCGTCGTCTGGCAAGGGTTTTACCCACATCTATGGATTTGATTCCTTATCTGTTGATTTGTCGTCCCGTCGGCCATCTCGTTTAACATATTGAATTTTTATATGATTCAATTTTTATAACTGCGTTGGAATTTTTTTTGCATCGCGGCATGGGGATAGCTTGGCTGGCTGTGCCCAGGTCATACCCTGCGGCTTCCCGGCGGGCGTATAGATATTCAATCGTGAGGATGAAATATATGGTCGAGGCAAGAACGAAATCCGGCGGCAGCGCATCAGAGGGCGAGCGGCAGGAAAGGCGTACGGGCGGCGACCGTCGTCTTCGGCAGCATTTCCGCCTGCGCTTTCTCCTCTTCGGCGGGCGTCGTGTCCAGGGGCGGCGCTACGAGGACCGGCAGCGCATATTGTTTTTCGACCGGTATCAGCAAGTGCAATTCAGCATTATCGCCGGCATTCTGTTCTTCAGTGTGATGGATGCCCTGTTGACGCTCTACCTGCTGGGTCACGGCGCCATCGAGATCAATCCGATCATGGCCTTCTATCTGGATGTCGGTCCCTATACGTTCCTGTTCGTTAAATATGCGCTGACGAGCACAGGTATCATCATCCTTCTGTTTTTCCAGAATTTCTTTATGAAGACCATCCGCATTAATGCGGGTGTCCTGCTTTATCTTGTCCTGGCCGCATTCCTGGGCGTTTTTTCCTGGCAGATCTACCTGATCCACAAACTGGTTGCCTGACGGGCTTAGGCCTGAAATTCGGCGATGGTCCTTTTCCGAACGCGTGCTTTTCCGCTGCGGCGGCTTGTGATACTAAGCGCAATACAGATTGGCACTGTATAAGTTGAAATCCGCCTAGTGCGGAAATTCAGACAGGACGGTTGAATCCATGTCGTTCCCAACCCCGCCGGATTACCACCAGGGGCGTATTCTCGGGCCTAGCGACGCCTTCCAGTTCGGCTGCCATCCCGGGGTGGCCTGCTTTACGCGCTGCTGCCGGGATGCAGACATGTATCTTTACCCCTATGATGTGATTCGCATGAAGCGCCATTTAGGGATGACGTCCGATGACTTTCTGAGCCGGCACACGCTCATCGCCATACGCGACAATCCCTATTTCCCCCACGTGATGTTGAAGATGTCGAACGCCCAGGACAAGGCCTGTGAGTTCCTCTCATCGGCCGGCTGCCGCATCTATCCTGATCGGCCCTATTCCTGCCGGGCCTACCCGTTGGAGCGGGCCGTGGCGCGTACGTCAGGCGGTCGTGACCGGACGGCCTATTTCGGCATCGCCCGACACGCTTATTGTCTGGGGCATGCGGAAAAATCCAGGTGGTCGGTTGACGCCTGGGCGGCCGATCAGGGCCTGGCCGCCTTCGAGGCCATGAATGACCATTGGGTGGCTATCGATTCCATTCTGCGCACCAATCCCTGGGGCGACAAGGGCCTGCAAAACCCGGCCCTGCCCATGGTTTTCATGGCCTGCTACAACATGGATGCGTTCAGGCGCTTTGTCTTCGAAAGTTCCTTTTTGTCGCGTTTTACGGTGCCGGCGTCACGCGTCGCGGAAATTCGCGTGTCCGACGAAGCGTTGATGCTTTTCGGATTTGACTGGGTTCGCCGGATGCTGCGAAATGAAGGTCCGCTCGCATCGCCATCCGGAGACCTTTCCGCGGACAGCGCTGAACCGACAGTCTGATCGGAGAGATACGCCTGTCAGCCGGTCATTCAAATGCAGCTGTTTATCGTTGACCCTATTCTTCAGGAGATCAATCATGCCCGCACTCAAAACCGGCGCAAAGGCGCCGGACTTCGAAGCCCAGGATCAAGATGGCAACACGGTACGCTTGACCGATTTCAGCGGGCGGCCGCTGTTTATTTTTTTCTATCCCAAAGCCAATACCTCCGGGTGAGCGACCCAGGCACAGGCCGTGCGGGACGCACGGCCCCAGCTGGGAAAAATGGGTGTGGCGGTCATCGGGATAAGTCCTGACACACCGCGCCAACAGAAGAATTTCGACACCAAGCACACACTGGGGTTTCCGCTGCTGAGCGATCCCGAGCACCGCGTGGCGGAAGCCTACGGTGTGTGGGGGGAGAAGAAAATGTACGGGAAAACCGTCATGGGGATCGTGCGTTCCGCATTCCTCGTGGATGTTGAAGGGCATATCGCGGCGGTCTGGTACAAGATCAGTCCCAAGAATACGGTGCCCGAACTGCTAAAAGAACTGACTGCTTGACGACCCTGGGAGACTTGCCAGATTGGGGCGATTGGACGGATCGGGCGTCATCTGCCTAGCGCTTTAATCTGTAGCGGATACGTAGAACCCCATTATGGTAACTGCTGGATGTGATACGAAATTCTCCGATGGCGCCGGTCGAGGGTACATGGGGGCCGATGCACGGGCAACGGTCATAGTTGCCAACCACAACGATGCGGATCCGGTCACCGGCCGAGGCCGGCAGGCGTGACAGATTGAAAGCCCTGCCGGCGGTTTCAAGGGACATAAATTCCGCCCTCACGGGCATATCCGCTTCAATGACGGCGTTTACGGCCGACATGAGTTCCTTCTCTTCGGTTGCGCTCAGCGGACGATCGAAACGATAGTCGCATTTGGATTTTTTCTTTTCGATGTGGGCGCTGAAGCAGCGCTCGCATCCGAAAAGGCGGGTCATGGCCTGGTTCAGGATATGCTCGGCCGTGTGCATGCCGGGATCAATCGCTTTCTTCATTCGCATTTTCGGTCGGTGCCGCGCCATACGACATGTTCGCACTGAATTGGCACTAATATCATCGATTCTATCCTCCCTGGTGGGAATTACCAGGGATTGCCGTCGCCTGCAAATCGATCCGGAAAGGCGGCCGCGCAGATGTCAACCTGGTTCTCAACAACGTCATCTGGCCCGAGCCTGCCACGACAACGGGCGACTGCATCGGTTTGACAGGGGGGCGTAAGCCCTATATCTTTTAATAAACATGCCGATCGCCCAAAGCACGCCAGCCGATCGCATCAAGCCGCCCGAGGACAGGATGATGGAAACACTGCGCAGGAAACGCCGTCGGGTTGAGAGGCGGTCGGGCATCGATCGTCGCCGCACCAACCCGCGCCGGTATACCGGTGTTGAAAGACGCATTGATCCCGATTGCCGCAGCAGCCGTGACAGGCGTGAAGACAACGGACCGTGGTCCGAGCTGCAGATGCCCCATATTCGCTAGGTTCGACCCTTGTATATTTGGCCATCAAAGGGGATTTACCCCGGGCCAGGATGAAGCCGAACCTGCCCGCCGTGCGTATGCGTTTCCGCGGTGATGGCGGTAGCTTATTGGACCCTGAAGCTTCATGCCGGAGGAAATCATAATGGATGACAGGATTGCCACAACTAACGGCGATACCCAAAGTGTTCGGATCGATATCCCCCAGAGCCTGCTGTCGAGGGTTCACAGCCACTGCAACAAACATAATATCACCATCGAGGAATTTATCCGCGACGCGCTGTCCGAAAAACTGGAGATGGTGCACAAGGAGCGTCGGCGCAAACAGCGCGTTTAAACTGGATTCAGCCCCGGCCGCCAACCAGCGGCCGTTATCCCACCGGGCATCCCTGCCCACCCTATCACATCCAATCGGCGGCAGTTCGACGCGGGCCATGGTCGTCACGCACGGGGCCAAGAGGAGCAAACTGCCCATGGATTCGTCGCAGCGGACGAAATACGACCGCCAGGCTCAGATGCTGGCCAACCGGGCCAAAAAACGTTTCAACCATCTGCGCAAGCGCTTCGCTCGTCAGAACATCGAGGTCTTCCGTTTGTATGACTGGGATATCCCTGAGATCAGGGTTGTTGTGGACTGGTACGACGGCCACCTGGTCATCGGCGAATATACCCGTAAACAGACCGTGCCTGAATGGCTGCCCTTGATGGGGCAGGCCGTGGCCGCGGCCCTGGGGGTGCCTGCCGAGAAAGTCCACCTCAAAGCCCGCCGGGCCGGACGCCAGGGAGGGCGGCGTTATGAGCGGATCGGTCATACGGACAGCAAAATTATCGTATCCGAGCGGGATCTGCGCTTTTTTGTGAATCCCTACGATTACGTGGACACAGGGCTATTCGCGGATCATCGTAACACACGCCAGATGGTACGCGAATTGGCAGCGGGGAGGGATTTTCTCAATCTTTACTGCTATACAGGGGCGTTTACCTGTTATGCTGCCAAAGGCGGGGCGCGCTCCACGCTATCGGTGGATCGTGCGGACACCGCCATCCGCTGGGCGCGCCAGAACCTGGAACTCAATGCAATCCACCGGGCCGCCAACGAACTCATTCAGATGCATGCCTTCGATTTTCTGGCCAAGGCCCGCAAAGCCGGCTTCTCTTACGACCTGGCGGTGGTGGATCCCCCGTCCTATTCCACCACCCGTGCGGGGGGCGAACAATTTGACATCCTCCGCGATCATCCACGGCTGCTGGATGCCGTCGTGGCGATTATGCGCCCCGGTGCAAAGGTTTTCTTTTCCACCAACCACCAGGACTTCACCCTCCGTCTGGATGCCCTGAAGATCAAAGAACTGGAAGAGATCACCACGCAAACCATCCCGGAAGATTACGTGCGCAAGCGCACACCCATCCACCGCTGTTGGCAAATAACGATTTAGGGCCGCCATGCCTGTCTAAACCCCATCCGGTCGTGGATGCTATTCGGTTTGGCGACGGTGGGCGGCCTGCAGGCCGCTATCAGGATATCAGTTTCTGTGTCATCCAGGCAATGGCGGCGTAGCGCGCGGCCTTGCCCGCGGCGACCAGAAGGGTAAAACGCCACAGGGGCACCCTTAAAAGTCCGCCCACGAAGCACAATGGATCGCCTGCGATCGGCAACCAGGCCATCAACAGGGACCAGCTGCCCCAGCGCGCATACCAGCGTTTGGCGCGCCGCTGGTCCCGGGCGCTTATCTTAAGCCAGCGCTGCAGAATATAGGGGCCACCCCAGATACCCAGCGTCCAGGTCGTCATCGCTCCCAGGGTATTGCCGAGGGTGGCGGTGCCCACCGCCGCTCCGGGATCGACCGCTTTTATCACCAGGGCCGCAAGCAGCCATTCAGAGGCAACCGGCAAAACGGTCGCCGCCAGAAAGCTGACGACGAGCAGGGCCGGCAGCCCCAAGTCGATGAGGAGGGATTCCATCTCAGTTGTCGCCCATAGAGCAGGGCCATCCTGATGCCGGGCGCTTGGGCCTCATTGTGGACACGCCCAAAGCCGATTGAAGGCTGCGAATTGACGGGCGCCCACGCGATGGATAGCCTTTTGGTGTGATGTTAATTTGGTTGCCGTGCACCAACAAAGGAAAAGCGTTTGAAACCCTATCTTTTTCGCGTTCGCGCGATGCCCCTCCGGCGTCACCCCAATTCAAGCCAACTGGCCGGGGCTTATGTTCACGTCTGGGTGATTGAGACCGACTTCGAGACCGCCCGGAAACGCGTTTCTCCCTATCTGGCCGATCATCACTGGCGGGTCGAAGAATGGCTGAATGAATTTCGCATCACCGAGGCCCAGATCGCAAACCTCAACCCGACGGAAAGCGCCAATTACATGCGGGCGCTGGCATCCGGGATTTCCGCCGATTATCATTCCTGGAAATGCAGACCCGGGGTATCCGGCGGGGGGGCGTGATCAACCATCCTCTCTGCGGCCCCGGAAACCGCGCGGGGTGCGCCAACTTCAGGTCAGCTTGAACCGCTCCAGCATGAACGCCAGAAAATCATCGTCGTCGAGTTCTTTACGCCGCCCGATGAATTCGCCGCTCAAGGGGCCGGCCGTATAGGCGGCTTGCGGTTCCTCGGCGGTCACGGCCGCGATGATCAGGTCGGCGATCAGTTCCGGTCCCGCCGCTTTGCGCGCGGCAAAGATTTCGTCCATGGCGGCGCGGGCCTGCTCATAAAAAGGCTTGTAGTCCCCGGGCGTGCGCGCCAGGACATCGCCTGTCATCCGCGAGGCCACTTCGCTGAACTCGGTGGCGATGGCACCCGGCCGGATGGCCACGACCCGGATACCCAGCGGCGCCAGTTCGATGCGCAGGGCATCGGTAATACCTTCCACGGCGTACTTGGAGGCGGCGTAGACCCCGCTTCCCGGGAAGGGGAATTGGCCCACGATCGAGCTGACGTTGACGATCATCCCCTGTCGCATCCGGCGCATACCGGGCAGGCAGGCCTGAGTCAGTCGTATCAGCGCGAAGAAGTTGACCTCGAAAAGGCGCCGGATGTCTTCCAGCGCCACGTCTTCCACGACGCCCCGGGTGCTGTAGCCTGCGTTGTTGACCAAAACCGCTACCGGTTCCGCGCGTGCGGCGAGCGCATAACAGAATTGCGCCACTGCCGCCGGCCGGGAAAGATCCACCTGGCAGGGCTCTATCTGCGGGTGCTGCTCGGCCAGTGCCGTCAGGCGCTCTATCCGCCGGGCCGCGGCCACGACCGAATAGCCTGCCTTTGCCAGTTTCACGGCGGTTTCTCTGCCAATACCGCTGCTCGCACCGGTAACGAGGGCTGTAGCGGGGGGCGTTATCATGCGGACCTCCTTTTTCCGGCGGGCATCCAGAAACTTCGCGGGCGGCCGGCGGTTTCAGTCGGCGACGTAGTAGCCGTATTCGCGGGCATTGGCATTGTGGCGTTTTTCCCAGGCCAGGGTCGATGAGGGCGTGGGGCCGTAATCGTGACCCGGCCAGACCACGGTATCATCGGGCAGTTCCATCAGGCGTCGAATGGAGGCGCCCAGGGTGGGGCGATGGCCGCCGGGCAGATCGGTGCGTCCGCTGTCGCCCACGAACAGCGTATCGCCGGTGAAAAGATGACCTTCGGCATAGAGGCAGATCCCTCCCGGGGTGTGGCCCGGGGTGTGGATCACCCTGAAGGTGATTTCACCGATGCGGATCCTGTCGTCGTCCCTAAGATGTTCATCCGCATGGGGATAGGCGCCGGCATCATCGGTATGGATAAGGATGCGGGCCCCGGTTTGTGACTTCAGCGCCGCATTGCCGGCCGTGTGATCCCCGTGGCCATGGGTGTTGACGATGGTCTCGATGGCCAGGTTCTCGTGCGCGGCCGCCGACAGGATCACGGCCACGTCACTGCCGGGATCGATCACCAGGGCTCTGCGGGTCGCCTGGCATCCGATCAGGTAACAGAAGTTGTCCATGCTGCCGATTTCAAGCTGTTTGATGATCATCGCGCCTCCTTTGGCAGGTCAACGGACGAACCTTATCGCGGGGGCTTAATCCGCAGATCTTCGCGTCAAGCCTTCACTTAGAATAATTTGCCGCCCGGTGCAACCGGGGTCATGGCTTCAGGCCGCATTGGCATCATTCCAGCCATGTGAAAGACCCGGGACGAATCCCCGCCGAACCATCATCCCCTGCGTGCGGGTCTTGCCATCAAAGGTATGAATGATAAAATGGTCCTTAGCCAAGCTCGTTTTTGTGATGATGCCGCCACCGCATTGCCGTGATTGGCAAGCGCCCCATCGAGGATCCGCCCGGCATCGCGGATCATCCGCAGTGACGACTTCCGGACACCGAGAATCGGTAAAATGGTATGGAAATTGCTTGAATAACTGGACGTACATCCATTTCTGCAAGCCAAGGATACAACCAAATGAAGCGTTTAGCGATGAAGCTACTGGCAGGCCTGATCCTGATGGGCCCTCTATTGGGGTCGGCAATGCCGTCTTCGGCGGATTCATTCCCCGTTTATGAGACCATTCAACCCAATGTATCTTTTTGGACAAATATTTACGCTGAACATCCAACCACCCGGGCCGTCGTGCATGACAGCGTCAATCTCGGTATCGTTTACGATGTGATTGCGCTCAAACCCCAGAACGTACACGGGGCGCGGAAAACCAATCGTCAGCGCATGAAACGTGCCCGGGTCAAGTACAGGGATCTCTTGAAACGGTTGGCCGCTGATCCTCAAACCAAAAATCGTGAGGCCCGGCGTGTGGCGGCGCTTTTCGGTCCCGGCACCCGGCCCAGGGACTTTCAACGCGCGGCCGGCCGGGTGCGTTGTCAGATCGGTCAGCGTGACCGGTTCCGGGCCGGATTGATCCGCTCCGGCGCCTATCTCGATGAAATCCGTTCAATTCTGAAAGCCTACGGCGTGCCGTCGGATCTGGCCTATCTGCCCCATGTGGAATCTTCTTTCAATCCCAAGGCCTACAGCAAGTTCGGGGCCGCCGGCATCTGGCAGTTCACGCGTTCGACCGGCAAACGCTTCATGACCGTGGGCTACGAAATCGACGAGCGCCGCGATCCCATCCGGGCGACCCATGCCGCCGCCCGACTTCTCAAGGAAAACTACGATCGGCTGGGAAGCTGGCCGCTGGCCATAACGGCCTATAACCATGGCGCTTCCGGCGTCGCCCGTGCCAAACGCAAACACGGCGACTACCCCGCCATCTTCCGGACCTACCGCAGCCGCACGTTCAAGTTCGCCTCGCGTAATTTTTATTCGGAATTCCTCGCGGCCCGTCAGGTGGCTGCCAACTACCAACAATATTTTGACGCCCTGCCGCTGGACAAGCCCGTGCCGACGCAGACCGTGGCCTTGACCGGCTATGCGCGCTTCGAGGACCTCAGCCGGCATTTCAATGTCGCCCCCAAGGCGCTCAAGGCCCTGAACCCGGCCCTGCGCCCCCCGGTCATCAACGGACAGAAATATGTTCCCAAGGGCTACCATCTGCGGTTGGTCGCACCCTCCGACGGTCGCAGCGTCTGGGCCGCCATCCCGGAAAGCCTGTACCGTTCAGCCCAGAAACCAAGCCGTTTCTACACGGTTCAGCGCGGCGATACCGCCGGCCGGATCGCCCGCACCCACGGGGTTCGCCTGTCCGACCTGATTGCCGCCAATAATTTGAACCGGCGGGCCACGATCTACCCCCGCCAGACGCTGCGCCTGCCCCTTCCGGACGAGAATGTGGTGGTCAAACCGCCGCCTTCGCCGCCGCCGCTGGTGGCGGCCCGAAAGCCTGACGCAGCGCCGCCTCAAACCGCCGAGGCGGGAAAACCGACCGCGCGACCGCCATTGAAAGCCAAACCGTTCGAGCCTGATCGTTTACCCGTCGGTACCGATGAACTGCCCCGCCCGCTGATGGCCTCCGTGGTGCCGCTGCCGGTCGCGGAACCCGAAGAACAAAAACACGACAAGGCGCGCATCGCGCCGGCGGCGTCCCTGCAGGCCCCCAGCACCGAAATTGTCGCGGCCGATGTGCGCTTTGAGCGCATCACCGAAGTCGAGGGCCAGACGGTGGGCATCCTGACGGTTGAGGTCGAGGAAACCCTGGGTCATTTTGCCGAATGGGCCGGTGTGCGCACCCAGGCCATCCGACGGCTCAACGGGCTGCCTTACGGCCGCACCCTGCACCTGCACCAGAAGGTTAAGATACCACTGCGGCGCGTGCGCCGGTCGGATTTCGAGGAGCGGCGCTATGAATTTCACAAGCGCCTGCAGGAAGACTTCTTTGCGGTCTACCGGGTCAGTGAACTGGAGACCTACCGGGTCAGGCGCGGTGACAGTTACTGGACGCTCTGCCGGGACAAGTTCGATATTCCGCTGTGGCTCCTGAAACACTATAATTCCGAGGTCGACCTGGCGGATTTGCGTTTTCGGCAGAAGTTGATGATCCCGATGCTCGAGAAGAACGATGCCGGCGATCCCGCCACCGTCGCACCCGAAGACCCCGAGGCGCGCGCCGAAGGCTAGCCGCCTTCCACAATGGCCTTGAATGACAAAAGCCCCCCGCCATATGCGGCCGATCCTGGCCTTGACGGTCTTTGGCGGTCTGATGCTGGCGGCCCTCTCAGCCGCTACGGAGGCCCCGTTGCGAACCCGTTTTTTTTACAGCGGTGACGGTCACATCAGCCTCGTAAGCCGTAAAAACGGCACCGTTTTCGAGGGGGTCTTCCGTGATGCCGGCGGCCGATACGACCCCGAGGCGCTCAAACGGGTCCATCGGGTATTCGATGCGCCTTACGTGCCCGGCCGGCCCCAGCTTTCCCTGCGTTTGATCGAATACCTGGACTACCTTGAAGACCGGCTGAAACCGGGCGCTCGCATCACCATCACTTCGGGCTATCGCAGCCCGACCTACAACCGCAAGGTACGCCAGGGGGGCGGCCTGGCGGCCAAGGCCAGCCTCCATCAGTACGGCATGGCAGCCGATCTGGTGATGGCGGGCGTGCCGTCGCGCCAGCTCTGGGATAAGGTCAAGCAGTTGGGTTTCGGCGGCACCGGCTATTATCAAGGGGAAACCGTCCATATCGACGTGGGGCCGGCGCGGTCCTGGGATCAAAAAACATCGGGGGTGGGAACCGGTATTTCGGACGACAACAAGCTGATCGGCCTGGTGACGGACTACGATATCTACCCGCCGGGGGACGTGATGACCATGCGCTTTATCCGCATGACCGCTTTTCCGATAGGCGTTCTGGCCGAGTTTGTGCTTCGGCGCCATGCGGCTGCGGGGGCGATTACACCCGTGGATACCTTTGAGCCCGTTTTCAATCTGCCCGGCCAGGAGGCGTGCCATCGGCTGGCCGATATCGATCAGATGGCTTTCATTCGCTGGCGGCTGCCCAGCGGACTGCCGGAGGGGCGATACGACATCCTGGTCCGCTTCTGCGCCC
>CAJHYH010000632.1_pt1 | contig 14240 bp, 17 predicted proteins | sample 9198661 | NCBI WGS metagenome assembly CAJHYH01 (sample SAMEA7708356, study PRJEB35096) | sediment metagenome | biome: marine neritic benthic zone biome [ENVO:01000025]; feature: sediment [ENVO:00002007]; material: shallow marine sediment [ENVO:03000034] sea grass bed [ENVO_01000059] ... | reverse complement strand
GCCCACGATAAAGGGGACCAGAATCAGCGCTGCGACCATTAAAACGATTACCTTTTTCTTCATTGCCAACCTCCTTGGATTGAACGTTTGATGCTTCAGGGTGGACTTTGCTTTTATGTCCCGGCGACAAGCCGGTCTGTAATGCTGCCCGCCGAAACCGGCGGCTTTTGCGGCGCAGGGCACAAAACCGCGCCCGCCCGTACCGCCGCCGATCAGAAGGCGCTGCAAACCGGCAGCGACCGTCTTATCGCGCCGGTCCTCACTGGGCCGGCTGGCCCAGATAAGCCTCGATCACTTTGGGATCTTGCTGAATCTCCTTGGGGCTGCCCTCCGCGATCTTGACACCATGGTCGATACAGACCACGCGCTGACAGACCCCCATGACGACTTTCATATCGTGCTCCACCAGGAGTACATTGACCCCCAGCTCGGCGATGCGGCCGATATCTTCCATGAGCTCCAGACTCTCCGCCGGGTTCATTCCGGCCGCCGGTTCGTCCAAAAGAATAATCTTGGGCTGCGAGGCCAACGCCCGGGCGATCTCGAGTCGCCGCTGGAGGCCGTAGGGCAGATTCTGGGCCACCACGTCGGCATATTGATCAACCCCCATGAAGGCCAACGCTTCCATGGCCTGATTCTCTATTCGCTGCTCTTCACGGCGCTGGGAGGGCGAGCGCAGGATGGCGCCGACCACCCCCTTGCGGGACCGGCAGTGCAGGGAAACCATGGCGTTTTCAACGGCCGTCATGTTGGTGAACAGGCGAATATTCTGAAAGGTCCGTGCAATGCCCAGCGTCAGAATCTGATAGGGCCGTTTGCCCAGCAGGCTGGTGTCGTTGAGCCGGACGTTCCCGGCAGTCGCTTTGTAGACGCCGGTGATGACGTTGAAAATCGTTGTTTTGCCCGCGCCGTTGGGGCCGATCAGACCGACAACCTCGCCGGCGTTGACCGCAAATTCGATGTCAGCCAGGGCCTGGAGTCCCCCGAACCTGACGTTGATACCTTCCAGTCGCAGTTGTGTCATCGCAGTTCTAGCCGACCCCCAATGATGTTGCCGGGATCCATGCCCGTTGGTCTAGATGGTCTAGGTGCGAGCATCTATGCGGCTTCCCATATATTCCGAAAAACGCTGGACATGCCGGTGGGCCTTTTCCCGCGCCTTGTCGTTGTGCCCCGCTTTGACCGCCAGAACGATATCGCATAAATCCTGGTAATTCTCATTTAGCATCTCAGGCGTCCAAGGCAGAAATTGCTCATAATAGCGCTGAATATTGTCGTGAACCGCCTGGTGCACCAGGATATACATGGGGTTGCCCGTGATGCGGGCCAGGGCCTGATGTATTTTTTTGTCCACTTCGACAAACTCGCGCCAGTAATCGACCCCCAGGTCACGATAGCCGCGGGCATCCTCCAACAAATCTTCCAGCTTATGGACATCTTCCGATCCAGCCCGCTGGGCGGCGATGGCCGCCACCGAGCTTTCAACGTCTTCACGAAATTCCGCCAGGTGGCGCAACGAAATTTTTTGGAAACGGATAAGCAGATCCAGCCCGCTGCACACCTGTTCCAGCGGGGCCGCCTTGACCACCGATCCGCCGCCGACACCCAACTTGATTTCAATCAATCCCTTCTGTTCGAGCACACGCAGGGCTTCACGTAATGTGCCGCGGCTGGTCTGGAACATGTCTTTGAGATCCCGCTCGGACGGCAGGGTGTCGCCAGGCTGCAATTGACCGGAAAGAATGGCCTCCTCGATCTGCTCGACAACATCCTGGAAAATGCGGTTTTGTTTGGCGGCGCGGAACATGCGGCAATATGTCCAGGCACAGGTTAAATGGTTCGACCATTCCTATTGGCTTTTGAAAATGGTGTCAAGTTAAAATCCGAGGCGCAACCCAACGACTAAATTGGATTCATTCCCTAGTTTTGCCGCGAAATTAAGCGCCGCCCCGAAATCATATGAAAATGACCGCGTATCGCCAATGGACGTCCGGTCCAAATGAATTACTCATGGCTGGAATCTGAACTTCGACGGAATATTAGAAGGGTGCGATGGTGGGCGGACTTAACAGGTGAGATGGAATCCGCCGGCCGTCGGGCGTTCTGAGAAAAGCCGGTTGAAATGTTCTACGGCTTGATCGTTTGGCGCAAAGATTAAATCGATACCCATTTCCTTGAGGGTATCTTCCAATCCATTTTCAGGGAGCATGCGGCCATAAACGCCTGTGCCCACCACAAGAACCGCGGGTTTGCTTGCGAGCAGGGCTTCCAGGTCCTGAAGGGTCAGACGATGACCATGCTTGCGCCACCAGCCGTCTCTCACCTTGCCATCAGGGAAAATCTGGACATCCGTCGTATAACGCTTCCCCTGGATGGTTATCTTGCCAAACGCATTTGAATCGATCATCCCTGAATCCTCTCCGCTCGCTTTAGGCGCCAGGTTGATGCCGCCCAAATTCCTGTAGGAACCGGATGGGCCTTCCGCACGGCTTCTAAAGACGATAGAACATATTGGGAGAAGCGCAATGGTATGGGTCTGAGGATTGATTCATTCCGACGGCCCGGCGGCAGCCGGATGCCGCGCCAAAGTTGTTGCCCCCAGGCCGGCGCCCGATCCGTTGGCGCCGCGCCCGGGTCTGAATCGATCCGTCGGATTATAGCTGCGGCGGCACACCTAACATAAAGGCCTCGTAGCTGGTCGGACTCTCCTGATAGATTTCCAGCATGGCTTCAAACGCCTGACGTTTGGGATTCTCCTTCCAGGCCAGCCAGCTTTCCATATCCTGCCACGTGCCAATGACGAGGACATTCTGTGGATCGTCAAAAGAAACCAGTGTCTCGCCCGATACATAACCCGGCCGATCCATGGCCCCGGCGCGAAAATCTCGCAAGATCGCATTGATTTCTTTAACTTTACCCTTCTTGAAACGCCGCTTGATAAAGATCTTTACCAACATAACGCTTCTCCTTTCGGTTGAGGGTACCGTGACCTGGCTGATGGCAGGCGGATGGTCGCGGTGCGCATTAGGGGGCGGGTCAAAGACCGGCTTCAATCACTACCAATATTGAATAACATAAGGCCTCCCGGTCATTTTCGCAAAGCACCCCCTGCTGTGGATCGACAAGCTGGCCAATCTAACGGCGGTGCGCAATGACCTCAATCACCTGCAAAGGGGTGGCCTTGCGCACGATCAGCACCAAGACGATCGCAGAGCGCCCAGATTAGATAGCGGCTGTAGATCTCCCAGGCCGCCTCGCCGTAACCGCCCGCCATAAGACCGGCATGCGGAATGCCCCGATCCTGCAGAAATCGATATATCATCCGGTCACGATCATACAACTGGTCACCGCTAAGGCGAAGGTCCCGCGTGGAGGGCAATTCATCCTTCTCATAGGGGTCGGCGCCGGCGACCACGACGGCCAGGTCCGGCGTTGTCCGGGCCGCCAGCCGGTAGAGGCCTCTGAGCAGTCGCGGATTGTAATCCTTTTCTTCGCCGGCAGCGATGGGAATATCAATATCGCTGGGGACAAAGGAGGGATGTGGGCGGCCATCGGACAAAACAGGATTGCCGTCCAGCGGCCAGCCCCGGGCCATGTGGATGCTGAGGGTCGTGATCGTATCATCCCCAAAGGTCAGCGCCGCCGTCCCGTCGCCTTTGTGGGCGTCCACGTCGATGACCCAGGCGGTGCGGATCTGGCCTTGGGCCTGCAGCTTGCGTATGGCGACCACCACGTCGTTCAGCAGACAGAAGCCGTTGCCGTAATCGTGCTGCGCATGATGCATGCCGCCGCCGAAGTAAAAGCAAAAGCCGTGTTCAAGGGCCAACCGGGCGCATTGGGTGGTTCCGGCAACCCGCTGCCGGATGCGGTCGAAAAGCCCTGTCAGCGGCTCGGTGGCCTTCGCAGGGTTGTAGCGGTGGTAGTTTCCATCCGCGTCGATCAGTTCATAGGTCTTAACGATTTCATCTTCCAGTCCGCTGGAGAACAGACGATCGACATAGGCCTTGTCGTGGGCGCGCTGCAGGTCTGATCTGCCAATGCGCGCGTCAATCCGGTCATGATGCCAGTCGGACTGATGCGGCCCCAGTCGGGGGTGGTTCTGCAAGGCCGCGAAGGTGCGGGATGCCTTGCTGTCAAAGATAGGGATCTGGATGCCGAACTCGAAGAAGCTCATCTTATAGGTTGCATCATATAGAATCATTGGCCGCTCTCGTACCCGAATGTCATTCTGGAGGTTGCATGTCGCCTGGCTTTTGACGCCGCCGGCGGGATATGCAAGGTCTCCGGAGGCTGCAGCCTAGTGAATGACAGCTTGTGAGCCGGACGGCGTACTACCCCTGCACGCGCGAGGCTCCGTCTGGCTTTAGCCGTATCCAGCGCTTCCCTTGGAAACGATTATGCGCGCTTTTCGGGCGACGCCATGGATGCAGGCAATGCAAAGGCCGATCAGGGCGTCGGCATGCTCGCCCCCTTAATCCGGTAGATGTAAATGGGATCATTGGTACGGTCGTTGCCCGGCCTGAGGATGCGGTCCGGAGAAAATCCCGGCAGTGGGAAATTGCAGGACACCACAGTGGCGCCCGGCTTGAGTTCATCGCGCAGCTTGCAGGCCAGCGGGGCCATGACATCCGGGAAGAGATAGCAGAAGACGATATCGGCAGCCGACAGATCGGCCTTCCAGAAATTCTTCAGGTGGATCCTGACGGCGGCATGGCCCATACTCAGCAGGCGGGCCTTCAGATAAGCCAAGGGATTGAGTTCATAGCCCTCGGCGCGCACCTGATATCGTCGGCAGGCGGAGCGCAGCACCCGGCCGTCACCGCAGCCAAGATCCACCAGCAGTTGCCCGGGTTCGGGGGCAACGGCCTCCAAAAAGGCCCCCACCCGCACCCGTGCCGTTGAAACATAAAGCGCACCATGGGTTACCGGCAGCACCAGAGCAATGCTGAGCCCGTAAAGCACCTTAATCACAAACAGGAAACCTGCAATACCAATCACAACCCAGATGGCGGCCGGTATGATATTCATCCTACCAGACGCGGCAGAGCAGGCCTTTGAGATAATGGCCTTCGGGTAAATTCAAGGCCGTCGGGTGATCGGCAGCCTGGTTGAGACGCCGAACAATCTGGGCATCGCGCCCCGCATCCAGGGCGGCGTCCGCTACGATCTTTTGAAAGAGTTCAGGCTCCATCAGGCCCGAGCATGAAAAGGTAAAAAGATGGCCGCCCGTCCGTAAAAGTTTGATGGCCAGCAGATTGATGTCCTTGTAGCCGCGGCTGGCCCGGCCGACCTGCGCCCGCGAATCGGCGAACTTGGGGGGATCTAACACGATCAGATCAAACCGGCGGGCGGCATCACGATAGTAGCGCAGTTTTTTGAAAACATCGGCCTCAACGTGCTCAACCCGGTCCAGGTCCAGATCGTTTAAGGCCATGTTGCGCTGGGACAGGTCAAGTGCGGCGGCCGACATGTCCACATTGGTCACATGCCGGGCCCCGGCTTTGAGGGCCGACACGCCAAAACCGCCCGTGTATGCAAAGCAGTTAAGGACTTCGGCCCCCTCGGCCAGGCCGTTCATCTGAAGGCGGTTCTCACGCTGGTCTAAATAAAAACCGGTCTTGTGGCCGTTGCGCACGTCCACCCAGAACCGGTGGGGTCCTTCCTGGAATAGGATGGTCGCCGGCGGCTCCTTGCCCGCGGCAACACCCGTCCGTCGGGAAAGCCCTTCCTTGTCGCGCACCGGACTGTCGGAGCGTTCATACACGCCCTCGCACGGCATCAGGGCCCCTAACTGCTCGACGATGGTATCCTTCCAGACCTCTGCGCCGACGGTGAGGAACTGGCAAACAAAGTAATCGCCGTAGCGGTCTATGATCACTCCGGGCAGTCCGTCCGATTCAGCATTCACCATCCGGTAACCCGTCAAATGCAGCCGATCGACCAACTCACGCCGACTGTGCAACGCCCTCTCGAGCCGGTTTCGGAAAAACTGCGCGTCGACAGCCTCCTCTTCATCGAAAGTCCAGATGCGCACGCAGATCTGAGATCGCGGCGAGTAGGCGCCTCTCCCAAGCCAGCCGCCCCGTGGACTGACAACATCCACCGTCTCCCCGGGCTCGGGTGTGCCCCGGGTTTTGGCAACCGCCCCACTGAAAACCCAGGGATGACGCCTGAGAAGGGATTTTTCCCTTTTGGGCTTAAGGATTATAAAGGCCATGGGCTCCATTTCCTTGTTTAAAATTATCGCGTTTGACCGTCAGAACGACCGGGGCTGATGGATTGAAAGATGTGGATAGTGGTTTTCATTTCAGGAGCCGCGCCGGGCAGGGGTGAAAAAGGGTTCGTCGATCCCACGCGCCGCCATTTATGACGTCGCGCCAGGTTTTGACCATAGCGCTCGTAGGGCGCCCCCCCTTTGCCGGCCTCCAGATTGACAATTATGATGCCTTCCGGCCGAATGAGGCGCATCAGTTCTTCCATTGCTTCCGGGGGCGCATGCCCGGCCTTGAAGACACCGGCTGCCAGTATGCCATCGAATTTGTGGTCGGCCAGGGCTGCGAATGGATCCAGTGCCATTTGCAGCCGAAGCTTATAGACCTTTTTGGCGTGCGCCTGCCGCAGCATCCCCAGGGATGGATCCAACGCCACCAGGTTAACGTAACCGCCGGCTCTGAGCGCATGACCCAAGAGGCCGCTGCCGGCACCAACATCCAGCAGAAAAGCGCGGCGGTTTTCGATGTGGCGCCGGGCCTCATCCACCATTCGGGCCGGAAGGCAGTAGCCCAGCCGATGCATGTCGGCATCATACTGCGGCGCCCAGGCGTCATAACCGATGGCCAGCATTGCGGTTAAATCAGGATTGCCAAGCAGCATGGATCGGACCTATGGAACGTATCGTGTTTAACCGGTCTTGGGGATCGCTCTCATCTACACGCCGGCAATCCACAGGATACGGTGCATTAACCTTAGTGGACGCGGTGCACAGCATCTCCTTCCGGGATTGGCAAGAAGCACGAGGTGCGATCAAAGATGTATCGGTGCGGGGCAGAGGGAAGAGAGGCCATGACCGGATTCTCAGGGCGATTCGGCCGCCAAACGATCGATCACCGCCGCATCAATCCTGGTACATTCATAGCATATCCCCCTGGGTTTCGAAAGCCGTGTAGCGGCCGGAAACACGATCCTATTCCTCTTGACAGGGTGCATACCCTGTGGCACCTAAACACTATAATGCGCTGCTTGTGGCATTGGGGCTTGACAGCAACGACTTCAGACGACCGGGCGTTCAACGACCTCTTCTTATTTTCTTCGGGATCGCGTTGCGGCATTCAATACGACGTCTTCATGCCCGCGGGTCATTCGGCTGCGCAACAGGACCTGCTTTTACCCCACACGGGCAGGGGCTGGACCCAGCCACATGGTTAGCGGGATTCTCATCAATTACATCGACACTCTGAAACACGGGTCCACCATTCCAGGCTAAACGTCGTCTGACAGGGACCGCACCCATATAGACTGCAGCTACGGATCAATCGCTTCATCAGTACCTACTGCTTTCAGGGAAAGGGGGTAATCATGGCTGCCCAACGGATCTTACTACCTTACAACTTCTCGCAGAACGACCAGAAATCCCTGGATTTTATCATCAAGACCTTCGGCGGGCACGAGGACATCGATATTTCGATCTTCCATGCCTTTACGCCGATCTCGGAGGTCGAATCCGACGACCATCAGTCGGCCACTGCCAAGCTCAAACGCCGCCTTTCCTATCTCACCCAGGAGTTGACCGAACGCGAAATAGCCCTGCAGGAATTGCGGACCCAACTGATTACCAGCGGATTTGACCGCGACCGTGTCCGCTATATTTTCAAATCCCGCAAGAAAGAAGTTGCCGCCGCCATCATCGATCAGGTCGAGGAGGGCGGCTACGACATCATCATCCTCAACCACAGGCCCGGGAAAGTCACCCGGTTTTTTACCGGCAGCGTTTTCATCAAAGTGGTAACGGCTTTGAAGGACACGACCATCTGCGTGGTGTCCTGAGGGCACTGTGGTCAACCATCAAAACCCCTTCGCCATCGTCACCCTTTAGGGAGGAAGCCATGCAGAATGAAGATCGCATTAATATCGACATTTTCAAGGTCGTTACCCGCGCCATTGCCGAATCCTGCAACCTCGAGATCATGACCAAACATTTAACCCAGCTGCTCGTGGGCGCACTGGAGATCAAGGGCGCATCCATTTTTGCCGCCAATATGGAAACCAAAGAGCTCGAGGTGCTGGGAAGTTTCGGCCTGAGCATCCGTTACATGAACAAGGGGCCTTTGTTTTTCAACCGCAGCATCATGAGCGTCAACCGAAAGAAAGCCGTGGTGGTGCGGGATGTCAAACAATCGGATCTCTTACAGTACCCTGAAGATGCCATTCAGGAAGGCATCGGCGCCATCGTCGCCGTGCCGGTGACTTTCAGCGGGCGGGTGATCGGCGTATTGAGGCTGTATCACAGCACGGTGTGGGATATATCCGATCGCGATCTGGACTCACTTTTCGTGCTGACGGAAATCATCGGCCTGGCCATGATGTATGCCCGCATGCACAATGCCATCTCAGACGTCAAGGTAATCATCGGAGATGTTCATGAGGCCTGGACTGAATAGACCGGTCTGCATTTGAGCGCCACCCGGCAGCTTGTGGCAGGTGGTTCTGAGAACAGATCCGTAGAAAAAAGACTCCTGAATCAATTGGGCCGGCCTGCCAAGGGCCGGCTTTTTCATTCAGGCGTCATGCAATGTCCGGGGGCAGGAAGGGTCCGGATCTCCCGCACGTTGAGGGCCGCAAACAGGCCGAGGGCGGCCACCGCACCCAACCCATCGGCCAGGATATCCTTCTGAGCATCCCAGATATCGCCCTGGGATCCCAGAACGGCGATACCGGCGGCCGGATCGGCGGAGATCGCATAGCCCCATTCAAAGATTTCATACACACCGGCAACGGCCAGGATAAAACAGAGCGGAAACATAAAGAGAACTGTCCGCGAAAGCACCAGGCGACGACGCAGCAGCAGTTCCGCCAGAGGATAGGCATAGAAGCCCACTGTAAAATGGGCGATGCGGTCATAGTGGTTGCGCTCAAATCTGAAGAAGTCGGTAAACCAGTCAAAGGGCACGCGCTCGAATGTGAAATGGCCACCGATCGTATGCATAAAGACGAGGCAGGCCATCAGCGCGTAGGCCGTGTTCGAAAAGGCGCACCAGCGATAGGTGAGCACGAGCCCGGCCACGATCAACATGATCGGCAGGTTCTCGGCCCACCACACCGCACGGTCATACGGATTGATCGCCAGAAAGGCGAAGAGACACCCATAGGCCGCCAGCAATAGCAAGGGAAATCGCCGCATAGGTTATAGCTGACCTTTCAGATAGGCCTGTCTTTTGGCCTCGGGGAATTTTTCAATGGCATAGCGCAGCATGGTTCGGGGCATGGCGCGGTAATGCCGCCGCAAAAACACCTCGGCGGTTTCCGGATCGCGCTTGCCGACTTCCCGCAGCATCCAACCGACCGCCTTATGGATAAGGTCCTCCCTGTCTTTCAGAAGCATTTGGGCCATGCTCAGCGTTTCTTCGAATTCTCCCTTTCGGATATAGTGAAAGGTGGCCAGCATGGCAATGCGCCGCTCCCACAAGGCGTCCGCGCGGGCCAGGCGCTTCAGCGGCAACCGACTGCGGTTTTCGAGCCAGGCCCCGACGATATGCGGCGCGGAAGCATCCACCAGGTCCCAATTGTTGATATGGCCTAAATTGCGCTGGTAAAGCGTATAGATCCTTTGGCGCGTAGTTTCACTTCCCCGCTTAAACTGATCCACCAAAATGAAGAGGGCGACCTGGCGGTGCTCATGGATTTTGGACTGCAGAAGGCGTTCAACCTGTTCCCTGCCCAGCGCCCGATACTTACGGGCCAGCCGCCGCAGTTCCGGCACGCGAATGCCGATGAAATGATCGCCCTCACCGTACTGACCCGGGCCGGTTTTGAAAAACCGTTGCGACTGGGCCGCCACCAGTGGATCGGCCAGGGTTTTCATCTCCGTTTGAAGTCGTTGCCGCATGCCTAATCGATGCGGGTCGCCGGGCTGCTCAAAAACCCGTTAAGGGCCTTCCAGTAGTCCTGGTGCAGCTGGATGTCGTTGTGGCCGGCCCCCTCGATCACCAGGGTTTGCACGGGGCCGCCCCAGGCCTGGGCCAGGTTGAACGCAAACTTGGGGGGAATGACCTCGTCGTGCGCGGCGATGAGCATCAGCAGCGGCGCTCTAATGGCAGGTGCCAGCGCCAGGGAATCGAAGGGATGTTTCAGCAGCAGGCGCACCGGGAAAATGGGGTAGTGATGGCGGGCCACGTTTGTAAGGCTGTCAAAGGGCGTTACCAGGACGACGCCGCGCACCTTGCGTTGGGCGGCCGCGTGCACGGCCACTCCCGATCCCAGGCTGCGTCCCATCAGCACCATGTGATCCAGCGGGATTTTTTCGTGTGCGACCATATGATCCAGAATATGGACGGCATCCTTGCAGAGGGCTGCCTGGGAGGGCTTGCCTCCACTGTCGCCGTATCCCCGGTAATTGATGAAAAGATAGGCGCCCGCCTTTAGTTGCCGGAGATCCCCAAGATTGGCGGAAACCTCTTCGGCGTTTCCGCCATAGTATACTAATAGCGGCTTTTCAGCCGTGACCGTTCCACGGACAAACCAGCCCTGGAGGGTGACGCCTTCATGTACCACACGATAGGCATGGGGTTCGAACTGTGTCCGGTTTGCAGGTGGCGTGGACTGGGGAAAGAAAATGAGCGCGTCCTGGAAAAAATAAAGCAGGCCCACACCGATCACGGCCACCGGGAGGAGGATTTTGAGAAAAGCCAACATGGGATTGATCCTACAATGGCACCGGCGGTTTTCGCAAGTCCGATAGAAACAGCGAAAGCAGGGCGACTAGATTCAGGTGGCGGTTTTCAGAACCAGCTTGGCATCCAGGATCATCCAGTCCTGCCCGGTCCAGACGATGGGATTCAGGTCCAGCTGATCAAAAGAACGGCCCCAGGCGGCCACCAGGCGGCTCACGGTGACCAGCAGACGGGCCAGCGCAACGCCATCCAGATCAAGCCCGCGATAGCCCTCGAACACCGGGGCGATACGCAGCTCGGCCAGCATGTCTTCGGCTTCCCTCTCATCGAGGGGCGCCAGCCGGCAGGCCACATCTAGACCGGTTTCGGTCAAAATGCCACCGGTACCCACCATGACGGCCGGGCCAAGCGAGGGATCCAGAAGCCCGCCGGCAATCATTTCCGGGCCCTGCGAGACCACCATCTGCTCGACCAGAAGAGGCGTGTGCGGAAAGGCCACGGCAAGCTCGGCCACCTCGGATGCCAGGGCATTACGATCCAGGTTCAGACGGACGCCCTGGACATCGGTTTTGTGGAGGATATCAGGCGAGCAGACTTTCAAGGCGTAGGGCCCGTCAAAAGGCGGGGGTTGCGCGCGACTTTCCGCCGAGAAGCGTACGCCTTCCGGGACGCACAGCCCCAGCAGCCCCAGCAGCCGTTTTACCTCGTATTCATCGGGCCGGTCGGCCGCCATCAATTGCGACTGCCATTGGGCCAGCGCGGCCTTCATGATGGTGCTCCCAGGGAAGCCAGGATGCGCGCGCGCTCCACCAGAAAACGGGCTGCCCGGACGGCGCGGCTGATGGAAGGAAAGCCGACCACACCCGCGTCGTGAAAACGCCGCAAATAGAGATCCGTAAAAGGTCCGTACTGGGTAAAGGTAATAATCGGTTTGTTATTCTGACTTGCGCGGGCGGCCACCGTCTCAATCAAGCCGTCCGAGATCGCCGGCGGTGCGAAAAAAGCCGTACAGATGATGATATCGACCTCGTCATCCGCCAGCAGAGCATCCAGGCTGGCCCCGAACATGTCATCGTCGGCACTGGCCGTCAAATCAACCGGATTTTCGCAGGCCGCGTAGGGCAGGGTCGCCGCCCGGATGCGACCGACCGTGCCGGAACTCAATCGGGCCATGGCCAGGGGAATGCCGCGCTGGTCGACTTCGACATAGTCGGCGCACATAACACCAAATCCGCCGGCCGGGGTCAGAACGGCCACCCGGTTACCGCGGGCCGGGGGCAGCAGCGCCAGGCATTTGGCGGCATCGCAGAGTTCCTCGTCATCCACGACCCGCTGGATGCCGTACTGGCGGAAAGCACCCCCGATGACGGCATCCATGCCCGCCAGGCGTCCGGTATGGCTGCTGACCGCCCGGGCGCCGGTGGGGGTGCGCCCGGCCTTGAGGACAATAACCGCTTTGTGCCGCGTCACCTCGCGGGCCCGTTCCAGGAACCGGCGGCCATGGGCGATATCTTCCAGATAAAATGCCAGGCAATGGGTTTCGCGGTCCTTGCCGAAGTAATCCAGGAAATCAAGCTCGTCCAGATCGCATTTATTGCCCAACCCCACGAAAGCGCGCAGACCGAATCCGACATTGCTGGCCAGTCCCAGGGCCTCCACGCCCACCGACCCACTCTGGGTTACAAATGCCACCCCGCCGCCCCGGCTGAGCGCCTTGTCGCCGTGTTCGACAAAAATCGTGTCCAGCCGCTCGCGGGGAACGAAAATGCCCAGCGAGTTGGGACCCAGAATCCGACATCCTGTCTCTTTTGCAACGGCCTCCAGGCGCTGCTCGAGCAATTCTCCCCGACTGCCGGTTTCACTAAAACCGCCGGCCACGATAATGACGAAAGGAATACCGCGGACCCCACAGGCCTCGACCGCATCGACCGAAGCAGCCGCACCGGTGGCGACGACGGCCAGGTCGATGCCATCGTGCAGCGCGGCCACATCGGAAATGGCTTCATGGCCTAGTATCGACGCTTCGCGTGGATGAACCGGGTACAGTTTCCGAAGGGAGGATACCAGACGTTCGAATATGATCCGCCCGATGTTGCCCTCGCGATTACTTGCGCCCACCACGGCAATGGCCTTGGGGTCGAGCAGGCGTTTCAAATCGGCGGGCGGTGGCTTCATGCTCATTTCGTCCGCATTTCAGAGTGAGACGATGCAGGATCTGGTAAGGGTGTGGCCACCAGGCCCTGTCGGCGTCTAGGTTCCGGCGGGCAGCTGACTTTTCTGATCCAGAATGGCCATCGTGATGCGGGCGATGCAAACCAGTCGTTCGTGATCGTCATGAATAGCGATCTGCCAAATATGCGTCGCGTTGCCCAAATGAAGCGGAATGACCTTGCCGGTTACATGTCCGTCACGGACGGAGCGGACATGGTTGGCATTGATGTCCAGGCCCACGGCGGTCTTCTTTTGGGAATCGATGCAAAGATAGGCCGCCACACTGCCAAGCGTTTCCGCCAGCACCACCGAGGCGCCGCCGTGCAGAATGCGGGCCGGTTGAAGGGTGCGTTCATCCACGGGCATTCGGGCCTTGAGATAATCATGGCCGACTTCGGTAAATTCGATGCCAATCCGCTCGACGATCGTATTGGGCGCCAGTTGATTGATCAGATCCGGGGTAACTTCAGTGAACCATATGCCCATGGTCTTCACACCCTTCGTGGCCTTCGAAGATCGGCCGGGGATTTCGCTTGAAACCGCCCGGAAATGCGCCCGTGATGCCTTTAGGGTCGCAGCGCTAAGGACCCTGGCGCCACCAACTGCCGGCCCGTCGGAAAAATCGACCCGGGCGGTGCAATTATTCCACCCACTTGATTTCCTGGGCGGTTTTATCGCCGATGAGCGTGAAATCCAAGCTGGGCGGCATCGCCGCGCTGCTTTCTGTCTGCGGAATCCGGCTGCCCATGATTTCCGCCAGCTGCTGGGGATATAGCGGCGTCTGTTCAGGATCGGCGAAGCCGTCCGGGAATTCGGGTAGCTGGGTCGCCGGGTCGTATTTATCAGAAGCGCCCAGCGTATGCAGGATTTCGTGTGCGATGACGACGTGGTTTTTGGGCCGCAGGCCATAATCGGCATACGCGTGCACCACACCGAACATGCCCTTGCGTATGCCGAGTGAGTTCTCAAGGCGTTCCTCTCCCCCGGGGGCGTGATAGAGAACAAATATTTTGATTTCCGGTGAAGGGCTTCCGGTGAAACTGTCCGATTGAAATACCCATAACCGCATTTTTAGGCTCCACCACATCACCGCCAGGGGGTTGCTGCCCTGAGGTGCCTTGGGCGGCAGCGACTTGACTTCCG
>CAJHYH010000167.1_pt1 | contig 14245 bp, 12 predicted proteins | sample 9198661 | NCBI WGS metagenome assembly CAJHYH01 (sample SAMEA7708356, study PRJEB35096) | sediment metagenome | biome: marine neritic benthic zone biome [ENVO:01000025]; feature: sediment [ENVO:00002007]; material: shallow marine sediment [ENVO:03000034] sea grass bed [ENVO_01000059] ... | reverse complement strand
CGGCGATTCTGGCGGCGGCGCCCCACAGGGGAAGATCTGCGGTAAGGCCATCGCTCCCCCCGCCACGGGAGCCCAACCAACCATGTGAATCAAAGTGGAGAATCGAAACTTGATTAAACCAATATCGACCAAATACACCCTCCTGGCCGTCCTCGTCACCCTGGCAGCGGTTGCCGTTTCTCTCGACCCGGCCACACGCACCCGTGAACCTGCCGACGGGTCTGCTGACATCCAGCCGTCCAGGGTTCTGTTCCAAATCGAGGGAATGACCTGCGGCGGCTGTGTTGCCACGATCAAATCCAGCCTCGCAGGTTTCGACGGCATTAAGGATATCCAGGTGGATGTGGCCACCGGGACAGCGGCGGTCCTTTACGACAGCCGCAAGATCGGCGATGTCGAAAAACTGGCCCAGGCCATCACCGCCAGCGGCTATCAGGCCACCGTGGCCCGCGTCGTTGACGCCGATCAACTGCAGCGCGAGAAGCAGACCGCCGCCCGGAAATCCCGGCAGGCGATCGCCGCCGTTGGCAGTGTGGAGATTGCCCGGACGGATTTCGAAGCCGAAATGGCCCATGCCCGCAGCCGTTATGCCGCCATCTACGGCGCGGCGGTGATGGAAGGACAACAGGGCCAACGCCTGGAAGACAACCTCAAGCGCCAGGTGGCCCGGCGGCTGATCGAGGAAGGCATCCATCTCCAGGAAATTCAGCGTGTCGGCTACCGCCTCCCTCCAGAGGCTCTGGAGCGGGCTTTCAATGCCTATCTTGTGAAACGCAAACTTAGCCCGGAGGCTTTCGAAGCCGATCTCGTGAAAAACGATATGTCCCTGACGTATTTCAAGAAGAAATTCAGCAACCGGGTGCTGATCAGGCGCTATATCGACGAGGAGGTTATTCCCTCCGGTTTGAGCGACGTCGAAAAACAAAAGCGCTATGCGGACTGGTTTGCCAACGCCCGCCTGATGGCCGGGGTGACTTTCTATGACACCGAGATCGAGCGCCTGGTTGGACGTTCGTCCGCCGGCGGCGGCTGCGGCTCGAGCTGCAGCGCCGCACGGTAGCCGGTCCCCTTGCCAGATGCCCGACCTTCGCGCCGGATAAGGCTGACCGTTTGATGACCGCTGAAAGGATGCTTAGGTTTAATTATCTTGAAACCAACGCTGGCCTGAGGCCGCCTCAGCATGCTATGGAAAACCGGTACCGGTGAGGTGCCAACGAGAATCTGGCACGCCTGCAACCATGACACAGAAGCTCAATTGGAAAGTCTCCGGAGGGTTCGAAGCGCTCTGCGTGGAGATCCTGAACGCCTACCCCGAGGCCATCGGGGTGGCCTACAAAGGTCTTGACTGCGGCTGCGCCCTGTTGTGCGGTGTGTCGGCCAGTTCACAGCCCCTCGGACCACTGCGTCATCTCTCCGGCCAGCCCCGGCAAGCTGGCCGGCGGGCGCCCATCTGCCTCAAATGCAAACGAGACGACGGCATTCGCAATCGCGTTGTCCGGGAGGGCATCTTCTGGCCCGGGACGGTGAGTGAACGACCGGACATCGAACTGCGCAATCTGATCGGTCGAAGCGTCTTTGGCACCCATTACAACGAGGAGACCTGAACCGCCCTTACCCCCCTATCCGATCCTTCGAACCTGAAGGTCGGCACATCGGCAAAAGACTACTTTAGGGAGACAGCCTATGGGCCCGACGGCGGCGATCGCTGAAATACCCGGCTACACCTTCCGCTATCTCGTCCGCACACCCCCAGGCGGGGACCCACCCCAGGCCTTTTCGGCTGCCGCCGCGCGCAAGGTGCGCCGGTTTCACCGCCAGTTGCCGGGCTATACGCCCACCGGCCTTGTGCGCTTGAAACATCTGGCCCGCGCATGGGGCCTTGCTGAGATCCTGGTCAAGGACGAATCGACGCGTTTCGGGCTCAAGGCCTTCAAAGCGCTCGGCGGCAGCTACGCCGTGGCCCGCATGGTATGCGACCGGCTGGGAATGGCAAGCGAGGCCCTCGACTACCAGGAACTGATCAGCGAAGACGTGCGCCGCCGCCTTGGCAGGATCACACTGGCGACGGCCACAGACGGCAATCATGGCCGCGGGGTGGCCTGGACAGCCCAACTGTTGCGGCAGCCGGCGGTTGTCTTCATGCCCAAAGGTTCGGCCCCGTCACGGGTGGAAAGCATCCGCGCCCATGGCGCCCGGGTGGTGGTCACCGACCGCAACTATGACGACACGGTGCGTCTGGCCTGGCAGCAAGCCCGGGAAAACGGCTGGGAGGTAATCCAGGATACAGCCTGGGAGGGCTATCGCGACATCCCCCGCTGGATCATGCAGGGCTACCTCACCCTGGCCGCCGAAGCCGCCGACCAGATGGCCGCCAAGATGCTGCACCCCACGCATGTATTCCTTCAGGCCGGCGTGGGCGCCTTTGCCGGAGCCATGGCGGGCTATCTGGTCAACCGCTTTTCCGAAAGCCCGCCGCGCTTCATCATCATGGAGCCGCACAGCGCAGCCTGCATCCTGGCCTCGGCCGCGTCGGGCGGGATGGGGACACGGGCTGTCGGCGGCGATCTCGAAACCATCATGGCCGGCCTGGCCTGTGGTGAGCCCAACCCGGCGGCCTGGGAAATACTGCGGGATTTTGCCTGTGGCTTCCTGAGCTGCGCCGATTTCACGGCCGCCAACGGCATGCGCATCCTGGCCCATCCCCTGGCGGGCGACCCGGCGGTTGAGGCCGGGGAATCAGGGGCCGTGGGCCTGGGCATACTGGACCTGCTTGTGAATGCGCCTGCCCTGGCAGCGCTAAAACGTGAACTGGCCATCGGCCCGGAGACCACCCTGCTGTGCTTCAACACCGAGGGCGCGACCGATCCCGATAACTTTCGCGAAGTTCTCTGGCACGGCCGCTGTCCAGATCCCCGCTATCCTTCGGGATGAAATCCATGCAGGCCGGCAGACGTGCAATCCCACAGCCTGCCAGCGAAACCCACTGTGTTCGCTGGTGGCTTATGCCCTGCCAGCTATGGCCAAAAGTTAATATTTGGTATAGCATTCTGTTTTTTCGTGTTTTGCAAACCGTGGCGACAGGCGCTCAACCATGCCGTTTTTCAGTCTACCCCATACCATCCGCAACAAATTCATCGTGCCGATCACGATTGCAATTGTTTTGCTCTTTCTGGTCAGTGCATTCGCCATCTACAAATACCAGAGTGCGAAGTTTCAACAGGCCTTCTACAACCAGAGCACCGTATTCACGGCGCTCCAGGCCCAGTTGCTCGCCAACCCGGTTTGGGAGCTCGACGATACCCAGATCGACCATATGGCCATCAATACGTTCGCGAATCCGTCGGTCGTCTATATGAAGATCTTTGGCGATGCCCAGGCCACCGAGATGCTGGCCCTATTCGGCCGCGATCCCGACTGGCAGATGCAACCCGGCCTTGCCCCGGCAGTCGGCCAGGTACCCCACCGCCTGGTGAAACAAACCCCCATCACAAAGAATCTCAACGGTCAGAACGAAGCCATCGGTTCCCTTGAAATCGGATACACTAACGAGTTTATCCAGGAAGAAATTAATCGCACCTCGGTTTTGATCCTGGGTCTGGGGGCTGTTTTCCTGACCACCATCATCGGCATCCTGGTCGTGGTGGCCCGCATTGTAACCCGCCCCATACAGGCGCTTACCGAACAGATCAGCAGCTGGACCGACTCCCGGGATGAGGACCGGAATCTCACGAGCACCATCATATCCGCACTCGATCAGCAAACTTCCCAATGGGACCGCCAGGGCGAGGTCGGCAGACTGGCGCAGGCTTTCAACCACCTGATCAAGTCCCTGGGGACCGAACTGGCAGACCGCAAGCGCGCCGAATCAGCCCTTTACGCCAGCGAGCGCCAGTATCGCCAGCTGGTGGAAAATGCCAATGATGCCATCTTCATTACCCAGGACGGACGGATCAAATTCGCCAACGAACGCACCGCCCTGATGATCGGATATGATCGTGAAGTGCTCGCGGTCACGCCCTTCACCGAATTCATCCACCCGGAAGACCGTCAGATGGTTATCGATCGGCACACCCGACGTTTAAAGGGGGAGCCAGGTCTTCCGAGCACCTATACATTCAAGCTCATCCGCAGGGACGCCTCCGAGCTTATCGCGGAATTGAGCACGGTCCTGATCGAATGGCAGGATCGGCCGGCGACCCTCAATTTTATTCGCGACATCACCGCCCAGCGCCATATGGAGGCCAGCCTGCGGCAGGCCCAGAAGATGGAGGCCATCGGAACGCTGGCCGGCGGCATCGCCCACGATTTCAACAACCTGCTCCTGGGAATCCAGGGCCGAATGTCCCTTATCGCCACAGACCTGGACGCCCGCCACCCGCACCGGGAGCATATCCAGGCCATCGAAGACTATATCCGCAGCGCCACGGGCCTCACCAAACAGTTGCTCGGCATTGGCCGCGGTGGAAAGTATGAACCCAAGCCCACCGACCTGGGTACCCTGATGACCGACAGCGCCGCCATGTTCGGCCGCACGCGGAAAGAAATCCAGATTCACACCCGGATCCCTCCTTCACCAGCGGTGGCCGAGGTCGACCGCCAACAGATCAAGCAGGTGCTGCTGAACATGTATGTCAATGCCTGGCAGGCCATGCCCGATGGTGGCGAGATTTTTCTGGAAGTCTCCACAGTCGATCTGGATGAAGCCTTCTGCGGCCCCCATAAGGTCCCGCCCGGATATTACGCCCGAATCTCGGTCCAGGATACCGGGGAGGGCATGGCCGCATCGGTTTGCCGGCTTATTTTCGACCCCTTTTTTACCACCAAGGAAAAGGGGCGCGGCACCGGGCTGGGGCTGGCCTCGGCCTACGGCATCATCCATAATCACCAGGGCTTCATCACCGTCTCCAGCGAGATCGGCCGGGGAACCACCTTCGAGGTCTACCTGCCGGTGTCAAACAAGGCTGTCCAGCTCGAGCCCCCGGTCAAAGGCGAACTGCACAAAGGCGCGGAGACCATTCTGCTCGTGGACGACGAAGCCATGATCCTCGCGGTGGGCCGGGCCATGCTGGAGAAAATGGGCTACCGGGTGCTTGTCGCCCGGGGCGGGGCCGAGGCACTGGCGGTCTTGGAGACCGGGGTCCAAGTCCCCGACCTGGTAATTCTCGACCTGATCATGCCGGGTATGGACGGCGGTCAGACCTTCGATCGCATACGTGATCAACGTCCCGAACTCCCGGTGATTCTTTCCAGCGGGTACGCCATCGACGGCCAGGCCACGGCCATCATGCAGCGGGGCTGCAATGGTTTCATCCAGAAGCCCTTCAACCTCGCCGAGTTCTCCGCGAAGGTGCGTAGCGTCCTGGATACCCCTCCGGCTGGTTCGGCAATGAAAAAGGTTTTATGACCAATATCGCCGGAACCGGCCGTCCGCACGGCAGGCCTGCGCCGCCCGCGGCGGCGGCCCGGCGGAAGGAGAAGCGATGAGCACCCCTGAAGTGACAATCCTGATTCCCAACTTCCGTACACCGGAGATCACCACTATCTGCTTCCGCCTGCTGCGTAAGTATACGCCGCCCTCACGCGCCCACGTCATCGCCATCGACAATGACTCCCAGGACGAATCCGTGGCCTATCTCCGGCGGCTGAAATGGATCGAGCTCATCGAGCGCCCGGTCGAAACGGACGAGCCCCCCCCGCTGGCCCACGCCCGGGCCCTCGACCTTGCACTCCCCCGGGTTCGAACGCCATTCGTCATCATCCTGCACAACGACACGTTTATCCGTTCGCCGAAGTGGCTCGACGTCCACCTGGCCCCATTCGCGCGCGACGACCAGGTGGCCGGGGTGGGTTCCTGGAAACTGGAGCCGCCGCCATCGGTGGCCAAGCGGATCGGCAAGCAGATCGAATTGCGGGCGCGCATCCTGCGCCACCGACTCTCCGGCGACCACGCCAAGACCGAGGCAGCGCGGGAGCAGCTCTACAGCGGGTACTACAGCCTCTTCGGCGCCGTGGCCGTGCCGCGCGCGGATACGTTCGAAGGCCATTATTTCCTGCGCAGCCACTGCGCCCTCTATCGCACCGACCTTCTCCGCCGCTACGGTCTGACATTTACCGCCGGTGGCGATACCCTCGGGAAAAACATACACGAAGAACTGGTGTCCCGCGGCCACCGCATGGTCTTCATGCCGGTCAACTTGCTGACGCCCCACATCATCCACCTCAACCACGCCACCTTGGTCCTGCTTCCCGAATTGGGATCGAGCCGCAAAAATATATCCAGCGGACGGCGGCGGATACAGAAAATTTATCGGATGATGAATGCCGAGGCGATTCTCGCGGATGACTCACTGGATGCGTAGACGCGCGACACCACCAGCAGCCTGCCACTTTCTTTTGGGGAAGTGGTTTCCGGACAACACCGATGGTAACGGAAAAAACACGTCGCCAGTGAGCGCTATCGGCAATCCGCGTAAACATGGCGTGGTGCAGGGGCGGCGGCGTAAAGTCTGCCCTGAATGCCGCCCCATTATTCCTGAAACGATCCGGCGGCCTTTGGCCGTTGCGCCCTTTCCTTTCAATCGCCCTTGCGAGCGGTTCCGCCCCACTTGACACCCCTCCGTCTCAATTGATATGAATTGGTCGAACCAATAATCAGAGATTGCTGCCCATCATGACCAACCATTCCGGAAACCACCACCCCGCCCGAAGGACCCGTGTCCATGAGCAGATCACCCGGAAACTGCTCAGACAGATAATCCGGGGGGAGCTGGCCGTGGGGGCCAAACTGCCGACCGAGCGAACGCTGGCCCGGACATTCGCGGTCAACCGGGCGACCGTACGCGAAGCTTTGCGCTATCTCGAAAACCTCGAATTGGTCGCCGTCCGGCAAGGCGACGGGGCCTATGTCCGCAGTTTTCTGGAAAGTGGCAACCTGCAGATTGCCAAAGACTTGATCCGGGTGGATCGCGCCATGCGGCTGGAGGTCCTGACGGCTTTGATGGAAGTGCGCCACAATAATCTCCCCGCGGTGGCCTATGCCGCCGCCCTGCGAAGATCCCCCGCGCAGTTGCAGCAACTCGAGAAGGTCGCCCTGCACAGTCCGGATCAGACCGTCATGGCACGGGACCAGCAGGTTCACCGCATCATCGCCCGTGCCAGCGGAAACATCCTGAATGTCCTGCTGATCAATTTTTGCGAAGACTTCTTTGATGCTTTCGGCGAGCTGTATTTCGGCAACGCCCGGCACTGCCGTCGATCAGAAGCATTCCACCGGGATATTTGCGCGGCCATCGCCCAACAGAATGCCGGCCACGCCCGCGATATCATGCGGGACGTCTTGCAGTATGCCGAGACCGCTGTGGGGGCGGCCGTAACCGGGCGCAAGCGGGGTCGGCCCCAGAAGCACGGCCCCTTGTGAATGCAACGATCGGCCATTTTGGTCGGACCAATTTAGCCTACAAGGTAAATCGCCAAATCGACAAACAGACGGCGGCAAAAGGAAAAACATAGCATGCAGCGCTTTACGGGCGAAAATCATTTCGATGTCGTCGTGATCGGCGGCGGCATTAGCGGGGCGGCCGTGGCATACGAGGCGGCCTCGCGCGGCTTGCGGGTGGCGCTCTTTGAAAAGGGGGATTTCTGCGAGGCCACTTCGGCGGCCTCCTCCAAACTGATTCATGGCGGTCTGCGCTACTTGTCCAATCTTGAATTGAAACTGGTGCGTGAATCGCTGCGCGAGCGTCGCATTCTTGAGAATATCGCTCCCAATTTTGTCTACCCCCTGCCTTTCCTGTTCCCCCACTATCGTTCGTCACTGAAAGCAAACAAATGGTTTATCAAACTGGGGCTGATCCTTTACGATATCCTGGCCTTTGACCGGGCTTTTACCTGGGAGGCCGCCAAGCGGATACCCGGCCATCGGACCCTCTCCGCCCGGAAAGCGCTTGAGCGGATGCCGCTTCTGAAGGCGAACGGCCTCACCGGGGCCTCGGTCTACTACGACTGCCTGAGCATCGCCCCCGAGCGCCTGGCGCTGGCCTTTATCCGGTCCGCGGTCCACCACCGGGCCGAAATTGCCAACTACGCCCGGGTGGACGACTTTCTCTTCGGTTCCGACGGCAGCACCATTACCGGCGTCGCCGTCCGCGACCTTATCCACCGGAGAACCTGCAAGGTAACTTCCCGCGTGACGATAAACTGTGCCGGCCCCTGGGCCGACAGCGTTCTGGACCTGGCGCAGCGCAGGGAACCCGGCCGGCGGCTGCGCCGTTCGGAAGGCATTCACGTTATCACCCGCCCCCTCATCCCTCCCGGCACCGCTGTCAGTGCCATGGTGCCCGGAGGCCGCCATTGTTTCCTGATCCCCTGGCGGGAACACACCCTGATCGGCACCACCGACAAGCGCTACGACGGCCATCCGGACGACTACCGGGTCACCCGGTCCAGCATCCAGGAACTGATCACGGCAGTCAATTCGGCCTTCAACAACCCGGGATTGACCCTCGCCGACGTGCGCTACTGCTACGGCGGGCTGCGTCCGCTGGTGGAAAGCCAGACCGCTGAAACCTACAATGCTTCCCGAAAATACGAAATCCGTGCTCACGAAAAGGATGGCCTGAAAGGCCTGCTGACGGTGGAGGGCGGCAAGTGGACCACCAGTCGCCACCTGGCCGAAAACGTCGTCAACCAACTGGTTGCCGCCACCTCTCTTCCCATCGGCCGCTCGGTTTCAGCCCGGCAGTACCTGCACGGCTGTGCTATCCGCGACATGGGCGGGCACCTCGAGGGGCTCAAAATGCGGCATCCGGATTTCGATCGCGACACCACCGACATCCTTGGGCGGCTTTACGGGACCGCGGGAGACGCCGTGCTGGCAATCGCCCGGGAGGATCAGACCCTGGCCGAACGTGTCAACCACGAAGGCGAAATCCTGGCCCAGGCCGTGTATGCCGTACGGCATGAAATGGCCCAGACCCTGCTGGACATTGTCCTGCGACGCACCGGCATCGCCACCCTGGGCAGTCCGGGGGAGACGATCCTGCTTAAAGTGGCCCGGGCCGTGGCGCCGGAACTGCGCTGGGACGATAAGCGTATCGCGCAGGAGATCCAAACCGCCATGACGGCCCTGGCGCTGCCCACGACATGATCGGCTCGACAAACAGGCTGCCGCCGAGCGGCCTGGCTATCAATAGGAGTCATTTGGATGAAGCCTGAGCAAAAATTCAGACCCGCGTGGAGCAATGATCCGCCACCGCCGGGGAGTTATCGCGCAATCTTCAAATTTGGCGATCCCGCCGGTTTCAAACATCCCAGCGACAACTGGTATGCCATGCTGAAGGACGTCTTCGCGCTGAGCGATGACGATTTTCGGGCCAAGCTGTTTGAAGGCCGATCCCCGGTTGAACTCGAGCGGCCGCCACGGCTCTCCGCGAGGCAGATATCCGACCTGGCCGCCATCGTCGGGCCGGAAAACATCGCCACCGATGAATACACCCGCGTACGTCATGCCTACGGCAAGACCACCGAGGAAATGATGGAATTGAGCCGCGGCGTGGTCCGGGAGATTGCCGACCTGGTGGTTCATCCCCGCCACAAGGATGACGTGCGCCGGCTGGTGGCTTACTGCCACCGTGAAAAAATACCCGTCTATGTCTTCTCGGGGGGCTCATCGGTCACCTTGGGGCTGCGCCCGGTTCGCGGCGGCATCACCCTCGTGATGAGCACCCATATGAATCGGTTTCTTGAACTGAACGAAGACAACCAGACCGCACGGGTCCAGGCCGGCATCTTTGGACCCGCCTACGAGGAAGCCCTCAACCGGGCGCCGGAGCGTTTTCGTGCCGGGCGCCGCTACACCGGCGGGCACTTCCCCCAATCCTTCGAACACTCCACCGTGGGCGGCTGGGTGGTCACCCTGGGCTCGGGCCAGGCCTCGACCTATTACGGCGACGCCACCGATCTCGTCGTGAGCCAGGAGTATGTCACCCCGGCCGGCGATTTCAAAACGCTGGCCTTCCCGGCCACGGCCACGGGACCCAAAGTCGGCGACCTGATGAAGGGGGCCGAGGGCACTTTCGGCATCCTGGTGGAAGTCACCATGCGGGTCTTTCGCCATATGCCTGCCAACCGCCGGCATTTCAGCTTCATGTTCCCCAACTGGCAGGCGGCGGTCGAGGCCAGCCGCGAGATCGCCCAGGGGGAATTCGGCCGGCCGGCCGTCTACCGCATTTCCGATCCTGAAGAAACCGACCGGGGCCTCAAGCTTTACGGCATCCCCAAACTGGTCGACCGGTTTCTGCAAAAACGCGGTTTCGAACCCATGGCCCGCTGTCTGTGCCTGGGAAATGTCGAGGGCGACCGGGACTACACCCGCCTGGTCAAACGCAAGATCCGCCGGGTGGCCCGCCACTATGGCGCCGTCTACCTGGGGCCCTATGGCAGTAAAAAGTGGGCCCAAACCCGCTACCACGAACCCTACATGCGCGAGGATCTCAACGACTTCGGGATTACCATCGACACCCTCGAGGCCGGCGTGACCTGGGACCGGCTGATGGACCTGCATCAAGGGGTGCGTGCTTACATCAAAGCCCGGCCCCGGACCATCTGCATGACCCACGCCTCGCATTTCTACCCCCAGGGCACGAATCTCTATTTTATTCTTTTGGGCCGCTTTGACAGCGTGAAAGACTATCGTCACTTCCAGGCCGGGATCATCGACCGTATTCAGGCCCATGGCGGCTCCCTCAGTCACCACCACGGCATCGGCCGCCTGCTGGCGCCGTGGATCGAAACCCATCTCGGCCCTGAGCAGATGGCCGTGCTGCGAGCCGTCAAGCAACACTTCGATCCGCACCGGATCATGAACCCGGGCGGCCAGTTGGGGTTCGATCTCGACGCGCAAGAAAAGAGGACGCCATGACGATGGCCAAATCGATGGACGAACTGATCCTGGTCTTCGATGCCGGCACCCAATCCATCCGCGCCGCCCTGATCGACCTCGAGGGCCATGTCGCGCAAATCGTCAAAACCCCCATCACGCCTTATTTCTCGCATCAGCCCGGATGGGCGGAACAGGACCCGGGTTATTTCTGGGAGAACCTGGCGGCGACTTCACGGAAACTGCTCGGAACCGATGGCGTCGATCGGGGACGTATCGCCGGCGTGACCCTGACGTCCCAGCGCGATACGGTCATCAACCTGGACAAAAACGGCAATCCGTTGCGTCCGGCCATCATCTGGCTCGATCAGCGTAAGGCCGAACGCGCCGGCAACCTTGCCCCCCTTTTTATCCTGGCGCTCAAAGCCATCAACAAATACGACCTCCTGGAAAGGGCTGAGCGGGAGTGCAAGGCCAACTGGATCCGGCAGCACCAGCCCGAGATCTGGGCGCGCACCCGTAAACTGCTCCTGCTCTCCGGCTACTTGACCTATAAATTGACAGGCGACTACCACGACTCGGCCGGCAACATGGTGAGTTATCTGCCCTTTGACTTCAAAAGGCAGCGATGGGCCCGGGCCCGGGATCTCAAGTGGAAGATCTTCCCCATGGACCCGGCCGTGCTGCCCAAACTCGTCAGACCGTCCGCCCTTCTGGGCCATGTCACAGCGCAGGCCGCGGCCGAAACCGGCATACCTGAGGGTCTGCCTGTCATTGCCGCCGCCACCGACAAGGCCTGCGAGGTACTTGGCGCCGGCTGCCGCACACCGCAAATCGCCTGTTTGAGCTACGGCACGACGGCCACGGTCAACACGGCCAATGACCGCTATGTCGAAATCCAGTCTTTCATGCCGCCCTATCCCAGCGCCCTGCCGGGCTATTACAACACCGAAGTGATGGTTTACCGCGGTTTCTGGATGGTCAGCTGGTTCAAAAGGGAGTTCGGGCTGCGCGAGCGGCAGATCGCCCGTGCGCGCAACATCGCTCCGGAGGTGCTCTTCGACGAATTGATCGCCGAGATTCCGCCTGGATCGATGGGGCTCACCCTGCAGCCCTATTGGTCGCCCGGCATCAAAACCGGAGCCGCCGCCAAGGGGGCCATCATCGGCTTTGGCGACGTGCACACCCGGGCCCATATCTACCGTGCGATTTTAGAAGGCCTGGGATATGCCCTCAAAGACGGCGCCCTCACCCTGGAGAAGCGCAACAAAGTTCGCATTGAAGGCCTGCGGGTTTCGGGCGGCGGCTCCCAGAGCGACGCGGCCATGCAAATCACAGCAGACATCTTCGATCTTCCGGCCCAGCGGCCGCATACCTACGAAACGTCGGCGTTAGGCGCCGCCATCGATGCCGCGGTCGGCCTGGGCTTCTATCCCGACTTCGCGTCCGCAGTCGCGGCCATGACCCGGATCACCCGGGTCTTCGAGCCGGTGGCGGCCAACCGGGATCTCTACCAGACCCTTTTCGAAAATGTCTACCGCAAGATGTACCGCCGGCTGAAGCCCATCTACGAGGACATCCGCGCCATCACCGGCTACCCGGCGTCCTCCTGAGCGAAAAGGCCCCGTCGCAGGATAGAGATACATCCGCCGTGCGAATGTTTATGATCGCCTTAACGTTGGTGGCATTGCGGCCTGCCTTTTTCGGATGGGGTGCATGCCACGCGGTCCTGCGTTCGGGCCGCTGCCGGATATCTAAAGTTTTCAGCCAAAGGTTGAAGCGGCCGAGGATTCGCTGTATAAATTATCAAGGTGAACGAAATGCATCCATAAAGAACAAGGAGCGGAGACTGCGTGTGGATTTTTTCAAATCATCCCGGAATTCGTCGATCGATCTCCTCGCGGGCAGGGAAGCCTTCCAACGGGCCATCGAAAAGGAGCGCTATCGTTCCGACCGCAGCAACCACAAATATTCACTCCTGATACTGTCGCTGGCGCTTAAAAGCGCAGAAGACGAGCGGATTGGCCAGGCCATCGCCACGATCCGCAAGCGTATCCGGGCCATCGACGAAATCGGCTGGTACGAGGAAAACCAGTTGGGTATCATTCTGCCCTTCACATCCATGGCAGGGGCCGATCGCCTGGCAAACGAAGTTTGCGAGATCATCACCGACCATTTGGAGCCGTCCGAGTGCCTGGCCTGCGAGCTTTTCAGCTATGATCCCCAAAATGTCCCCGAGGCGGAACAGCCCATTTGGAAGAAAAACCTGAACACGTAAGCGCACCACCCGCTGCGCATAGCCGCCAAAGCGCTTGTGGGCCAACCGCTCATACAGCCGTAAAGACGGCACAGGGGCTTTTGGGGACGATCTTGGCGGCAATACCCGGCGAGAACGCAAAAAATCCACCCGACAAACACCAGCAGATCGGCCGCGCGCTCGGCCGCCATGGCCACGATCTGAGCGCCCATGGCAAACCTGGTTACCTATCAGAAATGACATCGTGAAGGCTTGCAAGGGTATGTGTCGGTCGGCATCGGCTACGCGCTGAAATGCTATTCACTCCCGGTTCACAGCTATTCAGCCACCCACCAGCGCGTGCGCGGGTACAGCCATGTTGAGGACCGCGACGGCGTCGAAACGCATCTCGCTTTTCATTACCGGTATTTATAGCTGGTTATATTGGTTTTATAACGAGCCAATCCGCCACCGGGTCGTTGCTGTTTCCGACCTGGCCAAATCTTCTTTAAAACGAAGGAGGTACCCCTTGAAGATTACGATGATGATCTGCCAGGATATACCAGAAGTCATCTGGAATGCCTTCAGGCTGGGCAACATGATGCTGGAGGACATGGAAACGGTCAGCATATTCCTGAACGGCCCGTCGGTCCGGTTTGAAGCATCGGACTCGAAACAGTTTCCGTTGAAGGAACTGGCCAAGGTGTTTACGCTTTCGGAGGGACAGCTCTTTGCCTGAGGCAAACTCATGGACCTTCACGGCGTGAAGGAAGGCTTTTCCAAGCGCGGGACCCAAAAACTATTGTACGACCTGATAAAATCAAGTGATCGGGTTATTTCCTTCTAAGACGACCGGACGCTTCGGCGGCGGTCCGATCCCCTATCGATAACGAGTTGTCGTATTTTTTTCTGCGCGCCGCACCAGGCCGGACTCGACATCCACCGTGTCGCGGGCGGTGTCCAGCAGCACGGTTTCCCCTTTACCGCTTGCCGCCTGCTATAACCAGGCCACCTGGAAGCCTATGGCCGGATTAGAAGGTGGAGTGAATCTCCTCCCGCAGAGCGGGAGGCCTCAGGTAGCCCCCCGGAGGGGGGCGTATCAATCTGTTGGGGGGTCAGGTTTTCCCCCTTTG
>CAJHYH010000469.1_pt1 | contig 14274 bp, 10 predicted proteins | sample 9198661 | NCBI WGS metagenome assembly CAJHYH01 (sample SAMEA7708356, study PRJEB35096) | sediment metagenome | biome: marine neritic benthic zone biome [ENVO:01000025]; feature: sediment [ENVO:00002007]; material: shallow marine sediment [ENVO:03000034] sea grass bed [ENVO_01000059] ... | reverse complement strand
CGAGTTTAGTTGGTAAACATTCTTGATCTTGTGGGGAGAGTGCCTGCGGTAGCGCATATTTTCCAGCGGCACGAGGTTGTCCCGGGTCCCCCAGAAATGAAATAGCGGTATGTTGTCCGGAAACCAGGCCAGGCAATCGGAATAGTTCAGACCGCTGCCGTCCATCCGCTTGAACCCCTCGCCATTATAAATCGCTTTTAAACATTGGAACCCCACCCCCAGGGGGATCGATTCCGTGGCTTCCTTTAAATAGAGTTCTATGAAGCGCTTGTCGTTATTATGATTTTCCGGTGAAATCAGGAAATTTAAATCACCCACATTATGCTGCCAGACAAAGCGGGTAATCTGCTTTAAAACCGGCAGTTCCGTGACCAATTTGGAAACTTCTTTTACCGGCACCTGCTGGAGGCTAAATACCCTTGAAAGATGATTGAGCCACAAAGAGACCGGAAAGAAGATATGGGATTTTTTATGGAAAAATTTTGGGGATGCCAGTGAGATAACGCACCGCACCATTTTGAGATATTTTTCGGCGGCATCCGGTGTTGGCAGGGATTTCGCCAGGACCTCCTTTTGTCCCTGATCGAGAATGTCACTGTCGTCCAGCTGACGCGCCAGGGACCAGTTGAGAATCATGTTCTCCGCAACAAGGCCCCCCATGCTGTGGCCCAGCAGGAAGGAGGGCTTACCGTGACTGCGTTTATGGACAAAGCGCGTCAGGGTGGGCAGATCATAGTCGATCATGGTGTCCACGGTGTACAGCGGGTCAAAACGACCGGCATTGACCCCCACGCCCCTCGAATCAAAAAGATAGGCCCACACATTCCCGTCGGCGATATCTTTTGCCAGGGAATAGCGATTGTTGATGTTAAAGCAATTGCTGCTGTTGGCAAAACCCGGGACCAGGACCACGGCCGGGCGATCGTCGCCGGCTGTGACGCCCTCCATGCTGACGATGCGTCGAAATCCGATGGCGTTGCCCTCATCGGTAAAATTCCGATAGTGGACGATTTCGTAGTCACCCCGCCCGTTTTGTTCTTTTTCTTCGATTTCATTTTCAAAATAGATGGGGACCGGATTGGCCCGCACGGCTTCCCTTAGAACCCGGCGTCGTCGGCCTATTTCCGCAACACCCTTCAAGTGTTCCCTGGGGATCTTGAATCGTTCTAGGGCGAGATAGGTCAATTCATCTTCGGTGAGCAGAATAACATTTTCGGTGAGGCGCAGGCGTCCTTTTTGGAGTTCATCGTAGATGACCGCTTTGATCTCATCTCTGGCAACCGGCAAACCGGTTGCATTCAAAAACATGTGATAGAGCACCAGTGCCAGTTTTTGCACGGCCCGCGCCTTGATCTCCTCCTGGCTGACGATCAGTTCTTTGGACACCGGCAGCCCCAGACTGAGCTGTCCGCGATAAAACGTGCTGTAGGCGTTATAGCTTCCGTTAATCAGCTGCGCCGGTCCATCGTTCACCAGATAGCGAACCAGGTTGCCGCTGAGATTCCGCCACTTTCTGAAGATCATGCCCGATTCCGCTCCTTGATTGCCAACGCCTTGACCTTGGCGATTTCTTCTTCGGAGTAGATGCCGTCAACACCCGAAATGGCCGCCAGCTGCATGCCGTGCTTGAGGCCTAGGCGATAGATTTCGCGGACTTTGTCCCATTGGGGTGAGGTGCCGACCGTGAATACCTCGAAACGCCCCTCCAGGGCCAGGGTGATCGTTTCGGCGAGCCCGGCATAGACGACGCCGGGCGGAAGACCGATATCCTTCATCTCCACCTGATCGCCGGGCAACCGGATCTCCCCCCCCCGGATCACCAGCACATCAGGTCGTTTGGCAACCCCTTCCTTGGAAAAAATGCTGGGCAGGTTGATATCGGTAATCACGCAGCCGGGTTTGACCTGCATAATGTCCAGCACGTCCCGGGCGCCGGAACTGGTGGCCACGATCATATCCATGTCGCTCAGATTCGTGTCCGCCCGGGTGGAGACCTTGAGCTTTACCGAGGGAACATCTTTCTGGATGGCCTCTTGCAGGGCCAGAAGTTTGGCGATATTGCGGCCGACCAGGTGAACCTCTTCAAACGCCTTGGCCAACAAGTGCGAACAGATCACGCCCACCGCACCGGTGGCACCGATAACCATGGTTTTGGCGCGCAGCAGCCTCCCGTCCTTCAGCCGGGCAAACCCCATCTTGCGAACGGCCTCGGCCCCCGCCCACAGGGCAGAAGATGCAAAATAGCTGTTGCCCGTGGTGATCGGCAGCACGGCATGCTTGGCCACGTCCAGGCCGGTGTCGTTCATCGCTTTCGGGAGCAGACCGATGCCCATGATCTGGGCGCCCTTCTCTTTAGCGATCTTGGCCGCCTCCAGGACCCGCTTGGTCGTAAATTCGGGTCCATGGGCCTGCATCTGCTCCGGTGTCACGCCCAGGGCGATCAGCCAGCCTTCCGCCTCCACACCGGTTTCCGATCGAATACCGCTGACCGTGGAGTAGACAAACGGCGGCGCGTAGGCCATGATTTTTTCGGCCGTATCCATCATGCCCGGGGCGATGTCCGCCAACACCTCGACCGGTTTGATTTTTTTGAGGTGTTCCTGGCTTGGCGGATGGACCACATAGGCAAACCGGTTGACCCGTTTAGGCTTTCCCGAAGGGTAGATGACGCGCGGTTCCATCTGCATGTTGCTGATAATCTCGAGCAATTCATCGTCGCTGCCTTCGCCTTGGGGGACCTCGAAAGCAACCCGCAGAATCGCTTCCAGTAAACTTACGCCCGCGACATGGTTCAAAAGCATCGGCGTGGTGTCGATGATCACGTCCACGCCCTTGTCTTGCAGATAATCCACCCGGTCGTCATAAACCGCGGACGTGATCACCGTCTTGGCCTGCAGGTCCTCGACGGTGTACGGGTCCAGGTATTTGAAAAAACCATGGTGGGGAACCACCAGGATATGAGCTTTCTGCACCGCCTGGCGCGTCACATTCGCGATTATCGAACGCACCGGTTCGCTGTCGGTGACCATGCTTTTCCCGGGGACCCAGTCCAGCACACCCCTAAGGAGGCCGCTGTAGCGTTTAAGTTTCTTTAACCCGCCGGCCATTCGGGGGATTCTGTTTTCGAGCAAGGCGTCGGCAAAGGTCAGGTTTTCGGTGTATTCCGAAATGACCTTGGCGATGGGGCGACTCGATCGGCCGGAGAAAAAGAATACGCGGGCGTTGTTGAAATAGTTGCTACCGAACTTGAACTGAATGTGGCGTAAAGACCATTCGTGGCCCACAAGCCGGAGCATGTCGCCGGAGGTCACGGGGGTTTCCAGTTTGGTGCCGAGTTCCAAAAGCCTGGCCAGATCGCGGTTGAAAGCGCTTGTGGTCGCCTTGGATTGGGCGTCGCGAATGCCCCCCAGGGCAATGGCATCGGCTTTTTTGTTCCACTTTAGGAGCAGATCCGAGGCTTGCTCCACATCCCCGTCGGTTCCCAGGCGCTGGACGCGAAACCGCTGTTTTAAAAATCCGGTTTCGAATTCGGTGTCATCTAAACTGGGTCCCAAACTGATTTGGATGATATGCTTCACATGAACCTCCGCTAACTGGCGATGGGTTGCGTTCTGGCTTCCAGGGCAAGTTTTTTGACACGGGCGATGTCATCATCCGAGAATACACCGTTGACGCCGGAAACAGCGGCCAGTTTCATGCCGTGCTTCAGCCCGAGTTTGTATATTTCCTTTACCTTTTCCCACTCGATGTCCCGGCCGATGGTAAAGACCTCAAAGCGACCCTCCAGAGCCAGAACGATCGTTTCGGCCAGGCAGGCATAAACCACTTTGTCGGGCAGGCCGATATTCTTCAACTCGGGGGTGCCGGGCAATTCGATTTCGCCCGATTCGATCACCAGCACATCCGGGCGCTTGGCCACATCCTCCGGCGACAGATCCAACGGACGGGCCACATCCGTGATGACGCAGCCCGGCTTGACCTTGGTGATATCCAGGACCTTCTTGCCCGCACCCGAAGTGGCGGTGACGATCACATCCATGTCGGCCAAATACTTCTCGGGGCGGGTGGTCACGGTCAGCTTGACATCCGGGTCCTCCCGGTGGATCGATTCTTTCATCGCCAGCAGTTTGGCGGTGTTACGGCCAACCAGATAGACTTCATCGAAGGCTTTGGCCAGCAACCGGCAGCAAACCGACCCAATGGCCCCGGTCGCCCCCAGCACCATGGTTTTGGCATTGATGCGCCGGTCCTTTTCAATCTTGATCAGCCCCATGCGACGAACCGCGTCGGCGGCGGCCCAAAGCGCTCCGGAGGCGCTGTAGCTGTTGCCCGTGGTAATGGGGATATCGGCTTTCTTGGCCACCGTGACGCCGGCATCGCCGACCACCTTGGTAAAGGCGCCCAGCCCCATGATCTGGGCCCCCATGCGTTTGGCCATCCTGGCGGCCTGCAGCAATCGCGAATAGGTGAATTCCGGATCATGGGCCAGCATCTGTTTGGGGGTGCCGCCAACCGTCAGCAACCACCCTTCGGCTTCCACGCCTGTCGGCGACTTGATGCCGGTCACACGGGAATAGACCCATGGAGGGGCGTAGGCGATCACTTTTTCGACCGCATCCAGAAACGCAGGCGGCGTGAAGTTGGCCAGCATCTCGACGGACTTGTCCTTTTTGAGGTACTCTTTGGAGAGTGGATGGATCACAAATGCAAACCGGTTGACGCGTTTGGGGCTGCCGGACGGATAAACCACCCGGGGATCCATTTTCTGGGCGCTGATGATTTCCAGCAGATCATCCGCACGCACCTGGTCGCGATTGCGTCCCAGCGCGGCGAGCATCAGGGCGCCCAATACGTTCGGCGCCACCACGCGCTCGAGAATCTTGGGGGTCGTATCAATAATGACGTCAACCCCGCGCTCTTTCAAAAACGCCACCCGTTCATCATCCACGGTTGAAGTGATGATGGTCTTGCCGCCCAGTTCCTCGAGGGACGCCTTCGCCAGGTAGTCATCGAATCCGTAGTTGGGAACGACAAGGATTGAAGCCTTCTGCATGGCTTTGCGGAGAATATAGTCGTTCCAGGCCTTGATCGGCATGACCGAATCGGTCAAGCGCTGGCTAGGCACCCATTGCAGGACCTCATGGGCCGAATGGGCATAGGCTTTTAAATCGTCTAGGGAATTGATAAACTTGGGGATACCGTTTTCCAGGATCGGGTCGGCAAAGTTCAGGTTGTTCGTAAACTCGGACATCACCTTGGCGATGCGGTAACTGTACATGCCGGAAAAAAACAACACCCGGGCATTGTTGAAATAGTTGCCGAATTTATATTCGATATAGCGCAGGGCCCACTCGAAAGAAACATCCCGCAGAACGTTGCCGATGGTGAACGGCGTTTGCACCTGAGCGCCCAGCGCTTCGATTTTATTTTGCTTGTGCTTGTTCAGGTAGCGAGGGCCGATCCCGTAGGGGAACTTTATTTGGCCGAGCCCGATGGCATCCGCTTCCTTGTCCATCTGCAGCAGAAGTTTGGCGGCTTTTTCCAGGTCCCCATCGGTCCCTATCCGTCTGATGGTAAATTCCTGCCCTAGAAATTCGGTATTGAACGCATAGTCCCTGTCGCTTGACCCCAAGCTAATGCTGACCACCTGTTTCACGGCTTCCTCCTGACCGGTCCTATCGGTTGGCAACGGTGCTTGATCGCGCCACGGGAACCTTATGCGTGCCTATCGATGGCGTCGACCGGACAGATATCCATGGCCTCGGCACACAAGCGTTCCTCCTCGGGACCGTTTGGCTGTTTATAAACATAATCCACCCCGCGTTCATGATCGGACCTAAAATTCCGGGGGGCGATGGCCGAACAGATACAACAACCGATGCACCGGTGGTTGACATGATACCCGGCAGGACGTTTGTCGGTTAAAACACCCATAATCATCGGCCGTGAAATAGATGGTGCCTGGTTATGGTTTCCGGAGGTTGGCCTGAGGCACGTCCGGACCTGCCGAGGGCCGCCTGACCCGAGCGGGGTCGACCAGCCGTGGCCGGCCCGGCAGGCTTAGGTCTACAACAGCTGAAACAGGACGGCGTGTAACCCCCGCCTGGCAGCCTGTCCGGCAGGCCGCCAGGCGAAGGATGAGAGGCAACGCAACCCCATCGGCCGTTTATCCAGAACGCCGCCGACGGCTTCCAATAAACATATCCAATGGGACGAAAAAAGCAATGGAGATTACCAGGCCGGTTAAGCCTGAGCGCCAACCGTCTAGGCCGCTTTTTTCTTGGGCGCCGCCACGGGCGGGTTCGTTTTGACCAGGCGATCTTGCAGGTCGTCAACCTGGTTGGCAAGTGTCTCAATATCTGCGGTCAGGCGTTTGATCTGGCCTTTGGTCGGCAGGTTGATCAATTTGATGGCGTTTTCTACGCGCCGATCGACCTGGTCGGACAACCATTTCTTAAGGTTGTCGATATTGAGCGTTGACGCTTTGGCGGGGGGGGGCGCCGCGCCCATTTGCTTCAACACGGACTTGGTGACATCTTTACTGGTTTTGTGCATAACAATCTGGAAGGCTTCTTTTTTATTGATCAAGGCCGCCAGTTGATCCTTGCTCAGGTATTTTTTATCGAGGGTGTCGTAGAAGCGACCGTTGGCATAGGTTTTAACGATCCGCATGGTTTACTCCTTGTTATGTCTTTGAGGTGGTGGGTTGCCGGGAATATCCGTGTCAGGCGGCGACTTCGCGATGGAGTTCATCAACCTTTTTGCTGAGACGGCTGACGCGCCGTGCCAGAGCATCGATATCCTTCTTGCTGGGCAGATTGAACTGGCCCGGAAGGGTCTGGATCCGGCTGCGAACCTCATTCTCGATCTTCTGCTTGCCGGGAACCTTGTCCAGCGCCTGCCTGCCGCCGGAAACGGCCTCATCCACCACCAGGCGTGCATCCTGACCGATACCCTCAAGCAGGGAACGGGTGTCCGCCTTCAACTCCGCCATGCGACTGCGGGTATCTTGGCGCAGATCGTCAATCCGGGACTTACCGTCATCCCACACGCCATTGAGCGTCTGGCGGGGTTCTTTGCTGGCTTTGGTCAAAAACGCCTTGCCGTCTTTAATCATGCCGCCGACCGTTGCGCGGGTCTCCTTGTTGAGGTCCGTGATCGTGGTCTTGCTGTCATCGATCCATGCGGACAGGGTTTTGCGCGGGGCGGTCTTCAAATCCGTGACCAGCGCCTTGCCGCTTTTGATCGGGCGGGTAAAATAGGTCTGGCTGTAATCTTCGAGTTTGTCGGCCACCCGCGTGCGGGTTTCCTGAACCGTTCGGACCACGTAAAATCGTGTCTTGGGGGTTGTTTTTTTTCGGGTTCCACGGGATGTTTTGGCCTTTGCCATGGGGGGTCTCCTTTTTTTCAATTCGAACCGTTGGTTGTGGGCCGCGAACCGCCGCCCTTTTTAACGCGTTGCGTTATGGTCGACAATATGATGCAGTGCGTTATGGTTGTCAAGCAGTTTTTTAAAATAAACTGAAATTGACAAACCCTTTAGGGATTGGAAGAATGAGTCATTGTTCATACAACCAAATGATGTCCGTCGGGCGATCAACAAGAGGGGAAAAGGGTATGCATAAGATCAAAAAGTACGCCAACCGTAAAATGTACGACACGCATGACAAGCGCTATGTCACCATGGACCAACTCTCGGAGCTGATTAAGCAAGGCGCGGAAGTCATGGTAATCGACAACCGCACCGGCGAAGATATCACCACGGCCATCATTTCCCAGCTCATCGGTAGAGATAACAAGGAAAAGGACAAGACCGTATCCTCACAACTGCTGATGCAGCTTCTGCGCAAGGGCGGGGGCACCCTGACCGACTATGCCAAAAAATACATGTCGCTTTGGCAGGGCGCGTTCAATATGGCGGAAGATGAACTGACCCCTTTGGTCAACCGCTTGGTGAAAAACAAGGAGCTCTCCATCACCGAGGCCGTCAGGTTGAAAAAGGAAATTATGGGGTATACCAGCTCCCTCAAGAGCTGGATCGGTGAAAGTATCGATAAGCGGGTCGGGGAGGTATTGCAATCCATGCATCTGCCCACGAATGATCAATTAAAAGCGCTTTCCGCAAAGGTGGAGACCCTTTCAAAAAAAGTGCGGCAACTGGAAAAGGCGCATTCCCCCGCCAAAAAAAAGCCCGCCAAAAAAAAGCCCGGCCCAAAAAAGCCGGCCAGAAAAAAGCCCGCCGCACGCAAATAAACCACCTGAGGGGTGGTGCCATCGGACAAACCCGTTTGTGCCTGCCGCAAGATAAATCCGCTTGACATCCGTGAACATTGCTGCATATTACGACGCAATGCGTTATATTTTCCTGCCAACCGTTCGAACCCGAAGCGGCCGTTCGATCGGGCGGCATGTTGAGCTCAAGATGAAACAAGGATTCAAACGGATGCGCCCCAAAAAAACCAGTAAAGAATTTATTCACCTGAAACGGGCCCTGCAACAATTTCAATCGGAACGTCTTGCAGACACCTACCAGGATCTGATGACGGATCCGCAATATGAAAAAATTGGCCATTTCTTTTTTAAAAAGCTTTACGCGCCGGAAGATTTCTCTTTCCGCGATACAAGTATCAAAAAACTGCACAAATTGCTGAGGGGTAAAATCTATTCCGGTATCATTTCCGCCGTCAGCAAGGTGATTGAATTGCACGAACTGTCCGACCTTCTCGATGAACGCATGGTCGAGAAGATGATGGTCATGGGTATCGGCGAAGATATGGATATGGACGCCTATCAAGCCGCGTATCGCAGCCTGGACAACTACGATCAGCGTTGCTACCAAATCGACCTGGGTCGTGAAGTGACCCAGATCTTCTACAAATTAAGCCAGAAATGGGTCGTGGCCGTCTCCCTCAACACGGTGCGAACCGCCGCCCATGTCATCGGCATGGGCAAAATAATCGATTTCATCTATGAGGGCTACGAGGGGTTCCGCGCGATTAAGAATATCGACTATTTTATTGAAACCGTGGACAGGCGTGAGCACGCTTGGCACGATGAGATCTGGTCCGGCGGCGGCAAGTTGAGCGGACCGGCGGTGACCGCCGCCCAATGAAAAAGGCCCTGATTCTCTCCGGGGGTGGTGCGCGGGGCGCATTCCAGGTCGGTGTGTGGAAATACCTGCGGGAATTCAACTGGACCCCCGACCTGATTTGCGGGACCTCCATCGGCGCCGTCAATGCCGCGGCCATCGGGTCCGGCATGTCCGTCGAGCGCCTCATCGATATCTGGCAAACCCACAACCGCTCCGAAGTCTACCGTCTCAAGCCGCTCCATTTTTTAAAGTCGATGCACCGAGGGAAACCTCTGAAATCGTTGCTTGACACGGCCCCCCTGCGTGCCATGCTGACCCGCCACCTGAATCTTGAAGCCCTGCGACAAAGCCCGGTAGAAATCATCATCAGCGCCGTTCATCTGGCGACCGGGCGACTCCATCTTTACAATCAAGACGTCATCGAGATTGATCATTTAATGGCGTCAAGTGCAATGCCCATTTTGTTTCCCTGGCAGCCCATCCAGGGAGAACTCTATTGGGACGGGGGCGTGATGGCGAATTCACCCCTTTTCATTGCCCAGGAAAGGAAGATCGAGGAGATTATCGTGGTCTTGCTCTCGCCGGTCGGGCATCGGCCCCTGCCGCCGCCTGCGACCTTGCGCGAAGGTTTGGAACTTCTCTTTGAACACTTTCTAATTGGCTCTTGTCAGGCCACCATGCCGGTTTTCAACGGACCGCCCGTGCATGCGTGGGATGAATGGCCGCCCAAACGTCCACAGGCGCAGAAAGCCATGGAAAGTCGTCGGCAACCAAGGATTGCGGTGGTCGCACCGACCCAGATGCTCGGTTTTACATCCTTGCTCAATTTTTCTACCCGTCAGGTCAACCGGCTGATTCATGCCGGCTATCACAACGCCCGTCGCCAACTGGGAAAAATGGACTAAGTCATCACGAGATGGCGCAATCCCTTATCGGCCAAAAACTTCGGATATAGCGCATAGCTTGGCTGAAGGATCGGGAGCAGTTTGATGGTCTTGGGAACATTGCCCTTGGCCTTTACCTGCCGGCGGGTCAGGGCGCTCACCAGGTTGGCTTTGCCATGCCAGAACGCATGGGCAAAATCAGCCTTCATGGTCAAGACCACCTCCGGCTGCCCGCCGAATTTTCCCTGGATGATCTTCAGATCATCACCCGTGGCATCGATGGTGATCACCGCCGATGGGTTTGTATACCGGAATTGGACGCACAGGTTGCTCTGGGCCAGTTTGGGACCGATCTCGGGATTGTTTTTCAGCAGTTCATAGAACTCCACCAGGACCTCGTAGAGCATCTTGGCATCCTTAAAGACGTTGGTCACCGATTGGTCCGCTTGCGCGGCGGCCAGTGGCCGCAAGTCCTCTTTCGATACCGGGAGGGGGGCGCATTTGGCGTGGTAGACCTTCTTGACGATCTCGATGACGGCATCGCGTTCCGGTTCGACCGGGTTATAGAGCATGGCACCGTCTTCCATGGCAATGGTGGCGACCTGCTCGAGCCTTTCCAAATTGTCGGCGATGCCGGCATCTTTCAAATTCAGCGGCATTTTCGTCACATAGGCCAACTGCTGATTGAGGCAGCGTATCTTCTCCACGGCCGCCAGGGCCGCCTGCCGGCGCACCCATTTGTCGATGAATCCGAGATTACCGATCACGGTCGACAGTTTGCTGCGGGCCTGATGGGAACCCGTCGTGACCAATTCTTTAAGCGAATCAACGTCGGACCGGCTGGCGATTTTGGAGAAGATATCCAGGCGGGGCGAACGCAAAAGGCTCCGGCTCTGACCGATGACCTGGGGAAAAGAAATCCCCATGGCAAGGGCGATATCCGCATACCGGTCGGCCCGGGCCTCGAGGTTGTAGGCCATGACCTCCGGCAAAATGAGGGCGTTGGCCAGCCCATGGGGGATGTGATAGACACCGCCGAGCGCATGGGCGATGCCGTGAACCATTCCCACCATGGAGTGTGAAAAGGCGATGCCGGCCAGAAAGCTGCCCACCTGCATGGCACCCCGCGCTTGCAGGTCGCTCGGCTTGGCACAGGCTTGCAGGATATTGCCCGAAATGAGGGTGACGGCGTGTAGCGCCAAGGCATCGGATGCCGGCGACCACTCCTTGTCGACATAAGCCTCGATCGCATGGGTAAGCGCGTCCATACCGGTGGTGGCGGTCAGTTTACCCGGCATCGAGACCGTCATGTTGGGATCTAAAATGGCCAGGTCGGGAAGAAATTGCTCTTCGGCAAACGGCAATTTTACATCGTTGTCCGGATCGGCGATAACGGCCACTTTGGTGACTTCCGATCCAGTTCCGGCGGTTGTCGGGATGACGATGGCGGGAAACAGCGTTTCATTGCTGTCGAGAAGATAGGCCCCCATGTGATCCTGAAGCTTGCCCCCCTTGACGGCCAAGAGATTGGCAACCTTGGCCGTATCGATGACACTTCCCCCCCCGACCGCGATAAACATATCACAGCCCTTCTTCTTTGCCAGGGAGGCACATTTTTTAACCGTATCGAGTGTGGAATTGGGCGGCACTTGATCGAAGGTCGCCACAATTTTGATGGGCGTGGCTTTAAATCCGCTTTTCACCTTTGCGACAAGGCCCGTTTGCTTTAAAATTTCGTCGGTCACCAGGATCGCTTTGCGCTTTCCCAGTGGCTTGAGCGTTTCGCTGAGATTTTCGATGATACCGATCCCGTATACTAATTTGGTCGGTAGTGAAAATTCAAAATATTCTGGTAACATGTCCGTTCCTTTCCAGCCAACGGGCGTTTGGCCCAACGTTTTCCCGCCCCCATACAAAGGCTCGCCTCGTGACCATCCCGAAAATGGTGGATTTGGGTTTAGGCGCCCGCCCGGCGGCGGGATGGGCATTGGTTTGACTTGATTGTCGGCGTTCCGCAAACCGCAGACCTCGTCGGGCTGCGTCGAGGATTATAAATGCGCGAAGATGCTGGCCGGGGCCGAAAGATGTCTTTTGGGGAGGGACACTAATTCGTCAACTCCCGCATGATCTTGGCCACGTCCTGCAGTTGCATCTCTTCCTCCGCCTTTTGCTGGTGAACGCGGCAGTATTCCGAATCGTCAAGGGCTTTGTTTTTGCACGCCTTGCCGGTTTTGGTCAGGGCTTTACAGGGCAACCGGGACGTCTCGTCGCCGACGTCGGTCAAAACATCCGTAGCGGCAGCCGAACGGGCCTCAGTGTAGCGGTCATGCAAAACCAGGGGCTCATCGTCGATTTTTCCGGACTGGACCAGCTCTAAAAGATGATTGAACTCCTCCTCGAACCCCTCCAGCAGGATCTCTGGATCAGCCATCAGCCCTTCATCCGAAGCAATCCCCACAGTCACTTTGCCATCATAACTGATAATGCTGATCCCGAGCCCGATCTTTCCGGATCGTGGGACCCAAAACATAAAATTTTCAATCTTTTGTCCGGCAAAATAGAGCGCCTCGCGCGGACCCGGCACATTTGTCAAAACACCTGAGGCCTTATTGCCAAAAAAGGCCGAGGTTTTTTTCGCCAAGCCCGGAGGAAGGTAGCCCATCACGTTGAGAAGCACAAAATTGATAAAGGGGTCCGGAGAGGTCTTGAGTTGATCCATTCGTCTTTTTACCTCTTTGAGGCGTAAAATCGGATCTTTCAAATGAACCGGCAGGGGCAGAAATACGAGGCTGAACTTGTTTCCCAGCTCGAATTCGGTTCCCGGTTTTCTAATGTTGACAGGTACGGTAACCCTTAAGTCAAGCTCGTTGACCCGGGTGTTGCGGCTCTTCAGGTAGCGGCGCATGGCACCGGTTACCGTTGCAATGAGAACGTCGTTGAGGGTGGCTGTGCTGATGGCCCGTCCCACCGTTTTGATCTTGTCCAGAGACATGGGCTCCGTCCAAGCGACACGCTTGCGCACCCCCAGTTTGCCTTTGAATGCGCTGTTGGGGTCGGAACTCATGAGCATATATTTAGAAAGCACCGAAGCAAAATCGGTCGGGATGCAGCTGGATTTCTTGCCCAGGCGCTTCAAATGCGCGGGATCGGACATCGCTTTTTCCAACTCCTTGATAGCCTGCCGACCCAATTTCTCGGCGGCCTTGTAGGTTTTCTGGGCCGTGCCAATCATCGATCCAAGGGGAAGCAGTGCGCCTATCGAAAAAGGCCGTGGTTTTTTGGGGGGCTTGCTTTTCGGCCACGGCGCATCGGGGTCTTGATCGGCCATCGAGAGCAACACGTAAATGCCGGCAATGCCGTCGGTGATGCAGTGGTGGATTCTGAAAAAAAGGATGCAGCCCTCACCGTAATTTTCGATCAAATGAACCTGCCACAGGGGTTTGTGAGGATCCAGGGGGGCCACCGTCAAATTGGCGACCATCTCCTGCAGCTCGGTTTTATCACCCGGTGCCGGAAGGGCGATGCGTTGCAGATGAGAGCGGAGGTCAAAATGTTGGTCCTCTTCCCAATTCGGAACCCCAAGGCCTGATTTGGGCGGAACGATTTTTCTTTGAAAGCGCGGGAAAGAGGCAAGTCGGCTATCGATGGTGGCATAGAGGCGATTAAAATCAAGCGGCCGTTTAAATGCCATAAACCCGGTAATCACCATCAGGTTGGTGGGTTCATCCATACTCAGCCAAAAATTGTCGGCATTGGACATACGGTGGGCCATGGCGTTTCTCCTCGTTGCCAAAAACGATATGCCTCTATCAGAGGTTAATTAACGCTGACCTTAGCGCATTCGGATTGGGCGGTCATCGTCATCATGGGATCCAGGGACTATTTAATGCTGATCATGTTAAACGTCTGATTACAGATTTCTTCTTATAAGGGTTCAAGATTGAAGCCTGTCAATCTCGAGGGATGAGGCGCATTTGCGATGCGCGTTCGTATTGAAGGATCGCGTGTGACGCAGCCATCTGGCTTTTTGCGCAACCGGCAAAAATTAATCGTCTGTTTAAATTATATTTTGTTCGAAAATATGCAACCCAAATTAGTTGAAGATGCACCGCGGCAAACCCTGCGGACGCTTCATCACAAGGGCACTGTCCATGCTCAGTTTACACCCACGCCCCGCCGCAGGCAGCTGGGAGGTCGCTCGCTCTGACGGCCCCGGGCGGTTCTTCAGGCGGTCACCGTGTTCATGCCCCCCGCCAGAGACGCCGGCGCCGGGCCAGATTGGCCCGGCGTTGATTAAGG
>CAJHYH010000065.1_pt1 | contig 14499 bp, 12 predicted proteins | sample 9198661 | NCBI WGS metagenome assembly CAJHYH01 (sample SAMEA7708356, study PRJEB35096) | sediment metagenome | biome: marine neritic benthic zone biome [ENVO:01000025]; feature: sediment [ENVO:00002007]; material: shallow marine sediment [ENVO:03000034] sea grass bed [ENVO_01000059] ... | reverse complement strand
TCTGATCTTCCGCGAATTGCGCCAGAACCGCCAGCAGACCACCGTGCTTTTTATGTGTATCGTCCTGGCCGTGGTGGGGCTGACGGCCCTCGGCGGTTTCCAGGCCAATGTCCGCGACGCCATGCTGCGCGACGCCCGACAACTGCACGCGGCGGACATCATCGTCCGCTCCAGCTTTCCCTTTCTCGCACCCATGGAAGACAAACTAAGGGCCTATGCCTCCCGCGGGGATGTGGATGTCACCCGCGTCTGGGAATTCTACACCGTCGTGCGGACGATGGACGAATCCGCCTCCCTGCTCTCGGCTGTCAAGATCGTCGAACCCGGCTACCCATTCTACGGGCGGGTGCAGCTGGCATCCGGAAAAAGATTTCAAACCGTCCTCGCACCAGGGGAAATCATTGTCGAGCAGTCTCTGCTGGATCGGTTGGGGCTTGCAATCGGCAGCCAAATTTTCCTGGGCAACACGGCCATGACCGTTCGTGACGTGGTCGTCTCCGAACCGGACCGCCCGGTGACCGTCTTCACGTTAGGGCCTCGCATCTTTGTGGCGGCCAGCGACCGCGGTCGCCTGGGCTTGATTACCCAGGGGAGCCGGGTCCGCTACAAGTCGCTTTTGCGCCTTCCGGTGGACCTGTCGCCCGAAACCGTTCAAAAAGACCTCTGGAACACAGCCGATGCCGCCCAGGAACGTGTCGACACCTTCCGAAGTGCGGATTCCCGGCTGAAGCGTTTCTTCGACAATCTGCTTTTCTTTCTCAAGCTCGTGGGCATTTTCACGCTGCTGCTGGCCGGCATCGGGATTCACAGCGTCCTTTCGGCCCTGCTGCGCACGCGGGTCAAATCCATGGCCATCATGAAGGCCCTGGGGGCTCCCACGGCCTTCATTCTGCGTCTCTATCTGGGTGTCGTCTTGTTTCTGGGAGCCCTGGGGACCATCACCGGCATTGCGGCCGGGCTGGTGTTGCAGGAAACGCTGGCCCGTCTGCTGGTCGATCTGATACCCGCCGAAACAACCTTTCGCATTGCCTGGGATGCCGTGGCCGAGAGCTTTTTGATCGGCCTTCTGGCCGTCACCCTCTTTGCCGCGCGCCCGCTGCTGAACCTGCGCCACTTCAAGCCCGCCGCGCTCTTCCGGCATGAAGCCGCCTCGGGCCGATTGCGGCCCGCTGAAGGCCTAACGGTGATCCTGACCGCGCTATTCTTTATCGGCCTGGTGCTCTGGCACCTCGAAGACCTTCGCACCGGCGGGTATTTTGTCGGCGGCATTCTGGTGCTGATCGGCATCGTCTTCGGCACCAGCCGGCTTTTTCTGGCGAGCCTGAAGCACCTGCCAACCCGGCACCTTATCGTCCGCCAGGCCATCCGTGGTCTTTTCCGCCCCCGCAATGCAACCCAACCCATTCTGGTGACGCTCACCGCCTCGCTGACCATCATTTACGCGCTTTTTCTGATCGAAAGCAATCTGGATCGAGCCTTTGTCGATGCCTACCCGGAAGACGTTCCCAATATCTTCCTGGTCGACATCCAGCGCCACCAGACCGATGCGTTGGCCCAGCTGGTGGGCCAGCCGCTCACGTTCTACCCGGTGGTACGCGCCAAGCTGGTGGCCATCAACGGACAGGCCATCGACCCGCGCCGGGAGCGCCGACGCAAGAGCGATAACCTGGCTCGGCCCTTCAATCTGACCTATCGGCAGCATCTTCTCGACGATGAGAAGATCATCCGGGGCGAAGCCTTGTTTGATCCCGACGCCGGCAGCTACCAGGTTTCAGTGCTCGAACGGGTGGCCACCATCGGCAATATCCGCCTGGGCGACCGTTTGCGCTTCAAAATCCAAGGCGTACCTCTGGAAGCCACGGTCACCAGCATCCGCACCCGTATCCGCGAAGGCCTGCAACCGTTTTTTTATTTTGTCTTCCCCGAAGCGACGCTGCAAGCCGCGCCCCAGACCATATTCACCGCCATGCGGGCCGATTCCGACCGCCTCGCCGCTCTCCAGAACAAGATTGTCAGGACATTTCCCAATATCACCATCCTCGACGCCCGCCAGACCATCCGCCAGGTTGCGGGAGCGCTGGAGCGCTTTTCACGGGCCATCCGCTTCTTCACCCTCTTCAGCATCGCCGCGGGCATGCTCCTGGTGATCAGCTCGATCGTGGCCACGCGCGCGGCCCGTGTCCGGGAGGCCGTTTACTATAAAATTCTTGGTGCCCGGGGCCGATTTGTGTTTTATGTCTTTTCGCTGGAAAACATCCTTCTGGGAGCGGCCAGTGCCGTGGGCGGACTTGTGCTGGCGCATCTGATCAGCTGGGTGGTCTGCACCCGCTATTTCGATATCCCCTACGCGGGCTATGGAGCGGCATCGCTGGCCGGACTGCTGTTCGGCGTTTTGACGGTGCTGGCGGTTGGGCTGGCCGCCTCGCGAACCATCATGCGGCGCCGACCGGCCCAATTCCTTCGAACCCACGCCGCCGAATAACAAGGAAGACATGACATGGCGCCCCGATCTGGCCACGGCATTGTGCTGATTACCCTTATCCTCGCCACTCTGATAGGCTGTGAGCAAACATCAACGCAGGAGGTTTCTTCGCCCGTCATCCCCAGGGAAACACCCCAGGGCGTCATCGTCTGTATGGGCGACAGCCTCACGGCCGGCTATCGGGTTGCTGAAGACGAGGCCTTTCCGGCCCTGCTGGCGGAGCAACTGCGCGCGGATGGCTACCGCTATGACGTCGTCAATGCCGGCGTCAGCGGTGAAACCAGCAGCGGCGCCTTGGCCCGGCTGGACTGGATGCTGACCCTGGCCCCGGATATTGTCATCCTGGAAACCGGGGCCAACGATGGCCTCCGGGCGGTGGACCCGGCCCTGACCCGGCGCAATATCGAAGCCATCGTCTCCAGGCTCAAGGCAGAAGGGATTGTCCCCGTCCTGGCCGGTATGCAAATGGTCCGCAACCTGGGCACCGTCTACACCGAAGCCTTCAAGGCCATCTATCCTGAAATCGCCGAAGCCCACGAACTGATCCTGATACCGTTCATGCTCGAAGGCGTTGCCGGACGCGCCCAACTCAACCAGCCCGACGGCATTCATCCCACCGCCGAGGGCTACCGCATCGTAACCGCCAATCTCTATCCCTACGTGCGCCAGGCCATCGCGCGCCATCAGGGGCGGTAATCCCGGATGATCGCCCCGCAAGACGCTCACGATGCAACCGTCCGCGAGCGACGGATTCTTACCGGACTGGCATGCGAGTGGGCCCTGGCGGCGGAGGAACTCGAGCCCCGCTATCGCCAATGCCTGGCCCGCCCCCTGTTCCGCTTGGCGGATGCCCCCGGGCGTCTTGGCCAGTGGGATGCCGCCCGCCGGGAAATTTGTCTGAACCGCCAGCTGGCGCTTACGCATCCCTGGGACGACGTACGCGACGTATTGCGGCACGAAATGGCCCACCAGTTGGCCGATTCGGTGCTGGGGGCCGACGGACAGCCACCGCACGGTCCGGCTTTCCAGCAGGCCTGTCTGATGCTGCGGGCCGATCCGGCCGCTGCCGGTCGTCGTCCCCTGCATGCGCGTCTGGCCCGTTTTGATCCATCCCAGGAAAATCCCCGCCATGGCAGAATTCGCAAATTGCTGGCCCTGGCCCGAAGTCATAATCCCAACGAGGCGGAAGCCGCCATGCTAAAGGCGCACGAGCTCATGGCCCGCCATCATATCGCCACCTTGAACAGTGACCCCCGGCGCACCTTCGTGAGCATTTTCCTGGGTTCGCCGGCCCTGCGCCATTTCAAGGAGGCCTATTACCTGGCCAATCTGCTTCAGGATTTCTATTTCGTGCAGGGGATCTGGGTGCCGGCCTTCGTGGTGGCGAGGGAAAAAATGGGATGCGTGCAGGAAGTTTCGGGCACCCCGGCCAATGTAGCCCAGGCCGACTACGTATACGCTTTCGTCAATGCCTACATCGATCGCCGCTGGAGCGAAGTGTGCACCGGCCAGCGGCTGACGCGCTACCAGAAAAGCGACTTCGCCGTCGGCATCATCGAAGGGTTCCGTCAAAAGCTGGAACGTGAGCAGTTCGCCGCGACCTCGACCACGGAACGCGCCCTGGTCCGCCGGAGTGATCCCCGGCTCTCCGCCTATCTCCGGCAGCGCTACCCCCGCACCAGTCACATCCAGAGAGGCGGCAGTCGCCATGACCCGGATATTTACGGGCGTGGTCGGCGGATCGGTGAGCAGATGATTCTCCATCGGGGTATTGTCCACCGCTCCGGGGATGCCAAGCACAGGCTGCCGCCGTCCTGAGACGACCGTGAATGCGCATCGATCCGGCGCAGGCGACGATACGGTCTCTCTAAACGTAAGCCGATTTAAATGCCGGAACGCGAATGGGTGCTTTGATTTCGGGGTCGACGCCGCGGTGCCCGTCTGACGATGATCCCCAAAACTGAACAGACGCCGTCTTGTCGGCCTCGAAACCGTCTTTCCCTTCAGATATCATCTTCCTATTCGTGGGGGTGGCAATGTACGCGGGGAGGGCGGTAGGGCCGATCCTGCGGCCTGGGGTTGCCGGGGTGTTCTTCAGGACGGCAGTTTCAAACCGGCGGTCCGATGCGCCGCCAGGCTGAAATGCCGCACCAAAAACTCGACCAGGCGTTCAACATCCGTCACGGCGAAACAAGGGACCCCCCAGTCGATGACCGTGTCACTGACAACGGCCAGCAGGTGGGCGTCTCCCCTGCAGGCTGCTGTTTTACCGGTCGCGGGCCGGAAAACCTCGATCTTGGGCAATGATGCCCGCTTGTAGCCTTCGGCCAGAACTATGTCCATGCCGGCCATCAGGGCAAGCAGGTCTTCCGGACCCTGCTCCTGTAACACGTCGGCAACCATGGCCACCTGCCGCGGAGAGGAGATTACCGACGTGGCGGCGCCGGCGGCCTTGTGGCGGAAGCTGTCCTTTCCGGGGTGGTCCACCCGTCCCCCCTGGGAGTCGTGCTTGATGGTCCCCACCCTGTAGCCGCGCCGCGTCAAGCCGTCGATTAGGCCGACCATCAGGGTGGTCTTGCCGGAACCGGAATACCCGACAATGCAGACCAGCGGGGGGGCTGGCGATGCTGGTCGAAAGTGCTCGAACGCTATGTCGTTGTCCTTCAGATTCATAGGTTGAACTTTCAGCCGCGGCGGCGGTAGCGGTGACGGACGTCCTCTACAAATACTGAAGACGTTCGCGGCATTGCCAGCGAGGTTTGAATTTTACCGCGGGCATACCGGAATGGATCCTCTACGATCACCAGGCGAGGCCTGGATCCGGACACGTCACACCTATTTGCCGCCTGATCCGCTCACCGGTCTGATCGCATCACCCGGCTTAATGGGCCCGCCTTTCAGAATCCGGGCGAATATTCCCTCCCGCGGCATGACGCAGTCCCCCACCTGATGGAAGATGGTGCAGCGATTGTGGCAGACCTTCCCGATCTGGGTGATCTCCACCAGCGCTTGCGAACCGAGTTGCAAGCGGGTACCGACGGGCAGTTCTTCGATGGCGCACCCGCGCGTGGTAATGTTCTCCGCAAAATCACTCGGGGCCACATCCAGTTCCTTGGCCCTGATCTTGTTGATGCTCTCCTGGGCCAGAAGACTGATCTGGCGGTGCCAGTCGCCGGCATGCGCATCGCCTTCCAAACCGGAATTTTCGATCAGCATCCCCTGATCGATATTCTTTTTTTTAACACCCTTGCGATCGCTGACCGAAACGGCCACGATGGTTGCCAAAGGGGATGATATCTTCATTTCAGGCTGCATGTCGGCCATGGCTGTCCGTCCCCGTTCTGTGTTGGCCGTCCCGACAGCGACATGCCGCTGCCGGTTCGGACTGAACATGGCTTAACAATCAGATTTAAAGCCTAAAAGTCAACATCGGCGGGTTAGCAAAATCAAGTGCGGATTAGCGGCGAACCGGGACGGATGCCCTCCACCACCGGCGATTGAACAGATCCTGACCATGACGAACCTTCCGATCACACGCCCCCATACAGAGAATCCGACCGGGGTCCCCATGCGGGTCCTTCTCCGCCTTATAGCTTTGAGAAACACGCCTGTTCCCTGAGCCAGATGATGACGGGTGCAAGCCTGCCGGGGGCCCTTTCGGCCATAAGCAGCCTTTGGCAGGCCTATCATTGTGATCTCACCGCCGGGGCGGGGATCATCACGAATGCGGGGGGCTTTTGCGCTCACACTGCGCTTCGAGGGGGTGCGAATGGCGGCATGGGGACAACAACCACAGGCCGCCTAGAATGAAGATGTGTGGCCATCAATGCGATTATATGCAAATGCGCGCCTTGGCCGATCCCGAGGCCGCCGCCATTCGACGGCGCGTGCTGGCGGTCGCGGGCAACAGCAGCTTCCCGCTCTCGGCCGGGGATATCTACAAAACGCCGGTGCAGCCTCCCTTGTTGGGCACGGTGCTACGCCCCCACGCCATAGACCAGGTGGCCGGCCACGAATGTCTTGACCACCTGCGGCACGGGTTTCGCCGTATCCACGAGCACCATGTCGGCCCGTTTGCCCACACTCAACGAACCGGTGTGCGCATCGATGCCCGCTGCCGCCGCGGGATTCAGGCTGAAGCAGGCGATGGCCCGGGGCAGGCTCATGGTCTCCATCTGTGCCAACGCCAGCGCGGCGTGCAGCAGGGTCATGGGGGCATAGTCACTGCAAACGATATCCAACAGATCCTCGCTCACAGCGTCCAGGGCTGTCAGATTGCCATTGGTGGATTTGCCCATGAGGAGATTGGGAGCTCCCATGGCCACGTGCATACCGGCGGTCTTCGCCGCCCGGGCCGCTTCCAGGGTTACGGGAAACTCTGAAATATTGACCCCCATGCGCGCGAGTCGCTTGACCTTTGCCGCGGTGTCGTCGTCATGCGAGGCTAGCGGGATATCCCTGTCCCGACAGCGCCCGGACAGTTCGAACAGGTCGTCATCATTGACGGCCTCACGGTCAGCCAGACGCTTTTGGACAACGGCCCGCACTTCTTCTTCGGTATACTGGTGATGTCTTCCAAGGTAGTCACGAAAGGCCGCATAGGTGGCAAACTGACCCTGACCGGGTGTGTGATCCATGAAAGAAACGATATCCACCGCGCCTGTATCGATGAAACGTCGAATCACCGCCAAAGCTTCCACAAGGGTGATGTCGTAACGCAGATGAATCCGGGTGGTACAAAGCAGATGTTCCCGGCACTGCTGAATGGCGGCGATCAGATCGCAGGCCGCTTTGGTGGCCCGCAGTCCTTTCTGGCCGTTGGAAAAAGCCACGCAGTGATAGATCGTCGTCACCCCGCAGGCCGCCATGACCTTGTCCAGTTCCTGGAGGGCCAGCGGCAGCGGAAAGCGGGCCCGTGGACGTGGTTGGATTGCCTTTTCGTTGGCGTCGCTGTGAACATCGACGAAACCCGGTATCAGCAGAGCACCGGCGGCATCGATACACGCTCCGTCCCCTGCCAGGGGGCCATCCTGGATATGCACGATCCTTCCCTCATCCACCTGAAGACTACCCTTGGCAATGATCTCCTCGGGCGTTACCAGGCGCGCGTTGACGATATGGAAATGCGGTTCAAGAGCAGGATGACGGATGCTGAAGGGCGCGGTCGGGACCATTGTTCTTCTCCTCTATTCGGTATTCAAGGCATCACGAATCTACCCATAGGCAGGGCATTGCAAGGATTTGATAAGGATCCCGTTAGCAGCACATCATCAGCAGCCTCCCCCCGGAAGACGGATTAATCGAAAAAACACTGTTCACTAATCTGGCGACAACATATCGGTCCCAATCTCTTTGTGTCCTTGAATACGACGGTTGGCCTTTACGTCAGTTCGTCAGCCATCACATCATTTGCAACACAAGCAGGGGATCATATGGAGCGCGTTCTCGAAATCCGCCATTTGACCAAGACCTTCGGCCCCACGCGGGCCCTGGACGACATTTGCCTGTCAATAGACAAAGGCCAGATGGTGGCCCTTCTGGGCCCATCGGGCTCGGGCAAATCGACCCTGCTGCGACACCTCTCAGGACTGGTGACCGGCGACCGTCGGGCACCTTGCTGCGTGCAGGTCATGGGGCAGGATATTCAGAAGAACGGTGCCATCTGTTCGGGTGTACGGCGCATCCGCGCAAGGGTCGGCTTTATTTTTCAGCAGTTCAACCTGGTGGAGCGCCTATCGGTTCTGACCAACGTGCTGGCGGGTCGGTTGGGGCGCATTCCGCTGTGGCGCAGTCTGCCGCGGTATTTCACGGCGGCTGAACGCCAGGAGGCCTTGGACGCCTTGGAACGGGTGGGCATTGCCGAACACGCCTTGAAACGGGCCAGCAATCTTTCGGGAGGCCAGCAACAGCGGGCCGCCATCGCCCGGGCCCTGGTCCAGGGCGCCGAGATCATTCTGGCTGACGAACCGATCGCCTCCCTCGACCCTCATGCCTCGCATCTCGTCATGCAGACCCTTTCTAAGATCAACCAGGAAGACGGCGTCACCATCTTGGTGTCTCTGCATCAAGTGGATTTCGCCCTGGCCTATTGCACCCGGGTGGTGGCGCTCAAAAATGGTCGGGTCCACTATGACGGATCCGCCGCCCGTTGCAGCCCCTCGAAGCTCCGGGAAATCTACGGCAGTGCCTTCGAAGAAATCGCGTCGATCGCACCGCATCAACAAAACCAAGTGGACGCCGCAAACCGCGGCGGCGGGAACGCAATCCGCCCTGTGGCCGTAAATGAATAGAGCCTCAACAACCCTGTTTCTAATTTTTGCACGGCCGTCCGGAACCCAGCGGCGACGCCGGACGGCGCAACACCTAACTGCAGCAAGGAGGAGTCCGATGGTAAAGCGCTTTAAACACATCGTCATCATTGCCGTCATCACGCTCATGTTCGCGGCCCCTGCGGTCGCAGCGGATGAAGTGCTCGCTCCCAGGGAGCTGAGTTTCGGCATCATCTCCACTGAATCCACCAGCGAGCTGAAGAAAAACTGGATGCCTTTCCTGCAGGACATGTCCAAGGCCCTGGGCATGCCCGTGAAACCTTTTTTCGCCTCGGACTACGCCGGCGTGATTGAAGGGATGCGCTTTAAAAAAGTGCATGTGGCCTGGTTCGGTAACAAATCGGCCATCGAAGCCGTGGACCGGGCCAACGGTGAAGTTTTCGCCCAGCAGGTGGATGTGGACGGCAATCCCGGCTACTGGTCGCTGATCATCACCCACAAGGATACCGGCCTGGAAAGCATGGACGATGTGATCAAACGCGGTAAGAAACTCGATTTCGGCAACGGCGATGTCAATTCCACCTCGGGCTATCTGATTCCCAGCTATTACCTGTGGACGGTCGAGTATGGCATCGATCCCAAGAAACATTTCAAGACGGTCCGCAATGCCAATCATTCGGCCAACCTGATGGCCGTCGCCATGAAACAGGTGGATTTCGCCACCAACAACACCGAGCGCATCAAGAAATTCAAGGCCCAGAAGCCGGAACTGGCGAAAAATATCAAAATCCTCTGGAAATCGCCTTTGATCCCTTCGGATCCTCTGGTCTGGCGCAAGGATTTGGACCGTGAGCTCAAATCCAAGGTCAAAGCCTTTGTGCTCGGCTATGGCCGCACGAGCAACGACAAAGAACGTGAGCTTAAGGTCCTGGCCGGACTGGATCTGGCGCCCTACTGGGACTCCTCCAACAAACAGTTGATTCCGATCCGCGAGATCAAATACGCCAAGGAAAAAATGAAGGTCGAGCACGATGCCAATATCAGCACGGCCGACAAACAGGAGAAGATCAAAGCCATCGAGGCCAAGATCGCCGAGGTACGCAAATTCAATAACATGATGAACCGTTACTAGGCCCGCCCCAAGCCGATGGCCTGGATTTTTTAACCTAAAGCCAAAATGACCGCCGGTGTTCTGCGCCGGCGGTCATTCAGAAATGATATGACCGCGATCACCCGTGACCCCGATTTCATCGACCGAATCACCCGCGAACGCTGGCCCCGGGCCCTTTTTGGCGCCGGACTCATGGCGGGATCTCTACTGTTGTGGTGGTTGCCCGCCCCGGCTTCCGAATATGCCATTGCGCCGGAGGGACAGACCAAGAATTTGCTGACGCTGCTTTTTACGCACCCGGGAACGGTCTGTATTCTACTGGGCCTGACCGGGGGCGCATTTGCCTTCTCCGGTCTGCTTGACCGTCCCCGCGAGTGGCCCCTCGACCGACCGGTCACGATGGGCAGGCCCAAACTCGATCTGCCGCGGGTGCCGCGCTGGAAAAACTGGATAATGTTATTGACCTGGGCAGTCGTCCTCTATCTGCTGGTATGGGCCTGGCAGGGCTCGCAGATGAACCCGGGCGCCTTCTTCGTGACCGAAAACCAGCAGAACATGATCCTATTCGCCAAGGGGTTCGCCCCGCCTGATTTCGGCAACTGGCAGGAATACCGCAACGAAATGATCGTCACCATTCAAATTGCCATCTGGGGCACGCTGCTGGCCATCCTGGGGGCGATTCCCTTCGGGCTCATGTCGGCGCGCAACATTTCACCCACCTGGATTCGTCAGCCCACCCGTCGCCTGATGGATATCTTTCGGGCGGTCAACGAGATGGTCTTCGCGCTGCTCTTCGTCACAGCCGTCGGACTGGGGCCCTTCGCCGGCGTGCTGGCCCTGTTCGTGCACACCATGGGCACACTGGCCAAACTATTCTCAGAAGCAGTCGAGGCCATCGATCCAAGGCCCGTGGAAGGGATCCGGGCCACCGGGGCCCATAGCCTCGAGGAAATCGCCTTTGGCGTAATCCCCCAGGTGATGCCACTCTGGCTCTCCTATTCGCTCTACCGTTTTGAGAGCAATGTGCGCTCGGCCACCGTACTGGGCATTGTTGGCGCCGGCGGCATCGGGTTGCTGCTCTGGGATGCCATGCGCAATTTCGAATATACGGCCACCGCCGCCATTCTGGTCATCATTATCGTGGTGGTTTCCATTATCGATCTGATCTCATCGGCCGTGCGCAAGGCTTTCATTTAGGATCCGCCGGGGCTTGCCTTGTGAAACCGCATGCGGATCGTCTCCCTCAATACCTGGAAAGGCGAAGGCGCCTATCGTCGTCGGCTTGACCTGTTGACCGCTGGTCTGCATGCGCTGTCGCCGGATGTGGTCTGTCTTCAAGAATCGCTGCAGACCGGGGACAGGCATTTGGATACGGCGGGCCACCTGGCCCGCAGACTGAACCTGCATCTGGCCTGGGCACCGGCCCGTTTGAAAAAACGACGCGTGGAAAGCTGTTGGCGCGAGTGTTACTCCGGTCTGGCCATCCTTTCGCAGGCCCCCATCCAGCGACACCGCCTGATGGCGCTGCCATTTCATCCCCTGGATCCGGACAGGCAGGCCCACTGGGTCGATATCCGCCTGGGCGACATCGAACAGCGCGTGGTCAATCTCCACCTGACCCACATCAGCGGTGCAGACGGGGTTCGTCGCGACCAGTTGCACGCCATTATGACCGGATTGACACAAACTGCCGGTCCGGATCTTGTCTGGATCTGTGGCGACTTCAACGCCGCGCCGGAAAGCGCTTCGATGCGCGCGCTGGAGGAACAGTCGACCTGGATGGTGGTGGATGCCTATATCGCCGGCGGCGGCCGGCTGCCAGGGGCCACCTTTCCGGTAGAACGCATCCGATCAGAAGGGCGGCGCATCGATCGGATTTTTTTACTCACCCGTAACAAAGTCCCCGCGCCGATCATCCGTCAGGCCGCGACGGTGATGACCGTTCCCGACGCCGGGGGCGCCTATCCCAGCGACCATGCCGGCGTCATGGTCGCCACGGACATGAAATCGACCGCTTATGAAAATCTAATCGATCACTAACCGGTTTCTAGACCGTCTACGGCAAGTATCCACCAACCAAAGAGTATCGACCGGATGGCCCGCAATCGCAGCTGGCCAGCACAAGATCCACAGTTGAATTAGCAAGCGAAGCCATGGATGACATCAACAAGCAACCCGCGCAGCGGCAATACTGGATGCAAGTGCTGGCACGCTCAGCGTGCGATGCCCTCGAGGACGCCTGCCGTCAGCTCTCCCCTCTGCCGAACTATCGATTTATCCGCCGTCCGGAAACGGGCATGGTCATGATCCAGGCAAGGGCCGGGGGGGTCGGTCGCCCCTTTAACATGGGTGAAACCACATTGACCCGCTGCACCCTCCAGCTCGAAGACGGTCCCACCGGCACCGCCTATGTGCTGGGTCGCGCGCCGCGCCACGCCGAATTGGCCGCCCTTATGGATGCCCTGCTGCAGGACCCCGAGCGCGAGGGTCAGATACTTGAATCGGTCATTGCCCCCCTGGCATCCAAGCTAAGGGATCGACAGACGTCCCAGGCGCGTAAGACAGCCGCCACCAAAGTCGATTTTTTCACCATGGTGCGTGGAGAATAATTTCCCATGACGACAAACGTTGCCGAGAGCGTGCTGCCCGGTTTTAATACACCCACCATGGACGCTCAGAGGGTATTTCGTCTGATCCTTGAAGCCATGACCCATCCGGGGCGCATTCTGGCGGTTCCCGCGAAAATCGCTGCCACGCCGGACAGCCTGCATCCCGCCGCCGCGGCCATCAGCCTGACCCTATTGGATAACGACACCCCGGTCTGGACGGATCTGCCTGCATCGTCTCCGGCGCTGGCTTGGCTGCGCTTTCATTGCGGCTGTCCGCTGACCGGCGATCGCGGTCAGGCCGCCTTTGGCCTGATTGCCGAAGCCCGCCGCTCAACAGCCCTGGATAAGTTTTTCCCCGGAACAGACGAAGCGCCGGAAACGGCTGCGACCCTGATCATGCAAGTCGAGGCCCTTTACCCGGACAAGGGCTGCCGGTTGAGCGGCCCCGGCATTAAAGACCGCAAGACGCTCGAGGTCTGTGGCCTGGCAAACGATTTCTGGCAGACACGTGAGCAAGTTTGCCGCGGCTATCCAATCGGTCTGGACATGATATTTGTCTGTGACAACCATTTGGCGGCCCTGCCCCGCACAACCATCGTAAACGGATGAGCCATGTATGTCGCCGTCAAAGGCGGTGAAGCCGCCATCGACAATGCCCATCGGCTGCTGGCCGAAACCCGCCGCGGTGATCACCGTCAGGCCGAACTTGATGTCGCGCAGATCGAACAGCAGCTGGGCCTTGGTGTCGACCGGGTCATGACCGAAGGCGCCCTCTACGACCGCGAGCTGGCGGCCCTGGCAATCAAGCAGGCCCAGGGCGATCTGGTGGAAGCAGTGTTTCTGCTGCGGGCCTATCGCACCACCCTTCCGCGTTTCGGCTGTTCGCGCCCCATCGAAACGGATACGATGGTGATCCGGCGACGCATATCGGCAACCTTCAAGGATCTGCCCGGCGGGCAGGTCCTCGGCCCTACCTACGATTACACCCACCGGTTGATCGATTTCAGCCTGCAGTCCGGCAATGGCGCCCCGCCCCTTGCGGCGATGGGCGATCCCCAGGCCGACCCCCCGGGGCCGATGCCGCGCATTGCCGATATCCTGGCTGCCGACGGCATGATTGAAGTCGAGCCCGCCGATGAGGGTGATACCCCTGCGGGGGATCTGACGCGACAGCCTCTGCAGGTGCCGGCGTCGCGAGACGTGCGTCTCCAGAACCTGGTCCGCGGGGACGAGGGTTTCCTGCTCGCCCTGGCCTATTCCCTGCAGAGGGGTTTCGGCGCCTCCCACCACCCCTTTCTGGGCGAGATTCGTCTGGGTGAGGTCACCATCGTGATCGAACCCGCAGAGCTGGGTTTCGAAATCGAAATCGGTGAAATCACCGTCACCGAATGCGTCATGCTCAACCGCTTCAACGGTTCGGCGGAAAGCCCGCCCCGTTTTCTCCAGGGGTACGGTTTGACCTTCGGGCACTGCGAACGCAAGGCCATGGCCATGGCCATGATGGATCGTGCCCTGCGCTGGCGCGAAACCGGGGAGATACCTGCCCACCCGTCGCAGAATGAGGAATTTGTTCTCTATCACAGCGACAACGTGGAGGCGTCGGGTTTTTTACAGCACCTCAAGCTGCCCCACTATGTCGACTTTCAGTCCGAACGCGTGCTGCTGCGCCGTCTGCAGGCCGATTATATCGATCAAACCGAGGAAATTTCCCCACCCGAACCTGGAGCGAGGTAGCCCGTTTGACTTCCCTGCCGTCCATACCGAGCGATACCGCCGCAGAGGCCCCGCATTACAATTACGCCTATCTGGATGAGCAGACCAAGCGCATGGTGCGTCGCGCCATTCTCAAGGCCGTGGCCCTGCCGGGTCACCAGGTCCCCTTTGGCAGCCGTGAAATGCCCCTGCCTTACGGCTGGGGAACCGGCGGCATCCAGGTGACCGCATCCCTGATCGGCCCCCGGGACGTTCTCAAGGTGATCGACCAGGGCTCCGACGACACCACCAACGCCGTCAGCATCCGCGCGTTCT
>CAJHYH010000203.1_pt1 | contig 14521 bp, 10 predicted proteins | sample 9198661 | NCBI WGS metagenome assembly CAJHYH01 (sample SAMEA7708356, study PRJEB35096) | sediment metagenome | biome: marine neritic benthic zone biome [ENVO:01000025]; feature: sediment [ENVO:00002007]; material: shallow marine sediment [ENVO:03000034] sea grass bed [ENVO_01000059] ... | reverse complement strand
GATCCTCGTACCCGTCCGAGGCCACCGGGTAGATGGACGAGAAGACCACCGGTTTGGCTTCCTTGAAGCCGGGCATGGCTTCGTCGCAGGGGCGGTTTTTCAATGTGATAGTGTCGCCGCAGCGGGTGTCGCTCACGGTCTTGATGCCGGCGATCAGGTAGCCCACCTCGCCCGCGAAGAGGGATTTGGCCGGGCGACGCACGATCTGGAACACGCCGACTTCTTCCACCTTGTAGGTGGCGCCGTTGCTCATGAACTGGATCGTGTCACCGGTCTGGATGCGGCCCTGGAATACGCGGAAATGGACGATGGTGCCGCGATAGGCGTCATAGTGCGAATCGAAGATCAGCGCCTTGAGCGGCGCATCGGTATCGCCCTCCGGCGGCAGGAGTTGCTGAACGACGCCCTCGAGCACATCTTCGATGCCGGTGCCCTCCTTGGCCGATGCCAGTATGGCGTCTTCGGGGTCGAGCCCCAGGTCTTCTTCGATCTGGCGCCGCACCCGCTCCACGTCCGCCGAGGGCAGGTCGATCTTGTTGATCACCGGTATGATTTCCAGGTCGTGTTCAAGGGCCAGGTAGAGGTTGGCCAGGGTCTGGGCCTCGACGCCCTGGCTGGCGTCGATCAGCAGGAGGGCCCCTTCGCAGGAGGCCAGAGCCCGGGAGACTTCGTAGGAGAAATCCACGTGACCGGGTGTATCGATGAGGTTCAGGCGGTAATCGCGACCATCGTCGGCCCGGTAAGGCAGGCAGACCGTCTGGCTCTTGATGGTAATGCCGCGCTCCCGCTCGATATCCATGCTGTCCAGGATCTGGTCCTTGAAATCCCGGTCCGAGACGATGTCGGTGACCTGGATCAGCCGGTCCGACAGGGTCGATTTTCCATGATCGATATGGGCGATGATGCTGAAATTGCGTATATGTTCCATTTGTAGACCACAGCGGCCCGCAATGCACCGGCCGGCGGCTCGTCCCCGGAGCGCTTCGGCGCAACAGACCTAATAAAATTGTATCAACGGTACGCAGACGGCCGACTTTGACCGGGCAGCGAACAAACAGGCGGGAGGTTCAGAGACCAAATGCCGGTTGACACGATCGTTAATTGCATATTATAGTTAACACCTTATAACTAAAAGGAAAGCCCCTATTACCAGATCACTTTTTACCCTGTCAACCCGCTGCGCCGTCAACTGCTGACGCACACGAATGACCGCTTGCGAGGAATCGCCCCCCCATGGAAGACACCCGCATTTTGATCGTGGATGACGATGCTGGCATTCGGGACACCATGCATGAGTTTATCGGGATGTCGGGTTATGAGGCCTCGGCGGCGGCCAGCGCCGAAGAAGCGCTCGATATCCTGAACGCCAAAGACGCCGATGTGGTCATCACCGATATCTCCCTGCCCGGTATGGACGGGCTGGAACTGACCGACCGCATCAAGAAAAACTATGAGGCCGATGTCATCGTCATCACCGGCTACAGCGCCGATTACTCCTATGAAGAGGCCATCAGCAAGGGGGCCAGTGATTTTCTTTTTAAACCGGTCCGGTTTGCCGAACTGCTCTTGAGGCTGAAACGGGTTCTTAAGGAACGTCAGTTGACCCAGGAAAGGGTCAAGATGCTCGAGCAGCTGCAGCGGCTGGCCACCACGGACGGCCTGACCAAACTCTACAACTCGCGGCACTTCTACAACCAGCTGACGCTGGAAGTGGACCGCTCCAACCGCTACAATCCCCCCCTGTCGCTGTTGCTGCTGGATATCGACCATTTCAAGGACTACAACGACAACTACGGTCATCTTGAGGGGGACAAGGTCCTGGTGCGTCTGGCCCAGATCATCGAATCCTGCCTGCGCAAACTGGACACGGCCTACCGCTACGGGGGCGAGGAGTTCACGGTGATCCTGCCCGAAACCACGGGCGACGAGGCTGAGACCGTTGCCTACCGCATCAAGAATGCGGTCGAAAAAGAAAAATTCAGACCGCGCGCCGGAGAAGATGTGTTCGTGACCGTCAGCGTCGGCGTTACCCAGTACCTGCCCACCGAAGACATTACGGCCTTTGTCAAACGGGCCGATGCCGCCATGTATGCTTCCAAGGACGAGGGGCGCAACAAGGTCTCCTGCCTGTTCGCCGATTAGAGCGTACCTCAAAAATAATCTAAGTGCCCCTGGCGGCGTTGTGAGCCGGCTCAAAATGCTCACATACTACGTGTATGCTCCGCTTTCTCGCCATCTCACGCCTTGCCAAGAACACTAATCTTAATTTGGAGACACGCTCTAATTCGGGACAGTCCTACCAAGATTCCAATTCGATTTTAAGATACAGGTCGCCGCGATGGTCTCCGGGGGTTGTTTGCCCCAGACCTTTGAGTCGCAGGGATTTGCCGGCCTGCATGCCGGGCGGTACGCGCACCAGATAGGTGCGGCGGCGCAGCCCGGCGGCCAGGGCTACGCGTTTGCGGGTGCCGGCCAGGGCCTCGAAAGCGGTGATGCGCAGACGCCCCTGGAGATCGGGTGAGCCCGGTATCGCCTGGGGGTGAATCACCTGCAGGTGGTGTGAATGCTTTTTAGCGGCGACGGCCCCGATCCGGTCTGACAGGCCGCTGGCGGGTATGCGGTCCATGGCCTTCAACAGAACGATGCCGGCCACAAAGCCACCCAGGTGCGCCCACCAGGCAATCCCGCCGGAGGCGGCGTCGGCGCCGGCGGCGCCGATGAATTGAAGCACGAACCAGATGCCGAGGAAGAAAAAGGCCGGGATTTCGATCAGCCAGGGAAAGATGAAAATGGGGATCAGGGTCAGGATCTTGGATCGCGGGTATAGGATGAAGTAGGCGCCCATGACGCCGGCGATGGCCCCGCTGGCCCCCACCGTGGGAATCTGGGAGCCGGGGTGCAGAAGCAAATGGACCAGTCCGGACAGCACGCCGGCCAGCAGGTAGAACAGCAGATAGCGCAGCGGACCCAGCCGGTCTTCGATATTGTCACCGAAGATATAGAGACTCCACATGTTGCCCAGGAGATGCCAGAAGCCGCCGTGGAGAAACATGAAAGTGAAGAGCGAGATGAAATTGGCGCCCCAGCCGAAATAGTCGATCAGCGCCGGGTGTGTAAAGCGGGCGGGAATCAGGGCATAGGTGGCGATGAAACGGCCCTCTCCCGGTCCCTGCATCATCTGCAGAAAGAAGACCAGCACGTTCAGGATAATAAGCAGATAGGTGACAAAAGGGTAGGTGCGGGAGCGGATGGTGTCGCGCAGCGGAATCATGGTCTGTCTTCATCCTGGGGGGGTTAACGGCCGTCGCCGTGGCAGGCGGGCGCGAAGGGCGGCGACGATTTACAGCGTATGGTCCGGCAGCGCTTCGATGCGCATGCTGATGTCCACGGCCCTGGCCGCGTGGGTCAGCGCCCCCACGGAAATGATATCAGCGCCGCAGGCGGCCAATGCGGCCAGGTTTTCCCGATCGACCCCGCCGGATATCTCCACCAGGGCCCTTCCGTTGATCCGGCGGACGGCGCTGCGAATTTCGTCCGGTTCCATATTGTCCAGCATGATGATATCGGCACCGGCGGCCAGGGCGGTATCGACCTCGGCCAGTGTCGCGGTCTCCACTTCGATCTGGAGGCTGTGGGGTCCCGCATGGCGGGCCCGGCCGACCGCATCGGCGATCCCCCCGCAGGCGGCGATATGGTTGTCTTTGATGAGAATGCCGTCGCTCAGGTTGAAGCGGTGATTGGCACCGCCGCCCATCCGCACGGCGTATTTTTCCAGGGACCGCCAGCCGGGCGTCGTCTTGCGGGTATCCACCAACCGGACAGGCACACCTTCCAGTATGTCCACATAGCGACGCACGTGGGTGGCGATCCCGGAAAGACGCTGCAGGAAGTTGAGCGCGGTGCGCTCGCCCGTCAGCAGGGACGCCATGCGTCCTTCGACAGTCATGAGGATATCGCCCGGCTCTGCGTTCTGCCCATCGGTTGCCGTTGCGGCGACATGCACTTCGGCATCCAGGCGGTGGAAGACGCGCCGGGCCACCATCAGCCCGGCCACGATCATCGGCGCTTTGGCGGTAATCGCCGCACGGCCGCAGGCCTCGGGGTCGATGAGGATATCGGTGGTGATATCACCGGTGGCGATGTCTTCACCCAGCGCCAGGTCGATCAGCCGTTCCAGGCCGTAGAACATGCTCTTTTCTCCAAAGCGGGTCTTTAAGAACCCGCAAGGCGCGGCCCCTGTCAGCTGTCCGCGGCCAAAGTCGCGATGCGCTCCAGATGGGACATCAGGGCTTTCTGCTTGTCGGAATAGTCGGTGTGCTGGCGCTTTACCTTGGCGACGACGTTTTCCGGGGCCTTTTTCAGAAATTCGGCATTGCTGAGCTTCCTGTCCAGTTTTTCAAGCTCCGTGTCCGCTTTGCCGATCTCCTTGCGCAGCCGTGCGGCCTCCTGCTGAAAGTCGATAATGCCCTCCAGCGAGACGAAAAGCGTGGCCTTGTCGATAACGGCCGTGGCCGAGGCTTTCGGCCTGGCCCCCGTGGTCTCGACTTCCAGCCGTTCCAGGCGGGCCAGGTTGACCACCAGATCACGATGGTCGGCAACCACGCCACGGATGTTCTCGTCATCGGACTGGAGGATTACGGTCAGTTTCATCGACGGTCCAATGTTCATCTCCCCGCGGATGTTGCGAATGCCCGTGATGACCTGCATCAAGGTCGCGGTGGCCGCTTCCGCTTCAGGGTCGGCCGTCAGGGCCGGGAGGAGTGCGTCGTCACCGGGAAAGGGGGCCCGCATGATTGAATCTTCGGTCCCCGGCAGTTGGTGCCAGATTTCCTCGGTAACGAAGGGTGTCAGCGGATGCAGCAGAATCAGCATGTCGTGCAGCACCCGCCAGAGAACGCCGCGGGTGGCCTGGGCCCGGTCCTCGCCCTGGTTGCCGTAGAGTGCGGGTTTGCTCATCTCCACGTACCAGTCGCAGAATTCATGCCAGACGAACTGATATAGCAGGGCGGCGGCGTCGTTGAAACGGTATTCGTCGATGGCCGCGGCGGTTTCTTCCACGACCATCCGGGTTCGGGAGAGAATCCAGCGATCCGGTACCGTAAGCTGGCCGTCCGGCGGCAGGTCCTCGGGCGTCTTCAGGTGCATGAGCGCGAAGCGGGCCGCATTCCAGAGCTTGTTGATGAAATGGCGGTAGCCCTCCACCCGTTTTTCGGACATCTTGATGTCGCGCCCCTGGGCCGCGAAAGCCGTCAGGGTAAACCTGAAGGCGTCGGTGCCGTAGGCTTCGATCACGTTCAAGGGGTCAATCACATTGCCCTTGGACTTGCTCATTTTCTTGCCATGCGCGTCGCGCACCAGGGCGTGCACATACACGTCGCGGAAGGGCACGTCGTCCATGAACTGCAGCCCCATCATCATCATGCGGGCCACCCAGAAGAAAAGGATGTCAAAACCGGTAACCAGGGTGGAAGTGGGGTAGAACGTCTTGAGCAGCCTGGTTTGATCGGGCCAGCCCATGGTGGAAAACGGCCACAGGGCCGAGCTGAACCAGGTGTCCAGCACGTCGGTTTCGCGCGCCAGCCGGGCGCCGCTGCAGGCCCGGCAGGTCGTGGGTGCTTCCATGGCCACGATGACTTCGCCGCAGTCCTCGCAGGTCCAGGCCGGTATGCGGTGGCCCCACCAGATCTGGCGGGAAATGCACCAGTCGCGGATGTTGTACATCCAGTCGTAGTAGGTCTGGTTCCAGTTGGGCGGTATGATCTTCGTGCGGCCGGTTTCGACGGCTTCGATGGCCTTGGCGGCCAGCGGCTTGACCTTGACGAACCACTGGGTGGAGAGGTTGGGCTCGACCACCGTCTTGCAGCGGTAGCAATGCCCGACACTGTGGTTGAGATCCTCGATTTTGATGAGCAGCCCCCTGGCCCTCAGGGCTTCGACGACATTCTGGCGGCAGCCAAAACGATCCTGGCCTTCGAAGTTGCCGGCTTCGGCCGTCATCAGGCCATCGTCACCGATGACCTTGACGCTGGGCAGCGCGTGGCGGCGGCCGATCTCGAAATCGTTGGGGTCGTGGGCCGGTGTAACCTTGAGGGCCCCGGTACCGAATTCCAGGTCAACGTAGCTGTCGCGGATGATCGGTATTTCGCGCGCCATCAGGGGCAGGACGACATGGGTGGCGTTCAAGCCGCTGTAGCGCTCGTCATCAGGGTTTACGGCCACGGCCGTGTCACCCAGCATGGTTTCCGGCCGGGTGGTGGCCACAACCAGGCCATCATCACTGCCGGGGAAGGGGTAGCGGATATGGTAGAGATGGCCGTCGATCTCCTCATGTTCGACCTCTAGGTCCGCCAGGGCGGTATGGCAGCGGTGGCACCAGTTGATGATATAGTCACCGCGGTAGATCAGACCTTCTTCATACAACTGCACAAAGACCTTGCGCACAGCCCGGGAAAGACCTTCGTCCATGGTAAAACGTTCGCGCTGCCAGTCGCAGGACGCCCCCAGTCTTTTTAGCTGGTTGATGATGGCATTGCCGTATTCCCCGCGCCATTCCCAGACGGCCTCGATAAACTTCTCGCGGCCCAGGGCATGCCGATCGGTATTTTCCTCGGCGAGTTTGCGTTCCACCACGTTCTGGGTGGCAATGCCAGCATGATCCGTTCCCGGCATCCACAATACATTGTCTCCCCGCGAACGGCGGTAGCGGCAGAGGATGTCCTGCAGGGTTACATTGAGCGCATGGCCCATGTGCAGAACGCCGGTGACGTTCGGCGGCGGGATGACGATTGAATAGGGTTGGGCCTGATTTTCTTCCGCGGCGTTGAACAGACCCTCTTTTTCCCAGTAGCGATACCACTTTTTCTCGACATCGTGGGGCTCATAGCCCTTGGCCAGCAGATTCGAACCCATGCAACCGACTCCTCCTAAAATTGAAAAAGGGGATTAGATCTAATCCCCGCTGACAGCTATTTTGATTAACCACCGGGGTATGCGGCCCCGGGGCGATATGTAAACGCCACGCTTTTGAAAACGGCCCGCCCATCTGATGTCTGGAGGGATGCGGTCGATCCCTGCGGATCGGGTGCGCTATTCTTCGGTGGTATCTTTCAGCAGCTGGTTTTTCAGATGCTCGATTTCGGCGGTCACATTTTTTTCGATGGCCGCGTTGATCAGCAGGTCGATTTTTTCCGCAAACATTTTGCGAATGACATTCTCCAGCGCGCTCTCAAGCTGAGCCTCCGAAATCGTCGTCGGGAGTGCTGCCGCTGGAGCGGTATCCGCCGGCGTGTCAAGCGGTGGTTCCTCGGCCAGTTTGGCATCCAGCAGGTCAATGGCGTCCGAGAGCTCCTGTGTGCTCAAATTGAAATCCAGGTCGCTACCGGCCTCGCTGTCCTGCAACTCGGGTTCGAGGTTCATGCCCAGCGAATCGAAAAGATCTTCTTCCTTGTTTTCTTCGATATCCAGATCCATGGGGGCAAAGTCGAGATCATCGTCCCCGTTGGCTTCGCCCGCATCCGCAGCTTCCGATTTTTCCGGCGCCGTATCCGCGAAAAGATCGAAGGCGGCGCCTGCGGGCACCTCCGATTCTTCGTCAGCCAGATCCTCTTCCAGCAGGCCCGCCTGTTCATCAGCGGTTTCCGCTGGCCCTTCCGCATCCGTCACGGCCGCTGCCTCCTCGGGCGGGCCCGCTTCGACCACATCCACCAAGTCCAGAATTTCCTCTTCGGCCGGAGGCGTATCGACGATGTCGGTCAGTTCGATAACTTCTTCATCTTCGGGGGATTTGGGGGGGGCTTGGGGTGCCACCACTTCGGTCAGCTCGATGATGTCCTCATCACCAGCCGCGGAAGGCTCGACCACCTCGGTCAATTCAATGATCGGTTCTTCATCCGGAGGGCGCTGCTCCGTCATAGGATCCTCATTCTTTTCAATGGATTAAGGCCTGAAAAGCGCTTGTTTCAAATTTCTCGAACGCTATCATAGGGATACACCAGTGTCAAGGCAGGCAGTGCTGCGACAGACGACGGTTCACGAAGAAAATCCTATAGTTAGTGTCGGGCCCCAGCGTTTTTTTAAAGACCTCCAGGCGCTCGCCACCCGTTGGGGGATAAAAGCATTTACAGACGGCCATCGGTGCGCCTATAGAAAACGAATGCGATCTTTTTTTATCGAACCGGACGAAATCAACAATACCGTGGCCGCAATCGGCGGATCCGATGCCAGACATATCCGCAAGGTGCTGCGGCTGCGTCCGGGGGCGCGTGTGCGTGTGACCGACGGCCGGGGACAGACCGCTGACGCTCGCATCCAGGCTGTTGAGAGCGAACGCGTGCTGGTCGAGATCTTGGCGCCTTTGACTTCAATTGCCACGGGTACGCCCGAACTGACGGTTGCCCAGGCCATGCTCAAGGACCGTAAGATGGACGGATTGATCAGGGCGCTCACCGAACTGGGGATAACAGCCTGGATACCCTTTGTTTCCGCGCGTTCGGTGGCGCAGCCCGACCACAGGCGCTTGCAGGGGCGCCAGGCGCGCTGGGCGCGCATCGCCCGGGAGGCCGTCAAGCAATGTGGCCGCCGTCGCCAGCCGCAGATTCAAATTGCCGGGGGACTGGCCGACATTATCGCCGCCGCCGAGGGTTTTAATCGCAGGATCATGTTCTGGGAAGATGCCGGCGGTCTGCCGGGTCGACCGCAGGGGGAATCCGACCCGCCCGGTGGCGCGAACACCATCCTGATCATCGGCCCCGAGGGAGGTTTTACAGCGGAGGAGGCCGACGCCGCCCGGCGTGCCGGTTTCCAGCTCTCTTCCCTGGGGCCACGGATTCTCAGGTCGGAAACGGCGACCCTGGCCGCGGTGACGCTGGTCCAGTACCTATATGGCGACTGGCGATCCGGAAATTTTAATGGAGACGGCCGCTGAATCAGGCGCCGGCAGCTGTCCCCGTTTGCCGTCTTCCGGGAGGGCACGCTAACGCGCATGGTGGGACGCTGCGCGTGGCGCGGATCATGGGCTGCAGGACGTGATAGAGGGCGGGCGACCCCCCTCGGGAGGGCGCCTGAATTTGCTTGACAGATGGTTTGTGCTATGCAATAAGCGATTCCACTTTTCACCGCCGGATTGACGAATCTTCAACGATATCGGGATGGTGGTGAGATACAATCCATCGTGAGACCGTGCCGAGGTAGCTCAGGCGGTAGAGCAGGGGACTGAAAATCCCCGTGTCGGCAGTTCGACTCTGTCCCTCGGCACCATCGATCTCAAGGGGTTGCGGTTCCGGCCGCAACCCCTTGTTCTTTTCATGATGCCGCCTAAGCGTTTTCTAGTCCCCGAGCAGGCCTTTATAATCCATGCCGATAATGCACCCGCCCCAGTGACGGCCGCCGATATGTATGGGCAGCGAAATTTCGCTTAATATTTCTCCTGTATCCCGGGCATAGGTCTGCAATAGAAATGGTTGCGTGTTTTGGGCCCGACGGATCTCGGATTCAACGGTGTCGTAGATCCGGCGGTCCCGGCTTTGGAGCAGATCGGTATCATAGTTGCCGGTCAGGGGCTGGGCGCATTTCCGGTGGTGGCACGGTAAATAGCCGTTCACATCGACGCTCAGCGTATAGGCGCCACCCGGCACCGTCGGCAGGAATTGATCGAACAGCGGCTGGAGCGCCTCCTCGTACAAACGGTCGCAGCAGGTGCGGTATTTCTGAGGATTGGTGTCGGGTAAACGGGCGTGTGTTACCTCCCTGAGCGTCTGCATCGTCGTGGGAAACGGGAATGATTCGGGCGTATCTTGGGTGCCTCAGGAGCTGTTATCGGCTGGTTGGCGCAGCGCTTGAGCCCCGGGGTCCGTCCCCGGCAGATGGACGAGTCTAAGGCGACAGCCGGTCTATCGCTATCCGTTTTTTCTTCTTATTTGCCTGAGTGCTCTCGTAACCCATCCGCTTACGGCCCTGCGCCTGGCCCTCGTCATGGCAGCGTACCGCAAGTGCGCTTCATTGCGCGGAATTCGCAAAGGCGTGTCGCGAACTTTGTACGAGACCGTCTATAATCCGACTTTTTACGCGTTCATCTCGCTTGTGCCATGAGGAAGAGCTGCTTATCTACATATTTAAGGTCTTGGCGTGGAACAACCCAAGATCGCTTCCAGAGGCTAGGCATGCTGACCACCGATCAGATCATTAAAACCATCAGCCGGATGCCGCCAATTTCACCGGCCGCTCACCGCATTACCGAACTGCTGGCCCAGCCGCGGCAGTCGGTCAAGGAACTGGCCGAAGCGGTGCAGATCGATCCCGTGGTGACAGCCCAGATCCTGAAAGTGTGCAACTCCGCCTATTTCAGCCTGCCCGTAAAGGTGGTTTCCGTGCCCCATGCCATCAACATGCTGGGGGCCCATCGCTTGGTGGATATCGTTTTGCTGGGCAGTTCGCGGGCGTTGATGAAGCGCAATCTTAAAGGCTATGGCCTGGCCGGTGGTGATCTGTGGGAACAATCTTTGGCCACCGCATTGATTGCCCGGGCGCTGGCTTTACGCTGCCGGATGAAGCGCACTTCGCTGCTGTTCACGGCCGGCTTGCTCAAAGACCTGGGTAAAATCGTCCTCGATCGCTATATCGCCAAGGCCGCCCGGCAGATCAATGACCAGATGGTGTCCACCGGCTGCAGTCATGCCGAGGCGGAAAGGACTGTTCTGGGATTCGATTTTCTTGATGTCAGTGTAATGATTGCCGAAAAGTGGCAATTTCCTGAAAGTCTGGTGGCCATCATCCGCAACTGTCGTGTAAACGATGCCGCCGATTTCAGGGATCCCGGCCCAGCAGTAGTCTATCTGGCGAGCGCCCTCGTTCATATGCAGGCCGCCGATGACGAGATTCGGGTTCGCGATTGGCGCTACCATCAGTCCGCGCAAGAATATCTGGAACTGGAAACGGCCGCGCTGGAGGAAATCAGACGCGGTTCGCGCGAGGCGGTAAAGAACTACCGTGCCATGCTGGCGGGGGCTTGAACCCTCCTGGGGCGCGCCTGCCATTGGAGCGGCCCTAGTGGCCGGCATCGATCCTGACGCGACGTCCTTTCTACTCGCACAAGCCCGGGCGGGCCTGCAATTCCATTAAAGAATCACATCCGACAGCCGATAAACAGACTGTACCCTGCTGGGTTATGGGACCGGCCTGCCCATCGCATTTAAGATGCCACGCACCCTCTGCGGCGGCAGACCCCCAAGGAGACCGGGCAGCGGTAAGCGGCCCTTATTAAAATTGAACATCAGGCAGGCATGAGAACACCCTGATCGCAGCGGCAGGCTGCGCTATAAGTTATTGCCCGGAGGCATTCAATGGTTTTTGATCCATCCCGCATCAAGATTCTGCTGGTTGAAGACACGGCGGTCATGCGCAAAATTGAAAAAAAGACCCTGACAGCGCTGGGTTTTGAATCCATCTGTGAAGCGGTGGACGGCAAAGAAGCTGTAAAAATGCTTCAGGCGGATCCTGCGGTCGATCTCGTCATCAGCGACTGGAACATGCCTGAAATGGACGGCTATGAGCTGCTCTGCTGGATTCGATCGAGCGCCGCGCATGCGGATCTCCCCTTTCTGATGGCCACGGGCCAGGGGGATAAAGCCCAGGAGAAAAAAGCGGTGGATGCCGGCGTAAACGCATTTGTGGCCAAGCCTTTCAATGAAGAGGAGTTGAAACAGAAGATCGAGGAGGCCATGGGATTGATCGAGGCCGCGACCGGACAGAGCGAAAAGGTCGTGGGACCGCGTGAAACGGTCAACGGACGGGTCAAGTTGAAAGTGGCCCATATTCAGATTACTGACCACATCATTCTGGGGGTGTTGAAACATCTGATTGAAAAAGGGGAACTTCAGCCGCAGCATTTCGAGCTGGAGACCGTGTGCATGCCCGGTTGGAATCCGGTCCAGAACGCGCTCGAAAAAGGCGAGGTTGACGGCGCCTTCGTGCTGGCACCGATCGCCATGGATCTCTACAGTTTCGGAACACCCATCAAACTGGTGCTGCTGGCCCATAAAAACGGCAGCATATTCGTGCGCGGCAGCCGAGAGGGCTTTGAAGAACCCTATGCGGATTTCTTCCGTGGTAAGTCGTTTTATCTTCCCCACAAAATGTCGGTCCACCACATGCTGGCGCATCTTTTTTTCAGCACGATCGGCTTGAATCCCGGCATGGTCGGCGAAGGGCGGAGCGATGTCAATTTCGAGATCGTGGCGCCCATCAAAATGCAGGAATTTCTGCAAAACAATGCCAATTCCTCCGGATTTCTGGTGGCGGAACCGCTGGGCACCAAGGCGATCGCCTCGGGTGCTGCCCATCTGCAGTTTCTCAGCAGCGAACTCTGGGAAAACCATCCCTGCTGCGTGGTGACGGTGCGGGATGACTTTATTGAACCCCACACCGAGGCTGCCTACGAATTCACGGAAATGCTGGTGCAGGCAGGCAAGTTCGTGGCCCAGAAACCGGAGATGGCCGCTGAGATCGGGGTCCGGTTCCTGGACCCCAATAAGAATCTGGGGCTCAAGGTGCCGGTGCTCAAAAACGTGCTGACCGAAGAGATGGGGATTAAAACCGCCGATCTTTATCCCACCGTGGCCGACCTCAAAACCATGAACGACTACATGGTCAAACGCATGCGCATCGGTGCGGCCGTCGACATGGAAACCTTTGTGGATACGCGCTTTGCCGATGCCGCCATCGGCGATCGCGTTGCCAGCAACCTGCCCTCCTATCTGCACATTGCCGATCAGCGGGCCGAAGAACTGCTGCTGCGCGGTGCCGAGGAAGCCCTGGAAGACAAATCGATGCTCAACCTGGAGGGTAAATACCTGACTTTCGAACTGGCGGATCTGCAGTTCGGTATCGACATTCTCAAGATACGCGAGATCATCGGCATGCAGACCATCCACGCGGTCCCCCAGGCGCCCGAGCACATCCGCGGGGTGATCAATCTGCGCGGCAAGGTAATCCCCGTAATGGATCTGCGAGCCAAATTTGGAATGGGCGCCATGACCGCCAGCGAACGCAACTGCATCGTCGTGCTGGAATCAATGGCCAGTGACACCTCCGTCTGCATGGGGATCGCCGTCGATTCCGTTTCGGAGGTTCTGACGATCAAGTCGGCCGACATCGAAGCCACGCCCGATTTCGGGGCTAAGATCGATACACGCCACGTGTTGGCCATGGCCAAATCGGGCGAGAGCGTCAAGCAACTGCTCGATATCGATCATGTCCTGCATGAGGACGAGCGCATGGGGCCGTGGGTGTCTGCAGTGCCCGCAGCCGATGCCGCCTGATGACCTCGATGCGGGCTGTCAACGAGCGGAAAGATCAGCGCGGCATGACGCCGATCGATTCGATGTTCGCGGATATGATCCGCCTGTTCGGGGTCGACGATCTCGAGATCCCGGTGGGTTTCGTCAAGCTTTTCACCAACGCGGAAACCATTCCGGAGATTGTAAGGACCTGCGCCCTGTATGAAGAAACCCTGACCGTATGCCAGGCCCTGCGTCATGCCATGCTGGGGCAGGCGGTTCTTCTCGATCGTGAGAATATCGGGTGCATCGCCGCGGCCATCAGTCTCGGGCTGGTCGATGCACAGCAGCCGGAAGCCCTTGATTCGCCCCCACGCACCTATATTCAGCACATGGTCGGTAATTCGGCCCAGGGAGACCAATTTCGACCGCCCGCACCGCTGGAATTTACCAACGGTACGGTCTATGCGTGCCATGACGCCGGCCGTCCTGAGTTCGGACTCTTCGGTCCAGATGACAGCGGGCGATTTAACAGTGTCGCCACGGCCCGCAAGGCCATTAGCGCCATGGACGCCATCCAGCCGCCGACCACTCAGGGGGTATTCTTCTATTCCCTCGGCTTCGAAGCAGGGGATCTTATCCCGGATGTCGTCATTTTGAATGTCCGGCCGGTGGAGCTGACCAAACTCCTGCAGAGTTATCAGTATGTCACCGGACGGCCCATTAGAGCCCACATGAATCCGTTGCGGGCTGTGGATGCCGATCTGATTGCCCGCCCCTATCTGACCGGCGAGATCAATATTTCCGCCTACTGTCTGGGCGCCCGTGCGCTGGCGCGTTTTGACGGCGACCGTATGGGCATCGGCATGCCGCTGGCGGCCTTCCAACGGCTGCTTGAGGGCATGGCCGCGTCGGCGACGGGGTATCCGTATCCCAGCTACCAAGACGCTTAATGGCGGGCCTGAAGGGGCATCTTCCCGGCCCCGGGCGGCGTTCTCGCCTCCCGCCGGTCCTCGACGTAGCGTGGGCTACGCCTGCGGGCGTCGGTCGGCTGCGGCCTTGCCCGGAACGGGAATCTACCCCTTCAGGCCCGCCATTAGAATCTGGCGGGCATCTTTCGGCCCCGGGCGGCGTTCTCGCCTCCCGCCGGTCCTCGACGTAGCGTGGGCTACGCCTGCGGGCGTCGGTCGGCTGCGGCCTTGCCCGGAACGGGAATCTACCCCTTCAGGCCCGCCATTAGAATCTGGCGG
>CAJHYH010000495.1_pt1 | contig 14585 bp, 12 predicted proteins | sample 9198661 | NCBI WGS metagenome assembly CAJHYH01 (sample SAMEA7708356, study PRJEB35096) | sediment metagenome | biome: marine neritic benthic zone biome [ENVO:01000025]; feature: sediment [ENVO:00002007]; material: shallow marine sediment [ENVO:03000034] sea grass bed [ENVO_01000059] ... | reverse complement strand
TGCGGGCTCCCACCGTTATGCCAGTATTTATGATGCCATTGCCGGTGTAAAAAATCTGCGTGGCAAATTTCGTATCCCGCCCATAGAATTGAACAACATCCGCTGGTTCCTGCTCAACAAGGCCGGAGAAAAGCTCTCCAAAGCCAAAGCGCAATTGGCGTGGCTTATCCGGGAGGAACTCGAAGCTGACATAAGGGATCAGGTCCTTTATCTGGAGAGCCTGTACGACAGTGATTACAGCCAGATCGAGGCCCGCGAGCTTGGTTTGCGATTGAAACGCTTATCCGCCATTATTGACTCCGTTGGCGATCGCCCCAAGAAAGCCATGATCGTTGAGGAAGTCCTTACGCATCTGCAGTGGCATATGGACCGTATCCATGATGATGTCATCCGGCAACTTACCGTTGATAAAGGCGTATTGGTGATTCAGGATGTTGATGGGGCTGCCCTGGAGATCGGGCGGGTTAACGATCTGCTCGTGCGGGTTGTCGAATTTTATGCCGGCCGTTTGGAAACAAGATTGAAAATGCGCCGGGTGGGCGCAGATAACACAGCGTTCAGCAGCCGTGACCATGAAATATTGGCCCGGGATTTCGATATATCTCCCCTGGATGTCAAAGAAATTATCCAACTTATGCGCAAGTGCTTTGACGCCAAAGGACGATTCAACAAGTCGGGGTTTGAGACCTGTGTCGATTCCTTCGCACGCTATGAGGAAAAGGTCTTTGAGATTCTCTGGCATTTCCTCAAACAACCCATGCCCCGTGAAGATCGGATTGCATTCCTCAACGCGTTGCAACTGCTGTTTGTCAAGATGAAAAAGCCGGAACTGGCGTTAAACGTCCTTTTAAGTGATTTTTTCGAGGAATCGGATCGCGTTCAGCTTTATGACCGCAATGGCATGATGCTCTCGAATCTACTTCTGCGACGGTACAACAAAGAACTTGAAATCGACATCGAAATAACCCCTGAAGAGGTATTTCTGGTTCGCGAAGGTCTCAATCGGGAGGCGGCGGCCGCAGCTTTGATGATGATCGATCAACACAGTGACGCCTTTTTTGAAAAAATCAGAACCATCCACCGCTGCGTCATCAGCTCCCTGGATTACGCTGTGAATATGGAAGGTAATCTGGAAACCAAATACCTGCTTTCCCTGGAAAGAGAGATCCATATTTTTGTATCATTGCTCGGAGGGGATATCGCGCGTTCTGTTTTAAGGAGCGCGCTCAACGAGTATGGGAATCCGGATTCAGAGATCTATCAGATGAACACGGAGGCGGCTGTTTTCGAGGCTTTCCTGCAGCACCTGAAGATCATATTGAGAGGACTCGGACGCGCCGGTGATACGAGTGATGAATGGATCATCGAGCATACGGCCAACCAGCGTGAAGAATTGATGGCCATGAGTTCTGAGAACCGGCATGCCGTGCTCGTCGACAGGGTTCTGGAGTGGGCCGAAAAGGCCAGAGAAAGCATCCAGAACCGTCAAATGACCGAGGTTGCCTGAGAAGCAATACCAGCACAAGTGCTTCAGAAGGCTGCAATCGTCCTCTTGCGACCGTTTAACTGATAAACGACCATTGATTTGGTTCTCCCTCCTGCCTGACCTTGCGCCTCCCATGCCCTTCCTGATTCGATAAGGCCCAATAGCGTTTACATAAGGATTCTTCTGCGGCCAATTTCACGAATTGCATTTCCTAGCGGTTTGATCTATCCTTCTATTGGCCGAAAAATTAATCTGTGCGCAATGAATTGTGCCAATCGCCCTGCAAGCCAGAGGACTCATGCGATGCCACAACTAGATTTAAAAGATCCCTTTGCTCCCAAAGATGTGTGTCGCGTACTGCTGAAGCGCCGCCTGATAAGCAAAGACCAGGCAAAAATGGCGTTGCAGAAGCGGCCGAAGGTCGAAGAGGAGCTGTTAAAGGAAAACCACCAGCGAATGGCGTCATTCGGACTGAAAATCGCCAATCCGATCAACTTTGTTGATGTGGTTACACGCATCGGGCTGATGCGGGCGGATGGCAAGCCCGGGATCCTGGAAGAAGATATTATTTACCAGGCTTTGGCTTCAGAGTGGGCGATCGATTATAGAAAAATTGATCCCTTGAAGCTTGACCTCAATTTGGTGACAACCAAAATTCCCCGTAACTTTGCAATGAAGCATTTGGTGCTGCCAATCGAGATCAGTGACGGGAACCTGGTGGTCGCCACCCCCAATCCGCATAATATGGAAGTCATCGACGATATCGCCCGTGTGACCAATATGCGGGTTTCCACCGTTGTCAGTTCCAAAACCGATATACTCAAGCTGATCGATGAATTTTTCGGTTTTCAACGTTCAATTGCTGCCGCTGAGGATCTATTTTCGGCCTCTGGAATCGATATTGGAAACCTGGAGCAGTACGTTCGCCTGAAATCGGCTGATGAGTTGCCCTCAAATGACCAGCACATCGTCAATGCGGTCAACCATCTGTTCATCTACGCCTTTGATCAGAGAGCCTCGGACATCCACATCGAGCCCAAGCGTGAGGCCGTTCATGTGCGCATGCGCATCGACGGTGTCTTGCACACCGTCTACAAGCTTCCCAAGAAAGTGCATAATGCCATTGTCTCGCGCATCAAAGCCTTGTCGCGCTTGAATATGGCGGAGAAGCGCCGGCCCCAGGACGGCCGGATCAAAATGGACAAAGGCGGGCAGGAAACCGAAATTCGGATTTCGACGGTCCCGGTGGCCTTTGGCGAAAAAGTGGTCATGCGCGTGATGGATCCGGATGTGTTGATCCAGGATCTCGATGGATTGGGTTTCTCCGATATCGACTTGAAGAAATTTGATCAGTTTATTCGCATGTCTCACGGTATCATTCTGGTGACGGGTCCGACGGGTAGCGGTAAATCGACCACCCTGTATTCGTCCCTGCGAAAAATATCCACGCCTGAGAACAATGTCGTTACGGTGGAAGATCCGATAGAAATGATCCATGAGGAATTCAATCAGATCGGCGTGCAATCAGCGATCGGGGTCACTTTCGGGTCGATCTTGAAAACCATTTTGCGCCAGGATCCGGATATTATCATGATTGGTGAGATGCGGGATCTGGAAACAGCTGAAAATGCGGTTCAGGCATCTCTGACAGGCCATCTGGTGCTCTCGACACTTCACACCAACGATGCGCCCTCCAGCATAACGCGTCTGTTGGATTTGGGTGTGCCGGCTTTTCTAATCCAGGCGACGCTTATTGGGATCGTGGCGCAGCGGCTGGTGCGTGTCATCTGTGAGTACTGCCGGGAAAGCTTTGAAATGGACGCCGCGGATCTAACGAAGCTGGGCATTGATACCGGTTTGGGGGGGGCTGTAAAACTGCACCGGGGTATCGGGTGCAACCGTTGCCGGCATACCGGCTATCGTGGACGCTCCGGTATATACGAAGTCATGCCCTATTCAGACGGTATTCAGAAAATGACCACCGCCAAAGCCAATTTTGAAAATATCCGCAGGCGGGCAAAGGAAGAAGGTATGGTGACATTGCGTCAGAATGCCATTATGAAAATGCTGGATGGCGTAACGTCGCCCAAAGAAGTATTGCGTGTAACGTCCGTTCGGAAACTGTGGCAGGGATAGATGCCGTGCGCGGCTTCTCTATCGCCTTGTTGGCCCTGCAGGGCAACTATGATGAAAAGCGCCACACAAGGCCGTCATTCGTTGGCAGGTTCAGGGAGATTGACCTTACTTAAAAATTTGAGATGAACCTCGGAAGGGTTTCGGCTAAGCCTTCAAAATTTGGCGCCAGCGGCGTGTATCCGCTGGCTCTTCTGGTAAAACGAGATAGAATGCGCTTCTATTAAAGTTGGTTCGCTATGAAATCCCCATTTGTCAACGGCCCATATTCAAAATAAATTCTGAAGGCGGCTGAATTAAAAAGGCGTTGCAACGCCTGTCCAAGGATCGATGTTCACATCCGAGCGTGTCAACAGGACGGTGGCGGTATTGTCTTCGATATGCAGCACTAGTACCGTTCCGATATTCTGTTTCGGCATCTGTAGCATCTTATTGACGCCGCCGGTGGTCCATACGCGGCTTTTTTCCTGTAGATATAACGTATAGTACTGGCCAACGTCCACGCCATCCGATTCCCCCTTGTCGATAAATGCCGTCTGAAACTGGCCGGTTAAGCGAAAATGGTCCTCGTTGTGGATGAATTTGCCGACCAGACCGGGGACACTTTCCTTTATTTCGATGATCGGCGAGCGTTCCAGGTAGGGCGTTAGAAGATCTTGTCTTTCAATGTTGCGCCAGGAGCGAATGACATCGGCGATGGCTGTTTCGCCTTTCAGCGCAGTTATTTCGCAAACGCCGAGCAACATATGTTGGATGCCGATATAGGCATTGGTTTCGTTATCACGGACAGGCCTTAGTTTACGATAGATGGTGTATTTGTCCCCGATCTTGAATACATGGTTGAGCCCCGTGACATAGAGTTTGTCCCATTGGGCGATGAGCGCCTTGGGGCCGAAAGGTTCTACAACGATGCCTGACGGCTCCAACCCTTCGCGGCGAATAAACCCCACGGAGTCGATGTTCTGATAGCGAACCTGCTCCCCCTTTGGCTTGGTGGCCGTGTCGACCTGCTGCACACGCTTGATGTCCTTGCGGCGATAGAGTTTGATGCGATCTCCGGGATAGATTAAATGAGGGTTGTTGATTTGCTGGTTTTCCTTCCAGAGATCCGGCCAAAGATAGGCGGAATCCGAAAACTGCTGCGATAAATCCCAAAGCGTATCACCGGGCTGAACGATATAATAAACGCCTGTTTCGGTCTCAACGATATGTTCCTGAATGCCACCCTGGGCATATGCGGCCGCAGAGCAGAACAACAGGGATATGAGAAGAGTAAACGCCGCCGGGATAATTCGGAGTGGCGTGGTTGTTTTCATAAAGCGCTCCGATGCTTAGGGTTTGGGATCGGCATTGTCAAAATATGCAAAAAATTAAGGCTAATATCCTCTATATCCTTAGCGTTCAGCCTGGAAATTGTCAAGTATTCTGGCGTTGCGAAAAGAAAAACCCCCTGCCTGGCCGGCAGGGGGTTTTAGCAATACAAGCTGGAAAGGGGGAGATTACATCATACCGCCCATACCCCCCATGCCACCCATACCACCGCCCATACCAGCGGCGGCCGCAGCGGCGGCGGCGTCGTTTTTCTCTTCGGGTTTCTCAGCCACCATGGCTTCCGTGGTGAGCATCAATCCGGCGACGCTGCCGGCGTTCTGAAGCGCAAAGCGGGTTACCTTGGTCGGGTCGATGACGCCAGCCTCGATCAGGTCTTCGTAATTATCGGTGCCGGCATTGTAACCCATAGCACCGTCAGCCTGCTTGACTTTGTCGATCACGACCGAACCTTCCTTGCCGGCGTTGTTGGCAATCTGGCGCAGCGGTTCTTCAATCGCCCGCATGACGACATCGACGCCGAGCTTCATTTCGGCCTTGACCTTGCTCCGCGCCTTGTCAAGCGCATCGAGGCAGCGCACCAGCGCAACACCACCGCCCGGAACAATACCTTCCTCGACAGCAGCGCGCGTAGCGTTGAGGGCGTCTTCGACGCGGGCTTTCTTTTCTTTCATTTCCGTCTCGGTTGCCGCGCCGACGTTGATAACAGCCACGCCACCGATCAGCTTGGCCAGGCGTTCCTGCAGCTTTTCGCGATCATAGTCAGATGTGGTTTCATCGATCTGGGCGCGGATCTGCTTGACCCGACCCTCGAGCGCCGAACGCGAACCGGCACCATCCACGACAGTCGTGTTGTCTTTGTCGATATTGATGCGTTTGGCCTTGCCCAAATCGGAAAGGGCCATATTCTCGAGTTTGATCCCCAGGTCTTCGGAGACCACCTGTCCCCCGGTGAGAATAGCGATATCTTCGAGCATGGCCTTGCGGCGATCACCAAAGCCCGGCGCCTTGACGGCAGCTACCTGAAGGGTTCCACGAAGTTTGTTGACCACCAGTGTGGCCAGCGCTTCGCCATCGACATCCTCAGCGATGATCATGAGCGGTTTGCCCATCTTGGCAACCTGCTCGAGAATCGGCAGGAGATCTTTCATGTTGCTGATTTTTTTCTCATTGATAAGGATATAGGGGTCTTCGAGCGAAGCCACCATTTTTTCAGGATCCGTGACGAAATAAGGGGAAAGGTAGCCACGATCGAACTGCATGCCTTCAACCACGTCCAGGGTGGTTTCCATGCCCTTGGCCTCTTCCACCGTGATGACGCCTTCCTTGCCGACTTTGTTCATGGCTTCGGCAATGATGTTACCAATGGTCTCGTCGTTGTTGGCCGAAATGGTGCCGACCTGAGCAATCTCACGCTGGTCTTTGGTCTGCTTGCTCATTTTGTGCAATTCTTTGACGGCCGCATCAACGGCAACATCGATGCCGCGCTTGATGGACATCGGGTTGTTGCCCGCCGCTACCAGCTTCTGGCCCTCTTCGTAGATGCAATGCGCCAAGACAGTGGCCGTCGTGGTGCCATCACCGGCCATATCGCTTGTTTTGCTGGCCACTTCTTTGACCATCTGAGCGCCCATATTCTCGAACTTGTCTTCCAACTCGATCTCTTTGGCAACCGTTACGCCATCCTTGGTCACCGTCGGCGACCCCCAGGATTTATCGATGACCACGTTGCGGCCTTTGGGACCCAGGGTAACAACCACTGCATCGGCAAGCGTTTTGACACCCCGCAGCATTGATTCGCGGGCTTTCATGTCGTATTTGATCAATTTAGCCATTTTGATTCAACCTCCATAGACTTCAATTAATTATTCAATGATGCCAAGAATATCATCTTCCCGCATGATCAGGTATTCATCACCCTCGACTTTGACTTCGGTTCCGCCGTACTTGCTGAACAGAACACGGTCGCCTTTCTTTACCTCCAGGGCTACGCGCTTGCCGTCGTCACCCAGTCTACCGTTTCCAACGGCGACCACTTTTCCCTCCGCCGGTTTCTCCTTGGCTGTATCGGGAATAATGATGCCCCCCTTGGTTTTGGTTTCCTCTTCCATCCTTTGAACCAGGACTCGATCGTTTAACGGTCTGATCTTCATTTGTTTCTCTTCTCCTTTTTCAGACTGATATGATTACTAAACCCTTTTTGACCGGGAGGCGTTCCTTTCGTTCTGGAACGAACAGGAAGCAGCTCCAGTGAAATTGTGGGTACATCCGCTTATTCAATTGAATTGGATGGCAGTGCCGTTTGCTTTGTTCTGGAATCAGTTCTCATGCGTTTTGCCGGTAAATAAAACTCGTCACCAGAGTCGCCTGATTGACAAGGTGTTCATCAGTTTAACAAGTAGAGCTTCTAATCAGCAGAGTTGCCGGATGTGGAATCCCCTGATGCGGTTTTATTATCAGAGGTCTTGGCTTGTTTGCCGCTATCCGTAGATGTTGAGGGAGATGTGGTTTTTTTCGCATAATCGGTGACGTACCATCCCGAGCCTTTAAGGTGAAAAGTACTGTTGGAAATCATTTTGCGAAGCTTGCCGGTGCAATGACTGCATTTGGTTAAGGGCTTATCGGAAATTTTTTGCAGCGTTTCTTCAACGGCACCACATTGCTGGCATTCATATTCGTAAATGGGCATAAAAAAAACCTCCCTCAAAGGTCAGTCATTTATACAGCAGTCGTGGGTTACGCCCACGTCGGACATGGGAAAAATAGTCAGCCAATCATTTTTGTCAAGGTCTGGCGGCAATTAAAAATATCCATAGCTGCGATTGAAAAACCACCCGAGTGCATCGTCGTGCGTATGGGAATTCAAGGCCCATTTTGCGGGAACCAGAGCTTCCGGATACCCTGAATACGCGCCCACCACCCATGGTATCAAAACCGGCTGCAGGGATGAATTTTGTGGGGTCTTCATTCCGGGTTGGCAGACAGTGCGCAAGGGGTGAAAATCAGCACTTGAGATCATCAAAGCCATCGCGCCAGCGTGCATAGTATGTCAACACGGAGGCAAGTCCCTGGATATTGAGGGGGCACAATATCTGATGGGTTTTGTCGTGGACCCGTTTTTCCTCAGCCAGACGCTCATCATCCGAAGCCTCGAAGCTTTGCAGAAACAAAGAGAAGCGCACGATATGGATCAATTCATGGGTCACAATGTACAGGGTAAAAGGAAACAGACTCAATTCCGGCGCACGCCGGAGCGTATCTAGAATCGTGTGATCCTGAAGGCAGACCTTGTAAAAATCGAAACTGTCGGAATTCAGCGGCACGCCGGTCGAGCGTCCCTCATAGCGGATGACCTGGGCAAAAGGCCCGTCGAGGATTTCATCCGCTTTGAGATCGGCCGCTGTTTTGACATCGTATCGGCGGCCGGACCATTGGCTTGCCGCCAGCTTGTAATGGTTGCTGACAAGTTCTTCGGCCATGGCAACCGCTTCATTTACAATTTCAAGTTGCGCGCGACTGAATTTCACTGATTCGTTCCAGGGTAGCTGCCGTATTGTGCTTTAACGCTCTGGCTTATTCGGCTATCATAGGTGTGATTGAAAATCAAATTAAAATCAGTAGGTTAATAAATTTAGCCAGAAGAATATGACCTTGGAAGGAAAGGATATTTAAAAAATACTGGACAAACGGCCATTTTCAATGCTACCAAACCAGTTTATTAAAGAATACAAAACAAGAGGGGGTGATCCGTTGGGTAGTGTCATCAAGAAACGTCGAAAAAAAATGCGCAAACACAAGCACAGAAAATTACTGGCACGTACGCGTCACCAGAGGAGAAAGGGTAGATAGGACGCCCCTGATCCGATTTCTGTTTAAAGCAAAAGCACCTGCGAACGACGGTTCCAGGTGCTTTATTGATTTCCCCGTTGCGAAGGCGGCCTTTTCCGGCCGCCGCAGGCCGCATCGTTTTATTCGAGCGTCTTGGGAAACGCCTTTAGATATTTCAGCAGGTCAGAGTCGGTCGAGAGCACCAGGGCACTGTCATTGCCGATCGATTCACTGTAGACTTCCAGGGTTTTGACAAAGGTATAAAACTCGGGGTCCACCCCGAAGGCGTCCGCATAAATAAGGGTTGCTTCAGCGTCCGCCTTGCCCTTGATAATCTGTGACAGACGGTAAGCTTCCGAGTTGATTTCCTTCAAGTCACGCTCTTTGTCGCCTCGGATTTTGCGCGCTTCACCTTCCCCTTCCGAACGGAATTTTGCGGCAATCTGCTTTCTTTCGGCAATCATGCGATTGTAGACGGATTCCCTTACCTGGTCGACGTAGTTGACGCGTTTGACCTGGACGTCGACCACTTCGATACCGAATTTTACGAGTTTGGGTTGCGACTCGGTGAGGATGCTGTCGGTGATGTTTCCCCGCCCGGTGGTGATGCCGTAGCTCTGCCGCTGCTGGCCGCCGTCTGCTTGGTCAACGCCTTCCTCGAAGGTGTCCAGTTCACGGTTGCTGCTGCGCACCGTCTCGATCAGACGATAGCTGGTTACGGCATTGCGAACCGCGGGATCGATGATATCGTTCAGGCGGCTGTTGGCGCTCCGCACATCCCCGACGGTCTCGCGAAACCTGACAGGATCCGTTATCTTCCAGCGCGCAAAGGAATCCACCCAGATAAAGGTTTTGTCCTTGGTTGGAATCTGGCCGGGGTCGCCGTCCCAATGCTGGAGATTTTTAGGGTATTTGTTGATGGTATCGATGAACGGAATTCGGAAATTCAAACCGGGGGTGGTGATGGGCTCCCGTACAATTTTACCGAAGCGGGTCAGGACCACCTGTTCGGTTTCGTCAACGACAAATGCGGCGGAATAGGCTGTCGCCGCAAGGACCAGCACGATCACAATCAGAATGGTGGCTTTATTGTTCATTTGGAGGCCCCTGGAATGTTTGGCAAGTTGTTTTGGTTGAGGTTCAGCAGCGGCAACAGATTGCTCTGGTTGTCATCGATAATGTATTTGGGGCCCATCCGCGGGAGAAGTTTCTTCAGCGTTTCCAGATAAAGCCGACGAGTGGTGACGTCTTTGGCCTTGATGTATTCGGCATATACCGACTTGAAGCGATCGGCATCGCCCTTGGCTCGGTTGACCCGGTCGAGCGCATAGCCCTCGGCGGCCTTGACGACCCGTTCGGCGTCACCGCGGGCCGTCGGAATGGCCTTGTTGTACTCCTCGCGGGCCTGATAGATCATTCTTTCCTTTTCCTGGGTGGCCTGGTTGACCTCGTTGAAGGAATCCTGGACCGGCCCCGGCACGTTGGTGCGCTTCATTTCGATGGTGCTGATGGTGATTCCGGCTTCGGAGTTGTCGAGTTCGGCCTGCAGTACGACCTTGGCGGCGTCGGCGATCTCCGCGCGCTTGGTGAGAATCTCATTTATGCTGCGATCCCCTACGACCAAACGCATCGAGGCCTCGGACATGTCACGCAGCAGGCGGGTTACATTCTGTACCTTGAAAAGATAATTGTAGGGGTCTTTTACACGGTACTGAACGATCCAGGGCACCACGGCAACGTTGAGATCGCCGGTGAGCATGAGGGCTTCATTCGTGTTCTCGGTGGCAAAGGAACTGCGCCCGCGTGAGCTGGCGCGCTGGCTGGTAAATCCGAACTCCTCTTTCAATATCCTGCGGACGGGTACCGGGGTCACCGTTTCGATGCCGAAAGGCAGTTTGAAGTTCAAACCGGGCTGGGTGCTCTTGATATATTTCCCGAATCGCTGGACGACACCGACCTCCTCCGTGTCAATCTTGTAGACAGATGTATAGATGCCCAGGACGACAACAAACACTAAAACGAATACAAAAGGTCCTCCCGGGAGTTTGATTTTCTTTAGATTTTTAACAACCTCGTCCATTTGTGGCGGCGCGGGGCCACGGGTTTGCTGCTGTTGCTGTTTTAGTTTTTCCCAATCCCAACTCATTTTTGTTTTCCTATTCGATTGTGGTTGTGCGATGAATGCCGCTAGGCGTAACAGGAAGAATGTAAGATCTGATTCCGCCGCAGGCAAATTGAAAGCCCCTTGGCGGCAATGGGTGTCTATGCGTCGGGTGCCAACTAATTAAGGTACACCATGGTGCAAGTCAAGAAAAAATGCGGCGGCGGCGATGACCCCGAAAGCTAGTGCGCCGGTGCCCGGAGGCGGTCACGCCCCCTTGATCGTGACGTTGCCAAGCACCGGCTGTGAGGGGCGCGGGAGCCGCGAGGATAATCCGCCGGGTGCCGTTTGGATGTTGCCGCGGGGGTCACGATCAATCACCGCCGATTGAGCGGCTACGTTGACATGCATGCGACAAGCGTTGTAGACCGCAACCCATTCGCGAATACCGCACAGGGACATTTAATGGCGGATCCATGAGGGATGAAGGCAAAAAAGCTTCGGGCATTACCCCCATCAAAGGTATACTGAACAGCGTCCTGCGCCAATGCCGCCGTGATCTTCAGCAGGACCCGGACCTTCTCTGGCGGGTGTGGGATCGGGCCGTGGGGCCCACCATTGCCAGGAATGCGCGGCCCGCCGCTTTCAAGCAGCGATTGCTGATGGTGCATGTCAGCAGTTCGGTCTGGCTGCAGGAACTCCATTTCCAAAAAGCCGCCTTGATCGAACGCCTCAACACGGAAGCCGGCGTAACGATTGTGGATGATATCCAATTCAAGATCGGGCCGCTGGATGCGCCCTGAGGATTTTTATCCAGTACCATGGATACCACGGCCGACACATTTTTCGATGGGCGTCTGGTCATTCTCCAGGACCGACGGGGGTACCGATTTTCTATCGATGCATTTCTCCTGGCGCATACGGTGACCCTACGCCAGGGAGATTTGCGCGTCGTCGATTTTGGAACGGGCTCCGGTATCCTGCCGCTGCTTATGGCCTACCGTCATGCGGACATTTCGATCTGCGGTGTAGAAATTCAGTCCTCTCTGGCCCACATGGCCAGGAAAAATGCGCATGCCAACCATCTGGCCGACCGGATCCAGATTGTGGAGGCGGACCTGCAGACCGTCAATCCGCAGCATCTGGGTTATTCCGCCGACGTGATCGTAAGCAACCCGCCCTACCGCAAGGTCACTTCCGGCCGGATTAACCCGAACAACGAGCGCGCCCTGGCGCGGCATGAAATTGCCCTGACACTCGAAGGGCTCGTGCGCGCCGTGCGGCGGGTTTTGAGGACGGGCGGATATTTCTGGACCATCTATCCAGCCCAGCGCCTGGCTGAATTGATCACCGGGATGCAGCGCTTCAACATCGAACCCAAATACATGCGAATGGTTCACTCCCGGGAAAACAGCGACGCCAAGATGGTGTTGATGGCGGGTGTGAAGGCGGCCTCAGGCGGTCTCGTGGCCGGGCCGCCGCTGATCATCTACCAGGCGGAAGGATTGTATTCGGATGAGGTGCAGCGAATGCTGGCCCCCTGAGGAGACGTTGGGGCGGCAGCATCATGCGGGCGGCGCCAGCGCGCGCATCACCAGGCCCGTTATCACTTTGGGCGCAAAATAGGTGGTTTTGCGCGGCATGCTCAAGCCGGCCTCGGCGATGGCCCGCACCGTTTCCACCGGGGTCGATTTCAGAATGAAGGCCATGTCATATGCCCCCCGGTAGACATCCGCGACCGTGCTGATGGCGCTGTGCCGGAAGTGAAGGCTCTGGGCATCTTCAAGTTTGGCGTGGTCCATTTCAAGCAACTCGGGCAGGACGAAATCCGTCAGAAGGGTTACATTCAACTGGCGCAGGGGGGATGCTTTGGCCTCTGAGTAGATCTGCGCGGCGGCCCCCGGTTTAAGTTGGAGGAGATGCAGCTGCGTGTCACCCTGAATAACGACACCCAGACCCTCCTCCGCCGGGATCGCCTCGAGCGCGGCGCACAATTGTCGGGTGGCACCTTCGGTGCCGCCGTTTTCGCTGGCGATGCGCCGACAGTCGAAATAAGCCTGGGCCCGTTCAATGAAAGCGTTTTTCAAACGGGCCTCCACCCTGGGCAGGGCCCTGTGCGTGGGCAGCACCTGCAGGCCGGGATCCTGCATGCTGCTGATATACATCAACGTGCCGTTGACCGGGTGCGTGTCGCTGAAATGCGTTAGGCTGCGGGCGCATTCGTCCCTATAGGCCAGGCAGGTTTCGTAGCGGTGATGGCCGTCGGCAATATACAGGCGGCGGTCTTCAAAGCGGGCTTGAATGTCGGCGTTGCCAGGTGCTTCCCTCAGCCGCCACATGCGGTGCCGGGCGCCGCTTTCATCTTCAAAGTCCTGCACGGGTTCGAGCTGGCCGGCCTGTTCCCGTAATCGCCCCATGAGGTTTTCCTGATCGTCGAAGAGCGCAAAGATGGGGCTGGTGTTCATCCTGCAGGCGCGCATCAGCCCGAGTCTTTCCGACTTGATCTGGGGAAAAGTCTTTTCATGCGGCAGTATATGCCCTGTGGCACCGAAGGGCTCAAGGCCCACCTGAGCAATCAGCCCCCAGCGTGCGGCGGTTTCCTTTTCAAGGTGATAGTGGGTGGAAACCAGGTAGAATGAGGGTTCCCGATCCTGGATCAGCACTTCGCTGTCCAGCCACGCCTGCAGTTGCCGGTGGGCCCGCGTGTGGGGATTTTCCTCTGGTCCGTCATCCGGCAGCGCACGGCCCAATTCGATGCGGATGACATTGAAAGGACTGCGTTCGTAATAGGCGCTCTGCTGATCGCTTGAAATAACATCGTATGGCGGCGTGACGACCGCCGCCAGTGAGTCGATCTTGTTGGGGTTGTAGCGGATGCCGGGAAAGGGTACGACCAATGCCATGATGTGATCCTTTGGATGATAGCCCGTGCCGAAAGGATGCCGGTTTCCGAAACCGGCGGGCACCTCGTTAGGGTCCGATGCAGGGGACTTTACGGTTTCACCTTGGCGGGTCTGATACTAAATTCACCCCGAAGCATCAAGCTTTAAAAGTCTTGCAGGGTGATGATTCCCACCCTTGCGGGTCAATCTGCGGAGGGCATTGACACACCATTATTGAATTGCTATAGGTTCAAATTCTCAAGAATGCACCCGGGTATGGAGAGGTTGCCGAGTGGCTGAAGGCCCCGCTCTCGAAAAGCGGTATTCCGGCTAAAACCGGGATCGTGGGTTCGAATCCCACCCTCTCCGCCAGGGGCATCGACAGCGGTGCGCATTCGCGGACCGCTTTTTCGTGTCGGCTTTCGATGCGGAGAGATGACCGAGTTGGCTGAAGGTGCACGACTGGAAATCGTGTGTGCCGTTTATAGCGGCACCGAGGGTTCGAATCCCTCTCTCTCCGCCATTTTGCCTTTCCCGCAGATTGATTCCATACCTCCGACGACTGGCAACATCAACTCCTCGGCGCCCGTTTTTACTTGCCGTTTGAGGCGGGGTTAACTATGTTACGCGGAGTTACAACAGGGTAATGGAAACCGGGCCGCCACTAGGCGCGGCCGATACAGCTTTTTAGGCGAAGCGCATCTGATCAGCCTGATCTCAGTCCATTTGGATGGCCTTTAACCATGGGATATCTTGTTCTAGCCCGCAAATACAGGCCCCAGAATTTCGATGAGGTGGTGGGGCAGGGACACGTCACCCAGACGCT
>CAJHYH010000171.1_pt1 | contig 14716 bp, 11 predicted proteins | sample 9198661 | NCBI WGS metagenome assembly CAJHYH01 (sample SAMEA7708356, study PRJEB35096) | sediment metagenome | biome: marine neritic benthic zone biome [ENVO:01000025]; feature: sediment [ENVO:00002007]; material: shallow marine sediment [ENVO:03000034] sea grass bed [ENVO_01000059] ... | reverse complement strand
GATAACCGACACACTGGAATATGATCTTGTGGGGGAGCCGGTATGACCGATTTGAAAGCCAGGATCCTGGGGCTGGTGGCCGATGATCTGGAGGCCATCGAGGCGGCGCTGGCTGAGAATTTGAATCCACATCTCGATCTCGTGCGTGAGGTGGCCGGTCATATTCTCTTTAGCGGCGGCAAGCGGCTGCGCCCTTTGCTGCTGCTGCTGGTAACGCGCATGTGCGGCTACCAGGGCAACTATGATACGGCCTTTTCGATTTCCTTCGAATACCTGCATGCCGCCACCCTGCTGCATGACGATCTGATCGACGAGGCCGAACTGCGCCGCGGGCGACCGGTGGCGCACAGCCTGTATGGCAACGCCACCACCGTTCTGGTGGGCGATTTTCTTCTGGCCCGGGCCTTGAGCCTGGCCGCCGGTACCGGTAAGATCGAAATTATCAAGGTGGTGGCCGGGATCACCGAAAACATGTCCCAGGGGGAGATCCACCAACTCAGCCGTAAGGGCGACACCACCCTGACGGAGGAAGAGTACCGGGAGGTCATCTGGCGTAAAACCGCGGTCCTATTCGAGGGCACCTGCCGGGCCGCGGCCTATCTGGCGGACGCGCCCCAAAACCAGGTGGAGGCGATCGCCACCTACGGTGCCAACCTGGGCCTTGCGTTCCAGATGGCCGACGACCTGATCGATTACACCTCGGATACGGCCGTGCTGGGAAAAAAGGCCGGCGCCGATCTGCGGGAAGGGAAATTGACACTGCCCGTGATTGCCGCGCTGGCCGCCGCCCCGGCGTCCGATCGCCGGCGCATGCAGACGATTATCGTGAACCCGGATTTCAGCCGGGATGAATTCGAGGCCCTGAAGACGGATCTGAACCACCACGGCGGACTGGCCTATGCGCGGCAATGCGCCGAGGCGCACGTGGCCAAAGCCAAGGCGGCCCTCGGGGCCTTTGCCCCTTCGCCAACGATCGACATTCTGCACGACATCGCCGACTATACGCTCAGCCGCAAGGCTTGATGGGTGCGGCGGCGTGCAGTCGAGGCGGGACGCCAGTGGCCCCCTATACCCAACGGAAGGCACAAGTTGATGAGACGTCAAACAATTTATTCCCAAAGCATGACCTTGCTCCTGTCGATGTTGTTTCTCTACGGGGGGATGGCCGCACCCGTTAAAGCGGCCACCATCGCGGCCAAGACCTATTTGGTGGTGGGAACCGGTAGCATTAAAGGCGACAGCCTGAACGCGGCCAAAGAGCAGGCCATCGCCGAATGCAAGGCCCTGGCGGTACAGTTGATGACCGCCGAGCTGATGCCCCAGGAAATACTCGTTCAGCAGTTTCCGGTGGTGGACCGGGCCATCTTTCAGAAGGCCGACCAGTTCATTCAATATTACAAGGTGCTTAGCGAAAACAGGGAAGACCGGCATTACCGGGTGCTGGTGCAGGCGAAAGTGTCGGCGCGGCAGATCGGCGAGCAGCTTCGCAATGCCGGCGTTCTCATGGAGGACGCCAAGCCGCTGACGCCGTTGACGGTAACGGTGATCGGAACCCAGGACCTCAGCAATTTTGTCCTGTTCCGCAGCACGCTGAGCAAGCTGGAAGGGGTGGAAAGCGTTCAGAACCGCGAGATGCAGGCCAATCAGACCACGCTGGCGGTCAGTTTCCGGGGCAGCGCCGATGAATTCGCCGAAGCGTTGCTGGTCAAGAAATACGCCGGCTTCAGTGCCAGGGTTTACGAGGAGTCGGAGAATACCTTTCGCGTCGAGCTTAGCCCGGAAGAAACGCCAGGAGCTGCGAACACCAATTGAACCGGACCGGCTTTATCCTCAACCTGCCCAATGTCCTGACCCTGGTCAGAATGCTGATAACACCGATTTTTATCATCTGCCTGATCAAGGGCGCCTACCCGATGGCCCTGCTGATTTTTACCCTGGCCGGGGTCACGGACGGCCTGGACGGCCTGCTGGCGCGCCTCTTGGACCAGAAGACGACACTCGGGGCCTATCTGGATCCCATTGCCGACAAGCTCCTGCTGGTATCGGCTTTCGTGACCCTGGCGGTGCAGCACATGATCCCGGCCTGGCTCACGGTGGTGGTTATCAGCCGCGATGTGCTGATCATCATCGGCATCGCCATCCTGGAGGTTTCCAAGGTGCCCTACCGGATTCAACCCAGCATGGTGAGCAAGTGCACCACCGTGGCCCAGCTGGCTACGATTTTTCTCCTTCTGGTGAGCATCCAGACCACTGCGCTGGAACACGCCCTCCTGCCTGTCTACTGGCTGACGACAGCGCTCTCCATCGCTTCGGGACTGCACTACGTCTACCTGGGCATCCAGATCATGCCCGACACCGAAGACGGTGCCGGCTCCGGACGGGGTTAGTCTTGAAATAAAACATCCACCTCGGGTGAAGGACCCGGCGAGGTCGGACCGAACCTGGGCGTGATTTTGTTGTTAGGTTTGTTCATTTTCTTTCCCGGCAAAGAAAACGAACCAAAAGAAGCCGCCCGTGTCCCGCGTAACCCTGCGCGGGACCAAGGTGAAAAACCTGAACCCCCAACAAATTGATACGCCCCCTCCGGGGGTTACCTGATGCCCCCGCTCTGCGGGAGGCGTCTTACATGCGGCGGCTATGGGGCTTGACACCCGCATCCGGGGGTGCTAAACAGCGCATCTACGATTTAAAGGCACGTAGCTCAGGGGGAGAGCGCTACCCTGACACGGTAGAGGTCGTTGGTTCAAATCCAATCGTGCCTACCAGTTAAATGAGGGGGTTGCAGTGTAAACTGCAACCCCCTTCTTGTTGTGGTCAGCAGGTCATTTTATGCATAAAGAGGATTCGGTAAGTGGGGTTGAACAGGTATGTCGTTTACAGCGTTTGGAAGGGGATTAGTATATGATATGCTTCCATCCAAAACAGGCCGGAGGTGTAACATGCCCAGAACCCAGCGGGATTTCATCGAGAGACGCACAGGCCGCGAACGCAGGAGGCGTTTGCGATTGAGCCGCAGCCGATATTCGAGACCCAATCGCCGGCTTCAAGACAGGCGCAACCCTGAAGAGCGGCGGGAGGGCTGGGTACGCATCTCCAAATGGTCCAGTGCCCCCCTGGAAGATCTTAAAATCGCTAAGTTCCTGATAAAATAGACCGGCGCAGCCAGTAGCGGTTCGGGTTCAAATCGCCATTGTGAAAGATTCAGTCGCGGCCGGAGGATCGGTAGCCGGGCGTGGCCGAGATTCCCAAGATATCCCCTTGCGGATGTCGCAATTAACATTGGCGCATGGATTCGGCAGCAGTCTCTTTTGGCCGTGAAGCGGTGGCCATCCCTCGTGAAGCTTCCAAATGTCTCAGAGGTTGAACTGTTCGGCTGCTTTGGTACAGAGGTATTCAGCGATGGGCATGGCCGATGTGGCTGCCGGCGAGGGCGCATTGCAGACGTGCAGCGAGCGTTCGCTTTCGGCAAACAGGAAGTCATGCACCAGCTCACCCTGGTGGGTGACGGCCTGGGCGCGGATGCCCACGGGATAGGGCCTGAGATCGGCCAGGGTCAGCGACGGGCAGTATTTCCGGACCCGCGCGAGGTAGCCCGGGCGGTGAAGGGAATCGCGCATTTCGGCCAGACCCGATTTGAGATTGCTGCCGATGACCTGCCAGAAGCCGGGGTAGGTGAGCATTTCCAGGCTGTCCTGCAGATCGACATTGAAACGGCCGTAACCCTCCCGCTTCCAGCCCAGAACCGCATTGGGGCCCACCGTAACCGAGCCGTCGATCATGCGGGTCAGGTGAATCCCCAGAAACGGCAGATCGGGGTCGGGAATGGGGTAGATCAGATGGTTGACGATCCGGTTGCGCGCGGGCGGCAGCTGGTAATATTCGCCCCGAAAAGGAATGATCTGAAAGTCAAGCGGGATGTGCATCATGCGGGTCAGACGATCTGCCATGAGACCGCCGCAGGCGATCAGATAGTCGGCCGCTACATCCGCTGCCCCCAGCCGGATGCGGATCTCCCGGTGGTTTTCCGCAATGCTGCGGACAGGCTTGCCCGTCTCGATTTGTCCCCCTGCCGCCTGGAACAAAGCCGCGATCTTGGCCGTTATGCGCCCGTAGTCGGTAATGCCCGTGGCCGGGACATAAAGCGCCCCCACCCCGGTGATGTGGGGTTCGCGTTTGACCAGTTCCCCGCCTGAAAGGCGTTCGGTGGTGATGCCATTCCGGCGGCAGCGCGCCGCCAGGGAGGCCATCCGCTCGAACTCAAGATCATTGGTGGCAACGAGCAGTTTGCCGCATTGATCGAAGGGCAGGCCGTGTTCCCGGCAGAAGGCCAGTGTCCAGGCCGCCCCGCGTTTACAGAAATCGGCTTTCAGGCTGCCGGGCTGATAATAGACCCCCGCGTGGATAACGCCTGAATTGCGGCCGGTCTGGTGAAGCGCCAATGCCGGTTCTTTTTCCACCAGCAGAACCGAAGCCCCGGGGTACCGACGCTTTAACTGCCAGGCCGTGGCCACGCCCACGATGCCGCCACCGATGATGACGATGTCATAGTGTTTCAAATCTGCCTCCGGGCCTGGCCTGGGCGTTCAGCGTTGAGATATAGCGCTATCTTTTGCCATTCGCCCGACGGCTTGCGCTCCCAAGCGAAATATTGTTTGATGGGTTGGTTCCGATACCACTTGTCGCCATCATGCCGGACGATTTATTTCTTCGACCAGCCGATTGTCAATCAGAGAAGATGCAAACAGCCAATGGACTTTAAGACCGTTCAGGAACATGTCGAGGGTGTTCCCTACATCCTGCCGGAGCTGGCCCGGGATATCTACGAATTTGTCCTAAACAAGGCGCCGCAGCAATGCCTCGAACTGGGCTTCGGTCATGGCGCCTCCAGTTGCTATATCGCAGCGGCGCTGCAGGAGTTGGGCCAGGGGCACCTGACAGCGGTGGATCTTGTTTCGGCCCGTGAATGGCAGCAGCCCACCATCGAGGACCTATTGGCCCAAACCGGTCTGCAGCAATGGGTCACGATAGTGCGTGAGCCCACGAGCTACACTTGGTTTTTAAAACGCAAAATTGAAGAGGCCACATCGGAAAAGCACTGCCGGCCCATTTTTGATTTCTGTTTCCTGGACGGTGCCAAGAACTGGACCATCGACGGCGCCGCCTTTTTTCTGGCCGACAAGCTGCTCAAGCCGGGCGGCTGGTTTCTCTTTGATGATTTGCAGTGGACCTACGAAAGCAAGCGCAAAGAAGGCAAGAATAAGTCGGACGGTGTTGTGATCGATGCAATGGGAAGGGATGAAATCGAACAGCCCCACATCGAACTGGTCTTTCATTACCTGGTGATGCAGCATTCCGAATACGCCAATTTCCTGATCAAGGACAACTGGTGGGCCTGGGCCCAGAAGAATGCCGGTGGCGCCAAAGAGCCGGAAATAGTCATGAGCGAGGATTACCGACGCCGACTGGCGAAATGGGAAGCGCGCACCGGACGGCGCCACCGACGGCCGTTTGAGCCCTTCTCGGATCAACCCCTGGAGCCGTAACTCATTTTCTGGCGACCAGCACCTGCTGGGTCCGGCTTTCCCCATCGGGTGAGACCGCCACGATCCGCACGCTCCACTTGGATCCCTTCTGAAAATACTTCCCGTCGATGCGGCAGATAAATCCCTGGTTGACGCCGTATCTTGACGGCCCGAACACGGTCTGCCATTTACCGGGATCGTCCCCCCGGCCCACTTCGACGATGAAGTTCTCCAGGTTGCCCCGCACCGACCCGTAGACATCCACCGAGGTGATTTTCTTTTTCTGACGGTTGATGCGGTATTCGGTGATGCGCGGCACCAGGATGGTGCTTGGATCCTGCGTGAGGGCCCGAAGAGCATCCAGTCGCCCGGCCCCTGATTTTACATCCCAGCCGGGTCCCTCCATTTCCCCGGCCGTGTAGAGCATCAGGTCTTCCACCTGGCGGTTGGTCAGCTCGGGATTGCGGGCCCAGATCAGGGCGGCCGTGCCGGTGACGAAGGGTGCCGCAAACGAGGTGCCGTTCAGGCGGTGGTAGTCGGTGGGTGCGATGGGCAGCATCTTGCCGTCGCGCTTGCCCGTGGCCGATGTCAGGGAGTAGACGCTTTCCCCGGGGGCGGCCAGGGCCACCTTGAGCCCCTTGTTGGAGGCGCTGCGCCCGCCGCCGTCCATGTCCATGGAGGCCACCGAAAAGGCTCGCCGGGAGCCCGGGGGGCCGTGGATGGCGATGTCGCCGCCCTCGTTGCCCGCCGCCACCACCACGATGCAGCCCATGGCATAGGCATAGTTGATGGCGATCTGCTCGAGAGTATTGACCTTCTTGCCCCCGAAACTGATGTTGAGCACCCGGGCGCCGTTGTCCACGGCATAGCGGATGGCGCGGTAGAGGGCCAGGCTGTTGGTGCGGCCGCTGGGCTTGGTGACCTTGAGCACCATGATCCGGGCCCCAGGGTTGATCCCGGCGATGCCCTCGGCGTTGTTGGTGTTGGCGGCGATGACCCCGGTCACGAAGGTGCCGTGGCCGTAGTTGTCCTGCAGATCGTTGTTCTCGTCGTGAAAATTCCAGCCGTGGATGTCGTCCACATAGCCGTTGCCGTCGTCGTCAAGGCCGTTGTCCGGGATCTCGCCCCGGTTGACCCAAAGGTGGCGGGGGCGGTCCTTGTGATTGAAGTCCAGGCCGGAATCGATCACGGCCACGGTCACGTTGGGGCGGCTCCCGTCCTCGACGTCCCAGGCCGACCCTTCCGTGCCGCGTGGTTTGAATCCCGTGGCCGGAAGGCCCCACTGGTCGTCGGCGCCACCCTCTTCGCTCTGGACAGGGGAACCCAGCACCCGCAGAGCGAACCCCAGACCTTTCTTGAGGGCCGATCCGGCCGCGGCGGCCGCGCCTTTCTTCTGGTAGAGCGGGTCATTGGGATTGACGGTCTCCTCGGGGTCCCGCCCGAAGACATACACGGCACGCACCGGGTTGATCGTCCATTGGTCCTCCGACCGGGGGATGGCTTCATCCATGTGGACCCCGATCTTGTGATTGAAGGTATAACGGATAAAGGATTGGTTCAGGCGAATGGGCGGCGGCTCGCCGCCGATTTCGTTTGGGAGCGCATCCGAGAGCAGGCTGCCGGGAAAGAGATATTCGCTGCGCCACCTGGCATGGGCCCGGCGGGCCTCATACTGCGCCTGGGTGCGTGTGCCGCCGGCCGCCATGACCGCGTTGTAGACCCCTTCGGCCACCTCACGGGCTGAAAAGGGCAAAATGACATCGCTGTCGAACGTATCGAAGTCGGCGATCACCCTGAAGGCATCGTTGGCGATGTCGCGAACCTCCCTGGCGTTCCAGGGCCGGAAATCGTTCAGACGGATGAGATGATACCGGTACCCCAGCCCGACGATGGTTCCGGCCTCGCCCGCGGAGCCGTCATCCCAGAGGGTGGCATAGCCGGCATGGTAGGGCGTGCGGCCGTTCATGATGTCCCGGATTCCCGCCCGCAGGAGAAAGGCCCCGTAGCGGTCTATCTGGATTGCGGAGGATGGCTGCGTTTCTCCGCGCTTGGCAGCGCCCGGGCCCCGGTAGGTGTAATCGTCCAGATAGGATTTGGAGGAGTACCGGTCCAGATCGATATCGCCGTATTGGAGGGGGTTAGGTCCGTCCGGATCGTAGGGGTAATTGAAAGCAGGAGTCCGAGTCCACCAGCTTTGAGTGGAAGGCGCCTCTGGTTGACGGCCTGTTTGCGTTGTTTGATCGGCCCGGGTTGCGGGGGGATCTGAAGAAGGTTTCGCATGGTATCGTTTAAAAAAATATCTTTTGACCTTACGATTCCATCGTTGCGCCTGACGGCGCCTCCCACCGGCTGCCAGAATGGCGTTTTCAACGCCTTTGTTCACGGGGAACTCGACCGTGCTGTGGCCGGATGTGCCGTGCTTTTTCCACCAGTTCCCGAAAAAGCTTTGAAATCGGTACGCCATTCGTTCGGCATCCCGTGACGAAAGTGGCTCCCCCAGGCGCTCGGCGTTCAATTTGGCACCCAGCCCCAGAATGGTTCCGGCCAACTCGACGGTGCGGCTGGTGGGCCCCGAGAACATCATGCGGTTGGCGACCGCTTCGGTATCCTTGCCGGCTCTCAGATCGGCGATGGCGTCATCCATGCTCCGGTAGGGTGGGGGCTGGGCTGCACGGCTGTCGGCCGCCGGCGTACCATCCACGCTATCTTTTGGTGGCTCGCCGAGCGTAAGGGGACGGTCTTGGCTGGGAATCGGTAAAAAGCCCGTACTAGGATCAGCAGGATCCTTGATATCCGCCCCTTTGCGGCCGGCTATGAAATTATCTATATCCGTCCAATCGATTGAAGACTCTGGCTTCTGATGGCTGACAGGCGGTGCGAGGAAGCCGCCGGTCAACGGAAAATTCCAGAAGTTGCGCCATTTGAGCTCCAGCACCTCCACGTGTTCAGGGTAATGATCGCGTACGACATCCCGATCGACGCGGGATTCATCCCAGTTCACGCGGACTTTGAGGTCTGATCTTTCGCCAAACCGTGAAGACCAGTGCCCGCCCTGAATACCGGTATTGCCCAGGATATTCCACTTTTGGGCCGGGGTGTGGCGCATGCCCACGCTGGAGCGCCAGGTTTCGTCGACACCGGCCGTGCCGGCGTCCTGCCCCGGGGTGCCGGTGTCCGAGGGGGTCTGGCGGGCCCCTTCGCGGGTGGCGTCCACCGCATCGGTGGTGTCATCCACGGCTGAGTCGATCGTTCTGTCGGTCGCGCCGGGCACGGGCGTTTCGGCCAACACCTGGCCGGCCGCCGCGGCGCCCGCCGCCACGGCCTCGGCCGCGGCCGGGGGCGGGGTCGGAAATGTCTGGCCGTACTGGGACACCAGACCCTGCTTGGCGTTGCAGTCGTCCACGCAGGCGGCCAGCTTGGCCAGGGCATCCTGGAGGCGGACCTGGGTTTGGCCGATGGCTTCCGTCAGGGCTTTCTGGCGGTTTTTCAACCCTTCGGCCTTTTTCTTCAGGCCGTTGCTCTCTTTTTGTTTGGCATCGATTTCATCCGTGATTTTCCTGGTGGACTTCCGTTTGTAGCGGCGAACCTCCCGGGGTTGCTGGCCCGGCCGCTGTTCGGTCACCACCACCTCACCCTGGCCATTATCGTATGCCCGGATAGTGATACCCGTGGCCGAGTCGGTACTTTCGGCGCCCACGCCTTCCTGGTCCTTGAGTTGTCTTTTGAGTCTATCGATATCCTGTTCCAGCTGGTTTTGCCGGTCCTGGTTGTTCTTGAGATCCTTGTCCACCTGGGTCTTTTCGGTTTCGAGTTTCTGCAGACGGTTCTTGAGGTGGTCCACCAGGGCCTTGAGTTTGGCACACATATCCCCGGGGTTTTCCATGGTGTAGGGCTCGGGTTTGGGTGCGGGTCTTGGCTGGGGCTCCGTGGCGGCACCGGTTCCCACGGTACCCGTCGTCGGGCGTGCGCTACCGCCGCCGGTACGAACGCGACGGCCACCACTGCCACCGGTCGATGTTCCCGATCCGGTCCGGGGTCGCGACACACGCTTCGGGGGCTGTGCCTGGGTCGGGGGTTTGCTGGTGCCGACCCGGGGGATGACCTGCCCCGTGTTGTAGCTGTAGACAAAGATCTGCGAATTGAATCCGGCCATGCGCGCGGACTGCCGCTTCAGATCGCGGCAGCAGATCGTCTCGATCTGGACCTCCCTGGGATTGCCGGCACGGAAACCAGCCGCACTGGCATATACCGGCAGCTGAAACGAAACCCAGGCCTCGTATAGCGCGTCGGGTCGGCGCCCTTCACATGGAATCGGTCCCACATGGGCACTGACGCGAATCATGCCGCCGGTGGCCTGCTGGCTGAAACGGGTCCAGTTGACCCGGATGCTGCGCGGTGACGCACCGCCTGTTTCCCAAGTGCGCAACTCGTCCGGGTTGGTCGTGTCCCCGGCGCCGAATTTAGCCTTGGTGGCAAATGTGCCGCTGACCAACTGAAGCGCTTCGGCGGACCCGCACCCCTGAAGCTTGGCTTTTTTTTTGAATTCATTCAGAACTTCGCGTGAATCAAAAAGCAGACTGGAAAAGTCTTCTCCGGTGCGTCCGTCATCAGCCCGCGCGGGAAGGCCGTAGATACCGACCACTAACATGATGACAAGGATAAATTTCATTACCTGCCAAACGTCAGCTCGATTTTTCATGGCGGCCTCCTTTCCTATGCTAGGGGCGGTTTCCAGACGCGGACCGCAAGGCCATGGCATTCATGACCGTGAGCGCATGATCGTTCTGGATCTCGGCCCGTTCATGGGCCAGGAGCACCAGTTTCTCCAGTTTCCGGGGGTCCTGTTTGACCTCTTTCTGGGGCAGAGCGCCCACGAGCACACCGGCGGGATCGAAGACCAGGATGTAGACATCGGATCCTTTCCCGCCCACGGCCACCAGCGGGCCGACCAGGCCCAGGGATTCGGCCACCCCCTCGCGGTCGACTTCAGCGACGCCGGGCGCCGGTAGCGGCAATCCCGGAGTGTACCAGTCGATGGTGTCCGGCGGGCCGACCGGGAGGGGCGCGGTCTTGGCCTCGGCCACGGCGGCCGGCTTGTCCGGCTTAGCGGTGGCCGGCGCCGCCGGCGGGCTGGGTTTGGTCGTCTGGGATGGCGCGCCGGCGGACGGGGTCGATTCCTTGGCTGCGCATCCCAGGCCGATCAGCGGTAGAAGGATCAAAAGAATCCACAGGCTGCGGGGGAAGTAAAACATGATGACACCTCCTTCCCAACGACGACGTCGCTCGGACGGGCAGGCGAGGTCGGTATGATTAAACGGGTGAGACCAAGCTGGATTTAGGCGTTTTGAGTTGCACTAAAAGCAACAGAGTGAGGCTAAGACCTGCCGTCGCTCTGTCAAGTTGGGGTTGCGGGAAGAGGCGCGATCGGCAGCCCGGCAATCGAGATACTGCGAGGTGCTTTCGTTCGAAGGGTTTACTTCCGACGACCGGCCGCGCTGACCCGGTCGGAGAAGAGCTTGCTGCAGGTGGGACAGTACTGGTGCGGTTCCTTCACATCGGGGTGGGGGGTGATGCGGTCGTGGATATGGTGCAGAAAACGCGGGGTCGCATAAAGGGCGCCGCAGCCCTCGCAGCGCTCCAGGGGATGACGGCCAATGACGTCGTCGCGGATCGCAATGGTGCGGACGTTGTCGCGGTCTTCCACCCGGATGACCTTGGTGGGGCAGATGTTTACGCAGGTGCCGCAGCCGATGCAGCGGCCCTCCAAGGGGACGACGTAGTTCAGGGCGCCGTGCTTCTCCATGGTCAGGGCGGCGGGGCCCACGACTTCCCGGCAGACCCGGATGCACAGCCGGCAGCGGATACAGCCGTCGGGGGCGGGGCCGATATCGACCCCCCAGTCCTTGGCCATCTTGCGGAGGATCTGGGATTCCGGGGCCATGGCCAGGAGGTGCTCAAAGGCGTGGCGGCGGGCCTGCTGCACGAGCTCCCCGCTGGTTTTGACCGCCAGCCCCTCGACGGGATGCAGGACACAGGCCGGTTTGGTGGTGGGCCGCCCGCTTTTGCCCACCGTCTCCACGGCGCATAGGTGACATACGCCGGCCGGCTTCAGGGCCGGATGATGGCAAAGGGCCGGCAGTTCGATGCCATTGGCCCGGGCCACGTCCAGAATGCTCTGGTCGGCTTCGGCTTCAATGGTCTGGTCGTCGATTTGAATACGGACCAAGGCTGACACCTCCATGTTAGGCAAGACGTTTAGAGAGGAGGGGCGGTTCATCTGCCTGCCAGGTTGAGAAACCGGGCTTTGTGCTTGTTTTACTGGCGCAGCCATCAATCCAGCGGACGCAGGCAATCCTGGGGCAGGCGATGGGTGCCCTTGCCCTCAAGGCTGACCTCCACCAGCGCGTCCGGATCGTTGATGGCCGTATCCGGGTCGGTGACGATGCCGTGCAGACCGACAAATGCATCCATGTAAGGCTCCCAGCTTTCATCCTCGGATTTGCGGAAAAGCTCGATTTTCTGACCTCTGCGGAAAACCATGGTCGCCTCCCTGTCATTGGGGTTGACGCTGCTATTGATCGGGCTGCATGGCCGCGGCCGCGGCCCGGCGGCCACAGGCCTCGCAGATCGGCCGGTTGTCGGCCAGCGGGCTGACATGCCGGGTCTTCTTGCGCACGTATTCGAGGTAGCGCAAGGGTTCCATTTCCTTATGGCACAGGGCGCAACAGGTCAACGCCTCCCGGTTGAGGACCGTGCCGCAGAGGGAGAGGACCCGTTCCCCGTCGCGGTCCTCGATCTGCATGGCCCCGGTGGGGCAGTTGGCGGCACAGGCCCCGCAGAGAATGCAGCGCTCGGCCGTGACCCGGTAGTCGGTCTCCACCGGGTGATCGAAATCGAAATAGCCCATCTGCAGCGCGTCGACCGCCATTTTATCCCGGCAGATCTCCACGCATTTCCCGCAGCGCAGGCAAATGTCGCAGCGCAGGCAGCGCCCGGCCTCTTCGCGCACATCCGGCTCGCTGTAGCCCAACTCGACCTGCTGGAAGGTGGTGCGGCGCCGGTCGATATTGAGCAGCGGCATTTCCGGCCGCCGGGCCGTCATCTTTTGGGTGGCGGATAGCGCCCGGCAGGTGATGCGCGCCCGGCGCACCGGGACCGGCGGAATCTGGGGCTGGGGGATGCCGGACAGATAGCGGTCGATGCCCTCGGCCGCCCGTTTGCCGGCGCCGATGGCCTCGATCACCGTGGCCGGGCCGGTAACCGCGTCGCCCACGGCGAAGACACCTTCCTGATTCGTCTCCATGCTCACCATATTGGTGTCGATGGTGTTCCGGCGGGTCCATTTAAGCTGATCGATCGCTGCCAGGCAGTCGGTGTCCACCCGCTGGCCGATGGCGGAGATGACCGCGTCGGCATCGATCACGAAATCGCTGTCCTCGACCGGTACCGGCCGCATGCGCCCCCCGTCGTCAGCCGCCACCAGTTCGGCCCGCAGACAGCGCAGGCCGGTCAACCGTCCGTCCTGACCCACCACCTCCTCGGGAATGGTGAGAAATTTCAGCTCGACGCCCTCTTCTTCGGCCTGCTCGACTTCTTCTTCGTCTGCCGGCATTTCATGCCGTGTGCGGCGATAGGCCAGCACGACCTTTTCGGCGCCCAGGCGCAGGCTGGTGCGCGCCGCGTCGATGGCCACGTTGCCGCCGCCGATGACGATCACCTGCTTTCCGGGCACCTCCCGGTGCCCCAGGGCCACGTCGCGCAGGAAATCGACAGCTTCGAGCACCTGGGAGAAATCGGATTCGCCCGGAATCCCGAGTTGATAGGCTTCATGGGCCCCGATGGCCAGCAGGAAGGCTTCGAATCCTTCCCGCCTGAGATCTTCCAGGGTGACATCCGTGCCGTAACGGGTGTTGAAATGGAATGCGACCCCCAGATCGCGCAGCATGGCGACCTCCCGGTCGATGACTTCCCGGGGCAGGCGGTAGCGGGGGATGCCCAGGAGGATCATGCCGCCCGCGCTGGGCTGGGCCTCGAGCACACGGACCCGGTAGCCCTTCAGGGCCAGATAGTAGGCGGCACTCATGCCGCCCGGACCGGCTCCGACGACACAGACGCTCTGGCCTTTGTCCGCCGCCGGTTCCGGATTTTTATAGGCCGCCCGGGAGAGGGCCCGTTCAGCGGCAAAAGCCTTAAGAAATTTAATGGAGACAGGCTTGTCGATGCGGCCGCGCACGCACATGAATTCGCAGGGGCGGGTGCAGACCAGGCCGCACACCCAGGGAAAGGGGTTGTCGTGACGGATGACCTCGATGGCTTCGGCGTCGCGCCCCTCGCCGATCAGCGAAACGTAGGTGGGCACATCGATGCCGGCCGGGCAGGTCATCTGGCAGGGGGCCGGGGAGAGGCACAGGCAGTCGCCGGTGGCACAGTTGTGGGTATCGATATGGCTCTGGAATGTTTCGGCTTTGTCGCTGACGATCCGCCGCACGCGGTCGCCCGTATCGGCGCCGTCATCGCCGGCGGCGCGCTGCTGCATTTCCTCGGCCAGTCTTTGGATGGCCGCCAGATGCTGGTCGCCGGCGCGCCCCGTGGCTACATCCGTCAGCAGCGCCAGGATTTCTTCACCACGGCGATGGTTGCCGGGATCGTGCAGGCGTCCGGCATCCAGGATCCCGGACATCTCCTTGATCAAGCCATCTACCGGACAGGTTTTATCGGGCATGAGGTCAGGTCCTCCCGGTCCGGGGTCTCAGCTGGTCTGAACGTCCAGGGCCGCCACCGCCTCGGCGTGGCGTTGCTTGCGCACCTTTACACTTTCATCCACGCTTTCGCTGAAAGCCAGGCAGTGGGTCGTGCAGACGGTGACGCAGGCCGGTTTCAATCCCCGGTCCACACGTTCCATACAGTAATCACACTTTACGGCCTTGCCGATTTCGGGATGCCACTGGGGCGCCCCCCAGGGGCAGGCCGTGATGCAGGCTTTGCAGCCCACGCAAAGGTCGTGGTCGACATATACGATGCCATCCTTGCTGCGTTTCTGCATGGCGCCGGTGGGGCAGGCCGCCACACACCAGGGATCCTGGCAGTGGAAGCAGGGCATAAAAACGTAGGTCGCCCGTGGGAGCCCCCCCACCATCTTGGGTCCCACCGGAATGATCTGGCTGATCTTGGGTCCCACCGGAAGGTTTTTGTTG
>CAJHYH010000751.1_pt1 | contig 14719 bp, 11 predicted proteins | sample 9198661 | NCBI WGS metagenome assembly CAJHYH01 (sample SAMEA7708356, study PRJEB35096) | sediment metagenome | biome: marine neritic benthic zone biome [ENVO:01000025]; feature: sediment [ENVO:00002007]; material: shallow marine sediment [ENVO:03000034] sea grass bed [ENVO_01000059] ... | reverse complement strand
TCGAAGGTCGTGCCGACGCCCTCGCGGCTCTGGACATTGATCTGGCCATTGTGATCCTGGACCGTACCCCAAACGACGGCCATCCCCAGTCCCGTGCCGCTGCGGCCCATCTTTTTACGGGTATAGAAAGGCTCGAAAATGCGGTCCAGGTCTTGGGGTGCGATGCCGAGACCCGTATCGCTTACGGTCAATACGGCATATTCGCCTTCCTGCACATTGTCGCCGTTCTTGAAAGAAAGATCAGCGTAGCGGTTTTCGGTCCTTATGGTGATTTGGCCGCGGTCCTCGATCGACTCGGCGGCGTTCGTCACGAGATTCATCAGTGTTTTGGTCAAATGAATCGTTGACCCCTTGATGGGCAGGAGATCATCGGCCAGCGCCAATGAAATGCGGGCACCGGGGTGGGCCGTCATCAGCTTCTCATATTCGGGAGAGCGCAGATAAGGTTCGACGATCTGCTGATTGAGATCCAGCACCTCCGCATATATGACACCGCGCCGTGTCAGGGTCAACAGGTCCTGCACAATGGCGGCGGCCTTTTGTCCGGATTCCTGAATCGTTTTGATCGGTGCCCGCAGGGGGCTGTCGGCCTGAAGTTGCAGCAGCAGCAGTTCGGGATAGCTCACGATGCCGGAGAGCACATTGTTCAAATCGTGGGCCACACCACCGGCCAGCATGCCCAGAGCCTCCATTTTCTGGGAACGCACAAGCCGCTCTTCCAGGCGGCGCGTCTCTTCATAACTGCGCTTGAGTTCTTCGGTGCGGGCCTCCACCCTGGCTTCCAGATTGGCGTTCAGATCGGCCAGCTGGCGGTTGCTCTGTGCCAGCTTCTGGGCATAGGTTTCCTTGGTCCGGACGGCATCGCTCAAGGCCACGTGTTGTTCCTGCAATTTTTGGGACATGGCATTGAAATCCACGGCCATTTCGCCGATTTCGTCTGCGCTCGCAATGGTTACCTGTTCACCCAGATTTCCGGCGCGTACTTTACCGATGGCATCCCGCAGGTTTCCGGCCGGTTGAATGACAGCGCGGGTCAGCAGCAGGTTGAGAAAAAGGGCCATGACGGCCAGAACGCTCAGCAGCATGGAGAGAAAGAAACCCGCCACCAGAAAGGATTCGCGTTCGAGTGCAGTCAGGTCGTAGTACATGGCGATATAGCCTACCCGCTCGCCGATCACTTCGATCAAGGTCGTATACACGGCGAGCGAGCGACCGTTGATGCGGGTTTTGTGGAACAGGGCCGTGTCGTCCAGCCGCGCGATGCGCTGGGGTGAAAGATGGCGCGGGGCACCGCTTTCCGTTGCCAGAATGACATGGCCGTCGAGGTCGTAAACGGTCAGTTGGGCCAGCCCGCGGACCCTGTGAATATCGCGCAGGGTATGTTGCAGGGCGAGGAGCTGATCGGCAAATACCTCGTTGGCGATGTCTTCTTTTTTCTGCAGAAATACGGCCTTCAGGAGGGATTCGATATCTTCCAGACGGGCGGCCCGGCGGTTGATTTCAACGGGGTAGAGGATGGACCCGGCGAAAAGGGCCACGATCACCGAGGCCAGCAGGATCGCACCGTTGATTTTGAATCTCAGCCCTTTGGTTTTCATCTTCACGTGCATTCAACCTAGCTTCCCATGCGGCGCCAGACTGGCCGGGATGAATCTGTGGGATGGCGCCCTTACATTATCGCCCGGCATTCCAGAGGCTTTAGCCGGCGTCGGCAACACGCTGGCGATGGCCGCGGTACTTAAGGCTTCCCTCCCGGTGTGCAGCGATGATGCGTCGATGCCCCAATTTTGCTGATCCGGAGCCAGGCTGCCTGCGCGCATGCGGGTTCCCAGGCGCCTGTTCGGGGGGCGCCGCAGTTGTCAGGGCGGTGCGATGGTTTTGACAAACTCCCTTGATGCGTCTGTCAGGCGAATGACAAAAGCCTCTTTGCCACGGGGGTCGCCCTGGTCGTTGAAGTTGATCGCACCACTGGCACCCTCGAAATTCTCAGTGGCGGCCAGGGCTGAACGCAAAGCCGCGCGATCGGTCGTGCCGGCCTTTTCGAGGGCCGCGGCCAACAGCCATACGGCATCCCAGGTCAGGGGAATAATGGTACGCCAGACGGACGGTGGACCGTATCGGGCCTGGTAGCTTTTGATCAGGTGGCGGCTTTGGCGGCTTGACCGCGTCGGGTACCAGTGGGTGGTATAATAGCATCCGGCCAGCGCCTTACCGCCGAAGTCGAAGATCTCTCCCCCCCAGCCGTCGCCGCCGATAAAGACCGTCTGGATGCCCACCTTGCGCGCCTGACTGATGATGAGGCCGCTGTCACGGGCATAGCCGGGAACGAAGATCACCTGCGGTTGTTGCTCCCGGATCTGGTCCAGGAGATCGCGAAAATCGGCGGCCTTGGCGTTGTAGGCGCCCTGCCACAGGATCTTCCCGCCCAGTTGTGTGAAGTGCTGTCCGAAGTATTCCCCCAGTGTTATACTGTAGGCTTCGTTGGCATTGATCAGAACAACGGCGGTGCGGGCCCCGATGTCGTCGCGGGCCAGACGGGCCAGGGCCCGTCCCTGAAAGTCGTCAGTGAAGCAGGCCCTGAATATGTAATCACCGATCCGGGTGATCTGAGGATTGCTGCCGGTGGGCGTGATCATGGGGACGCCGGCTTTTTGAAGCACTCTGGCGGCGGGCAGGCAATGCGAACTCCAGGACGGGCCGATCACGGCGGCGACCCCCATGGCTACGGCCCGGCGGGCGGCAGCCTGGGATCCGATCGGGGTGCTCTGGTTGTCGATGATCGTCAGTGCGAGGCGTCGGCCCCGGATACCACCCCGTCGGTTGATTTCATCCACCGCCAGCTCGACCGTATTGATGGCCAGGGCATTGTTGTCGGCGGCAATTCCGCTCTGGGCGAATATGCCTGCGATTTTAATCTCTGCGGCCAAACATTTCGGTGGCGCTATAATACCGCCAAGCATCACCAGGGCCACCAACAGACCGCCGGTCCGGCCGAGAAGATATTTATGCCGATCGCGCCGCAAGCCTGCTTGCATGCATTTTCCCATCCGTGCCGCCATCATTCCGGTCCGACGCTTTTCAAATATTGGCGGCGGCCGTTTTCAATTGCCATGATAGCGGTGGCTTTGAGGGGATCGCCACTGGCATTGAAGGTGATCGCGCCGCTCACGCCGGCATAGTTCCGGGTTGCGGCCAAAGCGGCGCGGACGGCGGCGCGCTCCAGTGTGCCCGCCCGCTCGATGGCGTCTGCCAGAAGCAGCACGGCATCATAGCCCAGCGGTTCGGTGGACAGCGTGTAGTCCGGACGGCGGTATCGGTCCACGAACTCCCGGCTGGCTTGATTGTCGACCTTTTCGGACCAGTGGGTGCAATAGAACCCGCGTATAATTCGGTTTCCGCCGCGCTCGAAAAAGATTTCCGTGCTCCAGCCATCGGCCCCCAGCGGGATGCCCTCGATGCCGGCCTCCTGAGCGGCGAGAATCAGCCTGGCGCTCTCGTCGTGGCCCGGGATGAAAAGGACGTCGGGTCTGAAGGCCCGGGCCTGGTCCATAACATTTTCATATCGGTCCTGCTTGCGCTTGTAATGAATGCTTCCCAGGATGGTGCCGCCGGCATTCTTGAAAAAAGTGCTAAAGGCCTGGGCCAGCCCCAGGCTGTAATCGCTGGCAATATTGATGAAAACAATGGCGTCAACCGCCTTCAGGTGTTCGCGCGCAAACCGGGCCATGACCTGCCCCTGGAAGGTGTCCGTGTAGCAAACCCTGAAGATGTTATCACCGACCAGGGTGACCTGGGGATTGGTGGAGTCGGTGGTGATCATGATGATGCCTTGGGGCTGTACCACTTTGGCAACCGCCAGGGAATGGGAGCTCCACGAAGCGCCGATGACGGCGGTCACGTCGGCTTCCACCGCCCGGCGCGCAGCCACTTTGGCGCCGATGGGGGTGCTGCGATTGTCGATTTCAATCAGCTCGACCGGGCGGCCCAGGATGCCGCCGCGCTGGTTGATTTCCGTCACGCCGTAGCGCACACCCTCGAAGGAGGGCCGGTTGGATTCAGCGGCCACGCCGGAAAAGGCGTAGATGGAGGCGATTTTGACCGGCTCGGCGGCCTGTATCCCGTGGCCGGGTATAAGGCCTATCAGCAGAATCAGCAAACCCAACGTAGCGGAAACGCGCATGGCAAACCTCGTCTCGGGGCAAAGGCACAGCCGACCGTATTCCGGCGATGAGAGCGTGTATCGTCTGGATTCCGAATTGCGCCAAGGCAGGCGTGGTGCAACTATATTTACGGTAACAACGCTGGGCGGTTTTGTAAATCGATCACTTCGGTCTGCCGGTCGCTCGTTTGGGGGCCATTGCTTCCACGCGCGGCGCTAAGGAAAAGAATGTCGTTTCTGATCCGCGCTGGGGACGACGGTTTTATAGCGCCCCGTCTGCCAGTTGGCCAGATCGGATGCGTACCATCGGGAGAAGCGCCGGTCGGACGGTCCGCCGGCCAGGTTGCAGCGCAGGGTTTCCTCGGCCATATCCGCCACCCACCGGAAGGACGGCATGAAAGTGGTCAGGCGGCCGCCGCTCTTATAGATCTGGCCCTGATGAATGGTGGCCCGGCTGCCGGTAACGGTGATGGGGCCCCGGTCGAATCCGGTGAAGCCGGGCAGCCTGCCCCCCAGCAGGATGTGCGTCATCATGATCTGGCGGTCCTGTCCCCATTGCCGGGGGGGGGCCGCCAGCGCGCGCTTCATTGCCCGCCGATACAGATCTTCCCGCGATTCGCCATTGAACCAGGCGGACTCGGGTGCCAGCAGGATCCGGTCGAAATTTTCATAGAAATCGACAAACACGCCGGTCTGGGCGGCCAGATAATCGACCACCCTCTCACCCATGCCGCTGCGGCCGAAGACTTCCCGATACAGCTCCTGGTAGAACTGCTCGAAAAGGTAGGCCCCCTGGGAGGCGGCGTCGTAACGGTAGTCCCAGTCCCTGAGAATATCGGCTTGGGGTGCGTCCGGTAAAAGCGGCTTCAGTATCGCCATGAAGCGCTCCGCCTGGAGAGAATAGAGATCGAAATGCATGGCGGTCATGTTGTCGGTCGTAAAATCGTCGCCTTTCTGAAGCAGCTGTCGAATACGATCGGCCCGGTAGGCGCCCATGGATATGTTGATGGGATCGGCCGTCCCCAGGGCGTTCAAGTTGTTATTGGCCGTGACGATGAACCCTTCTTCGGGATTCAGCGCCCGGGGCATTTCCGCGGGTGTCAGAAAGCCTTGCCAGTCGTTTTCCGGGTGCCATCCGGGCAGAGGGACAAATCCGCTGATGCCCTCGCGGCGGCGGGGCACTCGGCCGGTCATCTGGAAGCCGATGTTGCCCTGACGGTCCGCCAGGACGGTACTCCAGGCACTTTCGATCGGGCCCGCAACGGCCATTCCTTCGGTCACGGAAGTGACCTGCCCGATTTCAAAGGTGGCTTTCAGCATGGCCTCACCGGATTCACCCGGCGCCCAGCGCGTTGCCAGGTAATAGCCCTCCTGGTTGGGGTCGCCGTCCAGAACGCCGTGATCGTTTTCATAGAAAAGTATCTCAACGGGCGGTTTCTTCTTGCGCTTGATGGTTTCGCGCCGGAGGCGAAAGGCATGCCAGGCATCGTCCGGGGCGCGATAATAGCACCCGTCGCGGCAGCGCTCGACCCAACTGTCCGAGGCGTCCACGAAAGCATAGGTGGCGCCCCAGGCCAGATCAGGGCTGCGCCCCACGGGCAGGCCCGGGATCCCGGGCATGGAGCCGCCCATGATGGTGCGCCCACCGCAGCTAAGGGCCAGCTCGCACCAGACGTTGGGCAGGCGATTGGTCTCGAGGTGGGGATCGTTGGCGATGAGGGGCTTGCCGCTGGCGCTTTTGCGACCCGAGACCACCCAGTTGTTGGAAGCCATTATCCGCGGCGCCGCGATGGACCAGAGCACATCCGGGGGAACGATCCGTTCCCTCAGGGACACCCGGTTCAACAGCTCGGAATCCATCTCCTGCAGGTTGCCCGGGAAGAGTTCTTCCAGTTTTTCCCGGGAAACGCCGGCTTGCACCATTTCCACCAGGAAGCGTTCGATTTCGGATTGTGACTGGGCCAGGGTCAGGTAGCCGATCATGCGGATCAGCATAACGGTGTCGTGCGCCGACCACGGATCCGGGTGGTATCCCAGCAGGCGAAACTCCCAGGGGGTTTTGCGCCGCAGCCCCGCATTGACGCCTTCACAGTAGGCTTCCAGCCAGCGGCGATGCTCGGGTGTCAGGGCTTCGACGGTCTTCTGTGTGCCGCCGGTCCAGTTCATGCGTCGAAAAAAGGTGTCCACCGCCAGCATTTCGTCGCTGCCATCCAGCAGTTCGCAGGCACGCCCCTGGCCCAGGATGCGCATTAGCAGCAGCTGCATGCCGCGATCGCAGGCGTGAACATAGCCCTGCCCGCGGTACATCTGATCGAACGCGGTCGCCTCCACGTGAGGAATGCCGTTGTTATCCCGCCACACTTTGAATTGATGGGTCGTCATTAGGCCACCTTGAAGTTGAACGCGGAAGCGTTCGCTGAAAGTAAATGCTTTATGGCCGTCGGGCCCGGGCGTCAATCGCCTGGCCGCGGCTTGGGGCATGCCGCAGGTTTTCGCTATCGGGAGCGACCCCGTTTCAAACGCGCCCGTACCTGCAAACCACGGCTGCCATCCCTGCCGGACTGCGCTGCCATTTTTTTCATCGTGACCGCATCTTTGAAAGGCGCGGGCGATTCGCAGATGATGGTCGCCTGTTTGCCGTGGTGCCTGAGGGCCGCCAGCAGCGGGCGGAAGTAATTCGGTTGCATGCGTATATGTTTTTTTTCACCTTTGGCCGTGTAGGTGATGCCGGAGAAGTGAGCGTGCAGCTCTGCAGGCAGCAGGGGCATCAGGGCGTCGTAGTCGATCTGGCCCTGCTGCCGGGCATAGAGGTGGGCGAAGTCGACCGTCAGGCTGCAGCCGGTGTCCGCCGCCAGTTCCAGCAGTTCTTCGCTGGAGCCAAACTGGGATGGCTTGCCGGTGATCTCGGGGCACAGGACGACATTCCACCCCTCCCGGCGAACCGTCTGCTGAAGATCGCGGACCTGGGCGCGGATCAGGCGATAGGTCTCGCGGGCCGGGCGTTTCTGGTAGAACCCGGCGTGAAAGACCACGTTGCGGGCCCCCATCAGGTGGGCCCGGTGGCAGCTGTCCAGAATGCGCTGGCGACTGGCGAGGACTTTGTCCTCCTCGTAGGCGGCCAGGTTGATGTAGTAGGGGGCATGCACCGAAAGCGCAATGCCATGTTCCGCGGCCAGGGCGCCCACGGTCTCGGCCATTTCCGGGCGCATGCGCACCCCGTAGGTGAATGCCACCTCCATGCAGTCCAGCCCCAGGCGGGCGACTTCGGCAAGGCCCTTGAGGTTGCCCAATCCGTCGCTGCCCGCTGGGCCGATCCGCAGAATCGATTCTGGTGCCGAGGGTTTCATCCGCAAAACCCTATCGAAACGGTTCGTAAATAACAACCGTGCGGTTGCATGCCCCCTGTCTTCCTGATGCCCGGGTATTTCAAATAGATAAAATTTGTCTTGACAACTTTACCAATAAGTGGTCTCTATGAACCCGCTTTAAAACTTGCTGTTGTCAATATATGAAGACAGGAACCTATGCTGAACCCGCAATCTCCCTTGCCGCTATACCATCAGTTGGCGGACCGCCTGTCTGCCATGATCCGTGCCGGCGAATATGAGGGCGGGGCGCGCATCCCCTCGGAGCATCAGCTGGCGGCCACATACGGCATCGGCCGGCCCACCGTGCGCCAGGCCATCGATGTGCTGGTACGCCGGCGCATGCTGGTGCGGCGCAGAGGCGCCGGCACCTTCGTGCGCGACGAGCAGCCCCACGAGATCGACCTGTTTTCGCTGGCGGGCACGACCTCGGCTTTCCAGCGCCGCGGTCTGGAGGTATCCGGCCGGATCCTGAAGCCCATGGCCCGACGCAAGGTGACGGCCAGCACGGACAATCCCTTCGCCGGGCAGCGGGCGTACACCTATTCGCGTTTAAACCGCGTCGGGGATCTGCCCGTGCTGATCGAAGACCTCTATCTGCACCCGGAACTCTTCGAAGGCATCGACGCCGTCCCCCTCGAGGGCCGATCCGTGGCGGCCGTGGTGGCCGAGCGCTACTATCTGCGGCCTACGGGCGGCAAGCAGAATTTTCGCATCGACCACCTCAAGGGAGCACGCGCCAAAGAACTCGACCTGACGCCGGACCAGCCGATACTGGTGGTGAACCGCTGGCTGCATTTTCCAGGGGTGGAAAACGCGGTCTATGCTGATCTTTACTGCCGCACCGACCGGTTCGTTTTTTCGCAGACGATTGGAGGTCTTACCGATGAATAACCGTGGTTACTACAGCCAGTTCGGAGGCGCCTACCTGCCCGAGATTTTGGTGGCCACTTTCGACGAACTGGCCGCGGCCTTCGCGGCCGTGAAGAACGATCCCCAGTTCTGGCAGGAATACCAGGAACTGATGGCCACCTATTCCTGCCGGCCGACGCCCCTGACCCTGGCCGAAAACCTGACCCGCCACTTCGGGGGGGGCCGGATCTACATCAAGCGCGAGGACCTCAACCATACCGGAGCCCACAAGGCCAACAACGTCATGGGCCAGGGCCTGCTGGTCAAGCGCATGGGCAAGACCCGCGTGATCGCCGAGACCGGGGCCGGGCAGCACGGGGTGGCCACGGCCACCATGGCAGCCCGCTTCGGCTACGACTGCACCATCTACATGGGCGAGGTGGATGTCGAGCGCCAGCGTCCGAATGTCTTCTGGATGGAGCAGTTGGGCGCCCAGGTCGTTCCGGTGAAAGACGGCACGCGCATCTTGAAGGACGCCATCAACGAGGCCTTCCGCGACTGGGTCTCCAACATGGATACCACCCACTACGTGCTGGGCACGGCCTGCGGGCCCCACCCCTTCCCGGAAATGGTGGCCCACTTCCAGTCCATCATCGGGCAGGAGGCCCGCGAGCAGATCATGGAGCGCGAGGGGCGGCTGCCGGCCCGGGTCTATGCCTGTGTCGGCGGGGGGTCCAACGCCATGGGAATTTTCGCCGGCTTCATGGACGATGACGCGGTCGAACTGGTCGGCGTGGAGGCCGGCGGCCGGGGACTCGACTCCGGAGCGCATGCTTCGCGCCTGTGCTCGGATGATGCGGCCATCGGCGTGGCCCAGGGCTACAAAACCTATTTTCTGCAGGATGAAGAAGGCCAGATGCAGGAGACCCACAGCATTGCGGCCGGGCTGGACTATGTGGGCGTCTCTCCCATTCTCTCCCATCTCAAGGAAAGCGGGCGGGTGCGTTTCGAGGCGGCCGCCGACCACGAGGTGGTGGACAGCATGCGCCTGGCCATCCGCAAGGAGGGGCTGATCCCGGCCCTCGAGTCCGCGCATGCCTTTGTCCAGGCCTTCAAGGAGGCCCCGACGCTGGCGTCCGACCAGGCCGTGATCATCAACCAGTCGGGCCGGGGGGACAAGGATATCTTCACCGTGGCGGATGCCTTCGAGGATCCGGGCTGGCGCGAATTCATCATCCGTAAAGCCGCTCAGTACAAGATTTGAAGGCTTGCATCCCGCGAACATGATTCGCGCACGGATTTCTACTGCTAAACGAGGCGAACATGCTTGAGCACTACCTGAAGGAACGACGACAGCAAAAAGATATTCTCCTGATGACCCATATCGTGCTGGGCTACCCTTCCTGGGAAGACAGCCTTGCCATCGTCGACGCCATGGTGTTGGCCGGCGTGGATCTGATGGAGCTGCAGATCCCGTTTTCGGAGCCCATTGCCGACGGGCCCGTAATTCTGCGCGCCAACCAGGAGGCCCTGCAGCGCGGGGCCACGGTGGAGCGCTGCCTGGCTTTCGGCCGCGAGGTCGCCCGGCGCCATCCCATCCCGTTTGTCTACATGACCTACTACAATATTCTCTATCGCTACGGTGTGGCCCGGTTCGTGGACAACTTGGCCGACAGCGGTTTGCAGGGGGCCATCGTGCCGGACCTGCCGCCCGAGGAGGGCAGCGGTTACATCGAAGCGATGACCCAAAAAGACATGCATCCGGTTTTTATCTATGCCCCCACCACCAACGATGCGCGCATGCGCTACCTGGCCGGTTTCGCCCGCGGTTTTGTCTACTGTGTGGCCCGCAAGGGGGTCACCGGCATGGATACCAGCTTCTCGGACGACCTGGAGCAATATCTCGGCCGCTGTCGGGCGGCCACCGATCTGCCCCTGGCGCTGGGATTCGGCGTCAAGGAAAAGTCGGATGTCGATTTTCTGAAAGGCAAGGTTGATATCGCCGTCATCGGCACCCAGACCATCCGCCTGGTGGAAACCGAGGGCGTGGCGGCCGTTGAAGGATTCATCCGTGGGCTGCGCTAGTCCGCGCGCCCGGCTGGGTGTTCGATCAGAATCGTTTCGATAAACGCAGTTTGGATTTTCTGTGCAGCGCAACTACAGGGAAGCCGCGGCTGGCATCGGCGGCGGGCGGCAGAAAAGGAGAGACACGATGGGAAAGCGAATTCTGGTATTAGTGGTGGCGATGGCCACACTGGCGGCGGTGCCGGCGCTGGCGATGGAACCGGTGAAAATCGGGATGATCACGACCCTCTCAACCAAGGCGGGGTATCTGGGTGAAGAGATCCGCGACGGGTTTCAACTGGCCATCGATCAGGAAGGCGGCAAATTGGGCGGTGTGCCGGTGGAACTGCTCGTGGACGACGACGGCCGCAAACCCGAAAAAGCCAAACAGATTGCCGACCGGTTCATCAAGCGCGACAAGGCCAAAATCCTGACCGGCATCGTTTTCTCCAACGTGGCCATCGCCGTGGTGCCCAAGGTGGTGCGCCAGGACGTGATCTACATCAGCCCCAATGCCGGTCCTTCGCTGCTGGCCGGCAAGGGCTGCCATGCAAATTACTTCAACGTGGCCTACCAGAACGACAACCTCGACGAAGTCGTGGGCAAGTACGTGACCGAGGCCGGGTTCAAGAATGTCTACCTGCTGGCGCCCAACTACCCGGCCGGCAAGGACCACCTGGCCGGATTCAAGCGCTACTACAAAGGCAGCATCGCCGGCGAAGTCTACACTAAACTGGGCCAGTCGGACTATGCGGCTGAAATCGCGGCCCTGCGGGCGGCCAAACCCGACGCCGTGTTCTTCTTTCTGCCCGGCGGCATGGGGATCAACTTCCTCAAGCAATACGCCCAGGCCGGCCTCAATCAGTCCATCCCGGTTTTCGGACCGGCCTTCTCCTTTGACGAGCGTCTGCTGCAGGCGGTCAAGGATGCGGCCCTGGGGGTGAAGAACGGCTCCCAGTGGGCCCATGATCTGGACAACCCGGCCAACCGCCAGTTCGTGGCGGCTTTCCGAAAAGCCTACGGCCGCACGCCTACGCTTTACGCCAGTCAGGGCTATGATGCCGCCCGGCTTCTGGGCAGCGCCCTGAAGCAGGTTGGGGGCGACGTTTCCAAACTCGATGCCTTGCGCCAGGCCATCCGCAAGGCTGATTTCCCCACGGTGCGGGGCAAATTCGCTTTTGCGCCCAACCAGCACCCGGTGCAGGATCTCTATATTCGTGAGGTGGTGAAAAATGCCGACGGCAAGTTCACCAACAAGACCCTCAAGGCGGTCTTTACGGACCACAGCAATGTTTACGTCGAAGACTGCCAAATGAAATAGTTTCCGCTCCCAAACGGCATCTTGCGGCCCAGGCCGGCGTTCTCGCCTTGCCGTCATCCTCGACGCAGCTCGACTGCGCCTGCGGTGGCGGCAAGGCTGCGGCCTTGGCCTGAACCACAACCTACCGTTTCGGAACGAAAACGCGATTTACACGCTGATTTCTATTATATGCTGCTATTCATTGAACAGCTTCTGAACGGGCTGCAACTGGGCATCATGCTTTTTCTAATGTCTGCCGGTCTGACCCTGGTCTTCGGGATCATGCAGGTGATCAATCTGGCCCACGGCTCGTTTTACATGATCGGCGCCTATGTGGGGGCCACGGTGACCGCCCGCACGGGGTCGTTCCTTCTGGGCATTATGGCGGCGCTCCCGGCCGCGGCCCTGGTGGGTATGCTGGTGGAGATCCTAGTGCTGCGGCGCCTGTACAGGAAGGATCACCTCGACCAGGTGCTGGCCACGTTCGGGCTGATCATGTTCTTCAATGAACTGACCCGCATCATCTGGGGACGCCAGCCCCTGTTCATGGATGTGCCCGCCTGGCTCTCCGGGAGCGTCGAACTGATCCCCGGTGTTCCCTATCCCAGCTACCGTATCGCCGTGATCGCCGTGGGTATGCTGGTGGGAGGGCTGCTCTACCTGCTGTTCACCCGCACGCGCACCGGCATGCGGATCCGGGCCGGAGCCAGCAACCGGGAGATGGCCGGGGCCCTGGGGGTGAACATCCAGCTTCTCTACACCCTCGTGTTCGGACTGGGAACGCTGCTGGCCGGGCTGGCCGGTGTCATGGCCGGGCCCATCCTGGCCGTGGAGTCCGGAATGGGGGAGAGCATACTGATTCTCACTTTCGTGGTGATCGTCATCGGCGGGATCGGCTCGATCCGCGGGGCCCTGGTGGGCGCCCTTCTGGTGGGACTGGTGGACACCCTCGGTAGGTCCTTTCTGCCCCCGCTGCTGCGCCTTTTTCTATCCCCGGCCTACGCCGACGGGGTGGCCGCGTCGCTGGCTTCCATGTCCGTCTATCTGCTCATGGCGGCCATTCTGGTGTGTCGCCCCCGTGGACTGCTGCCGGCCCATGGATAGACACCTGAACCGCAAAACCTTGGCTATTGCCGGGGGCGCCGTCCTGCTGCTGGTGTTGCCGCTGGTGGCCGCATGGTTGGACGAGCCCTACCTGCTGACCCTCTTCAGCCGCATCCTGATCTATGCCCTGGCCGCCGTGAGCCTCGATCTCATTCTGGGATTTGGCGGCATGGTCAGCCTGGGTCACGCCGCCTTCTTCGGAATCGGGGCCTACGTGGTCTGCATCCTCTCCGTGCACGGTTTCGAGGGCACCCCCGTCTTGAGCTGGCCGGTCCCCATCGGGGGGCACGAAAATGCGCTGGTGCGCTGGCCCGCGGCGATTGTTCTCTCCGCGGCGGCGGCGGCCGTGATCGGCGCCTTGAGCCTGCGTACCAGCGGCATGCATTTCATCATGATCACCCTGGCCTTTGCCCAGATGCTCTACTATTTTTTCGTCTCTCTGGAGGCCTACGGCGGCGACGACGGCCTCAGCCTCTTCGCCCGCAACCACCTGCCGGGCATGGACCTCGCGGACGACCGCCAGTTCTACTACCTCTGTCTGGCGGCCCTGGCGGCCTTTCTCTTCCTGGCCGATCGCCTGGTGCGCTCCCGCTTCGGCATGGTCATCCGGGGCTGCAAAGCAAACGAGGCGCGCATGCGGTCATTGGGGTTCCCCACTTTTCGTTACCGGCTGGTATGCTTCGTGATCGCCGGGGCCGGAGCCGGACTGGCCGGCGCGCTGATTACCAACCAGACCGAATACGTCAGCCCGGGGTTGATGCACTGGACCCGTTCCGGCGAAATCCTGGTGATGGTGCTGCTCGGCGGGATGGGCACCCTCTTCGGGCCCGTACTGGGGGCCATGACCCTTCTGCTGATGGAGGAGGTGCTATCGATCTATACCGAACACTGGATGGTTTATCATGGCCCTTTTCTCGTCCTGGTGGTCCTTTTCGCCAAACGCGGCATCTTTGGCTGGATCGCGGGAGGCAACGGCAACCATGGGTGACAACCTGCTATCGGCCCGGGCGCTGAACAAAAGCTTTGGCGCGGTTCAAGCCAGCAAGGAATTCTCCCTGGATGTGGCCCGCGGGGAGTTACATGCGCTGATCGGCCCCAACGGGGCCGGCAAGACCACGGTCCTCAACCAGTTGAGCGGTGAGCTGGCACCCGACAACGGCCATATCTATTTCGACGGCCGGCCGATTACACGCTTACGGGTTCACCGGCGGGCCCGCATGGGCCTGGCCCGGTCGTACCAGATCACCTCGGTGTTCGACCAACTCACCGTGCGCGAAAATCTGTCGTTGGCTATCCAGGCCCACAACGGCCACAGTTTCCGCTTCTGGCGCCGGGCCGGCGCCGATCCGGTGATCCGCGCCGCTATCGGGCCGGCCATGGGGCGCGTGGGGCTGGAGGATCGCGGCGATGTGCCGGCCGCCAACCTGTCCCACGGCGAGCGGCGGCAGCTGGAGGTGGGCATGGCCCTGGCCGGTCATCCGAAAATGCTGCTGCTGGATGAACCCTATGCTGGCATGGGGCCCGGCGGGGCCGTGGAACTGACGAAGTTGATTCAACGCTTGAAAAGCGAGATCACCATCCTGCTCGTGGAGCATGACATGGGGGCGGTATTTACCCTGGCCGATCGGATTACGGTACTGGTATACGGGCAGGCCATCGCCAGCGGTACGCCCGAAGAGATCCGCTGCAATCCGGCCGTGCGCCAGGCCTATTTGGGTGAAGAGGACGATGCCCAGGGAAATAACGCGTGCTAGAAGTCGAGCGCATCGAAACTTTCTACGGCCAGAGCCAGGCCCTTTACGGCGTGGATCTTGACGTCCAGGAGGGCGAAGTGGTCACCCTGCTGGGCCGCAACGGCATGGGCAAGAGCACCAC
>CAJHYH010000713.1_pt1 | contig 14785 bp, 6 predicted proteins | sample 9198661 | NCBI WGS metagenome assembly CAJHYH01 (sample SAMEA7708356, study PRJEB35096) | sediment metagenome | biome: marine neritic benthic zone biome [ENVO:01000025]; feature: sediment [ENVO:00002007]; material: shallow marine sediment [ENVO:03000034] sea grass bed [ENVO_01000059] ... | reverse complement strand
TCAAGCGAGAAACCGAGGGTAGCGCTAACTGTCATGGCATGGGAGCTTCTGCTGGATTATCTCCTGCACAACCCCAACAAAAACTTCAGTCCCACCGCAATTGACCGCTGGATCAGGCCGAGATTGAAAGGGCACGCCTTGTCGGCGCGGGAATCGCGTGCCTCCACAAAGGCACGGGCCACGGGACGGCTGCCCCAGGATAAGGATGTCCTTGCCCCAAGGGATGATGTTACGCCTGCCGCGTCCAGGGACGAGGAAACCCGCTGGATCATACAAGGTTATGACCTTTATGAAGCGCTTAGTTTTTACCTGCGCCACGGCGTGCTGCCCTGGCCGCCCGAGGGCCTGCCACCGGTCATGGGCGTTTCACAGCTCATGCGTGACCTGTGTGCGGGGTATCCGGACAAGCTCCGCAAGTTGGCGGCCGAACTGCGGCATTCGCCGGATCTTTGCCAAGGCCTGACTGATAAATTGTCCGGGGAAGTGATGCAACAATTCATCGCGGCCCTGGTCGAGATCGAGACGCCTGGGAAGACGAACAGTGCGTCAACCTTGGTCCAATCCATAATGGAAAATGCGGATCAAGCCACAGACCGATCAGCTTATCTCGCGGCCGTCCTGCAGGCCATCGTCACCCGCGAGCCCATCGACCTCAAACAGAGCGTGGCTCAGCCCAGAAGGGTGGAAACAAATACGGCATGGAAGGCAGGCCATAGCAAAGGAATGGGCCTTGACCTGATCCGGGCTCACCTGACCGCCATGCTGAAATCCGACGGCAAGATGGATGCCCGCAATCTGGGATTTGCGCACCTCTGGCGCGATCTGGAGACAAAATTCCCGGAAGCTTACAGGGAATACCTGGCGTGGCTGGCAGAATACCCGGTCCTGGCGGGCCGCGCAGGGGAGATTCTCGCATCCCTTCCAACCGAGACCGGGAAGGGTGCGACGATAGGAGGTCGATTGGAGGCGATGTCCCCTCCAGGCCGATCAGACCATGATTTTCTCACGGTCGATGCCGGGGCCGAGGATGCAACCGCCTTATTGGATTACCTTACCGCAGCCACAGCAGCCAAACCCATTTCAGAGACCTTTGTAGGAGATCTTTTCCGGCAAATGATCCGGCAGGGATCAGAAACCCTGTACGCTGAGCTCCATGCCCATCTGAAAGACAGCGGGGTGCGGGAGAAAACAATAGGTCTTCTTCCTGAAAGCTGGCTGACCCGTCTGCTGGCGGGATTGCAACCGAACCTTCATGGGCCCATGCAAACCCACGCGGATGCGATTGAGGACGTATGCCTGTCCGCGGATCTGTTCGAGCGGCCCGGGGAAATAAACAGGCTTAAGTGGGAATACATCTTCAGTCATGTGGCGCAGGAAGGGAATCGTCCGTTTAATCCAAAGGCTTATAGACGGAGTTTTATCGCGTTTCTGGGTGAACATGCAGGCGCGAAGGACAAAGAAAGGATAGTCGATGTTTTGTCTGAACATCTGGCAGATGATCACGAAGCCTCCGCACTTACGCGACCGCTTTCAGCATCAGCGGCAAGGGAATTTGAGGCAGAGGTCACCGATAATCAGAAGGCCAATCGCGCTATCCGTGCCGACCAGACAGCCGAAAACCTGCCAAATAAAATTACGGTGCAAAATGCAGGCATGGTCATTGCTGCACCCTATCTACCCCAGTTATGGACGAAGCTCGGGTTGATCGAAGATAGGGAATTTATAGACCAACAGGCGGCCGAGAGGGCCGTTCACCTGCTGCAGTTCATGACGGACCAGAGCACGACCACGCCAGAGTACAAACTGGTGTTGAACAAGATTCTTTGCGGCATTGACCTGAGGGTGCCGATTATTAGCGGCATCGATATCAGTGCCAAAGAGCGCGATGCAGTTGAGGGGTTGATCCAGGGGATGATCGGCCACTGGAAAAAAATAGGGCAGACTTCGATGGAAGGGTTCCGGGAGTCCTTTCTTCAGCGTCAGGGTCGCCTGGTCCTGAAAGAGGATGCCTGGCACCTCAAGGTAGAGCAGCGCGTGTTTGATATGCTGCTGGACAGCATCCCGTGGGGGTTTGCCACTATCAAACACCCCTGGATGGAGAGGGTAGTGTACGTGAATTGGCGTTAGCAATTGAATTCTAAAAGGGCTCCTCTCGCAGAATGGGATCCTTAATACCGCCCCTTCGAATAGGGCTTGGAAATAGGCTGTTAGGCTTCTGATTTTCGATTTTCATTTTGTCCCTCGCCGAGCATCGAAAATATGGACGGGGAAAGAGCGCCGGCCTGTCTGAGCGAAGCGAGTTCCGACGCTCTCCGGCCATATAATCGACGCGCAGGTTCAAGCGGGAAAATGGCGGTTTCTTTTGCTTCGTTTTCTTTCACGCAAAAGAAAATGAAGAATTAACAAAATATAATAAATCGGACAGGAGCAATGTCCTTGATTCTCGCAAGATAGTAAATGTTTTGATCAAAAGGTTAAGGTTAATAGATTGTCATTTTGATGACTCAAGGAGAATGAAATGAAAACGCACGATACAACATCGGATAACGATTCCAAATCCCGCGCCGCTGCCAATGATAGTCAGCAGAAAACGGGTCTTGAGCAGGGTGGAAAAGTTTTATCGGATATCTCAGCACAGCGCAGAGAGGCGCGAACGATCGAAGGAAGCCCCTTTATGGTATCTCAGAGGAAGCGCATGCGATCGTTTTCTGAACCCGCGCTTCAGAAACAGGGCTTGCCGGAAGAGGAAGACCTGATGCAGGGCAAAGCTGCGGCACAAATGCAGCCTGAAGAGGATGAAGAGTTGCTGCAAGGTAAACTAACAGCCCAAAGACAGTCCCCGGAAGAGGAAGAGCTTATGCAGGGGAAATTTATTGCTCAGATGCAGGTTGAGGATGAAGAGGAACTTTTACAGGGTAAATTTACGGACCGTCTTTCGGGGGCACCTAAGGGGCCGGGGGGGTGGCCTACACAACAGAAGCAAGAAACCGACAATGAAAACCTTACCGGAATGCCCGGGAAAGTAAAAGATCAGATGGAAAAGGCGTTCACCAACGATTTCTCCGATGTGCGCGTCCACCAGAATTCAGGCAAGGCCAAGGAAGTCGGGGCCCTTGCCTACACCCAGGGCGCTAATGTTCACTTCGCGCCCGGGCAGTTCAAGCCGGAAACCCCAGCCGGTCGGCAGCTTCTGGGGCATGAGCTGGCCCATGTGGTGCAGCAGCGCCAGGGAAGGGTACGACCCACCAGTGAGGTGGCGGGTTTGCTGGTCAACGACAGCCCGGAGCTTGAGAAAGAGGCAGATAGGAGCGCAGATATGATATCAAGGAGAAGTCGCTAGTTTATGATGGGAGAATAACCACTGTTACAACCAAGGAAGATTCGAGGCTTGTATGTACCAAAAAAAATCAAAAGAAAATACCAGAAGAGTGATGGAAACTTCAGTTTCACAAAAGAAATCTAAGCAGGGTTTCGGGTTTGTGGACAATCGCATACAGTCAAAACGGGTTCAAGCTATCCAAATGTGGGGTGGGGCTGGTACAAAGAGACAGAAGAAAGGTGGTTCAACCACACAGGTTGAAGAAGAAGAACAGTTAGTATTACGCCTTGAGGGGGAAACTGGCGGAGGGCAAGGCAGTTCTTCTGATGTTCCTGACATTACAAATACTGACGCGGAAGACGAAATTGTTGACCCTGGCCATCAAGGGCAGCAAGAAGAAATACAAGAAAATTCTATTAATGCCCAGGCTCTTTCTTCTGATGAGCTTCTTGAAAGAAGAGTAAACGCTATCGACATTCAGCTGCGCATTCGAATAAATAGATTGCGATTACAGCATGAAAATAGGCTGAATCAAATTAATAGAGAAATTGCAATAATCCGACAACGACTGGAAGAAGGGGTGAATATATCGCAAAACACAAGTCAGCCAGAAGCAAATAGAATGTTAGGTATTCTTGGTAGGAATGCTAGGATAAGAAATAATCGCCCCAATTATGGTTACACCCAAGATGGTCTTCCGACTATTAGAGAAATAGATGCTCAAATTCAAGAGGAAAGTATTGCAGAAGAGGCGGAAATGAGGTTTGGAATTGAAAGTTTGAATGATGAAGATGATGACACACAAAGGATAGAAGATCAAATGCGGATTTTGGAGATGGAAGACGAAGCAGAGGAGCAGGAAATATGGTTTCAAATTAAATGTCAAGAATTAGAAGATAAAGCAGAGGAAGAGAAAATAATGTTGAAAATAAATAATTAAAGATCTCTCTATTTATCTATAGACAACATTAAATGATTTGGATTTTCATAATTAGAAAAGCAATGGGATCAAGTCTACACTCTTGACAGGTAAAACGAATAAATGCCCATAAAAATACCTTGAAACAACTTAGAAGAAAACCGAGTTTAGTCATGACACGATGTGAAGCCAACGCATTTTGTTTGAAAAAAGAACTGGACTGGTTCAACCAGGTACTGGAGACGCGGATCGGGCTATATTTCCGAAATGACTGCCCCTACGGCAGCATTTACGAAGTTCCCATCCCGGATCTTCCGGAGGGCAATTCTTTTTACCAGCAGGTGGTCGAAGCCCACGAGATGAATACCGACGAGCGCCTGGTCATGCTGCTGGCGCTGATCCCTCATATCCGGCCACAGGTGCTGGACACTTTCTTTATCAAAAATAAAAATTTTGACCGCACCTTTACCGAATTCGGCGGTTGGCGAGGCAACACTCACGGCGGGTTTCTGCCCACCGGGGAAACCGCTGCATTTATATTGTCCGGGGAAGATTTAAAGAAGCGCTTCGAAATCCTGAAATTCTTCGACCCGGATCATTTCTTCGCCCGCCACAACATTCTGCGGTTGGAAGGCCAGGGACATAATGAACCCTTTTTATCAGGTGCGCTGGTCATGGCCACGGAATTCCTGAACAAGTTCACCTCCGGCATCTATCACAAACCAGATTTTTCCATGAGCTTTCCAGCCAAGTTGATCACTACGGAGCTCACCTGGAAAGACTTGGTGCTGCCTCACGAGGTGTTTGAAGAATTGGAAACCATCATTGCCTGGGTTCGGCATGCGGATACCATCATGAGGGACTGGGGGTTTCAAAAGGTGATCAAGCCAGGTTACCGCAGCCTGTTTTACGGGCCGCCAGGGACCGGCAAGACCCTTACCGCCTGTCTGATCGGAAAGGCCGTGGGCGCCGATGTATACCGCATCGATCTCTCGATGGTGGTTTCCAAGTATATCGGTGAGACCGAAAAGAACCTGGCCAACGTGTTCGACCAGGCCCAGAACAAGAACTGGATCCTTTTTTTTGACGAGGCGGATGCCCTGTTCGGCAAAAGAACCCCCACCAGCAACGCGAACGACCGCCACGCCAACCAGGAAATATCCTATCTGCTGCAACGGGTGGAGGATTTTCCCGGGGTGGTCATACTGGCCACCAACCTCAAGGCCAATATCGACGACGCCTTTGCACGGCGTTTCCAGTCCCAGGTGTATTTTCCTATGCCGGATGCCGACCAGCGAATGAAACTCTGGGAAAACACATTGAACCATCGCGGACGCCTGAACAAGGGATTGGAGCTGCAACGAATTGCCGAGAAATACGAAACTTCTGGCGGTGCCATCACGAACGTCGTGCGCTACGGCGCCATATGGGCGCTTGAAAATAACCGCGACCAGATTACCCAGGGTGATCTCATCAAGGGGATTGCCAAGGAACTTCGCAAGGAAGGCAAAACCATCGAGGAATTACGGTGATGATCCATTACAGCATCAATCCTGTTCGGTTGGTCAGACATCTTTATCGGTTGTTTTTCCTGGTGGTTGTTTTCACAATCAGCTTCGTCGCGGGGTCATACTGCCAGGCGGCTTTTACGGACCATGCTGATCTGCTTTCCCCGGAAGTGGTTTATCCGTATGGACGCGAAGAGATAAAATCGGTCCAGATCAATCTCCGGGATATCGGCTATGATCCCCGGGAAATCGACGGCTTGGTCGGTCCGCATACGCGAGCGGCGGTTAAACGGTTTTTTACGGATTTTGAGGGCGTAATCTGCTGCGATTCGTTCGAAGATTTGCGAACCGTGCTGATGCTGCTGGCCGCCGTGGCCCCGGAGGAACCCCAGTGGAAAACCAGGATCCTCGCACCGGGTTTCCTGCAATGGGTGGTTAAGGAACAACCCGGCTTTGATTCGCGGGCCTGTCGGATCTGGACCACCTTGACGCCTTTTCAACTGCTTGGCTTTTTCGAGAGCTACCACGACCAGGATCTTCTGGGCTTCGAAAGAACCGCCGATTATATCGTTTCTTATCAGTTGACCGAAGCCGACCTGGAGAAATTAAAATCCGAAGAAGATTTGCTGGGGCGATTGAAGAAATTGGCCGACAAACCTTTTGCGGGTCGTAAAGCTTTTTTGGACGCCGTTCGCGACGCCGCAGCATTCAAGGACCCGGACGACGATTATTCCCTGCAGTCCCTGCTGCAGGATACCAGCGCGGCCGCAACCCATACGCTTACCGAGGATTCGCTGTCCAAGTTAAAGGAGGCGCCGATCCCCGAGGGGGTCATTGAAGCGCTTGCGCCGCTGCAGGATGTGGAATATGCGGATCAAAATGCGTTCGATCAGGCCGTGCAGCCAATTCTTGATGACTTGCATGGCCAGGTGAGCCCATATCGCACGAAAATTCTAAAAGCTGCGGCGGAGGGTCCGCAGGTGTGCACGCTGTCGCGCGAATCCCTGGCGGAGTTACAGGACGACCTCCCGGCCGAGCTGTTGACGCCGTTGAAAGCGCTTGAAGGGCAAGTGTTTGAAAGCAAGAAGGCGCTGGAGGCTAGTCTTCGGGAGATTGTCGCGCAAATTTCAAAGGATTGCGCTTGTCCCGTGAAAACGCCAGAGGAATTAATTCTGGAAAAGATCGTTTGCCAAAAGGGATACCGGATCACCGAAGCCATTGTAAAGCAATTCGCGGATAAAGGTATGCCCGATTACCTTCTGAGTTTACTGCGTCAATTTACCGACCTGGGCATTATGACGCCTGAAACGTTCACCGCAAAGCTGGAAGCGCGGCTGGATTACCTGCCCGTGTCCTGGCGGAACAAGATAGATGCCCAGGTTAATTATCGCTTGACTGAACAGGGTTTGGCCCAACTGGATCACGCGCCGCTGTCCGCAAAAACCCCGGACGCCTTGATCGAATGGCTGCAAACCAACCTGCTGGATATCGACTATGCGAACAAACACCTTTTTGAAAGCGCTCTGCAGGCGAAACTCGATCGACTCATGCAAGGGTATCGGGAGACCGTGCGGCAGGTGCTTGAAAACCGCGGCCCGACCCAATTGCCGGCCGACGTACGCGAACAGTTGAAAGCCGAACTGGACGAAAAGGGACTGCCCTATGATCCGCAGCAATTGGAAAACCAGGTCGATCGACTGGGGCGCGACAAGACGGCTCAGGAATCGGCATTGCAGGATGAAATCAAAACGCCCGTCGACGTTTGGAAAAGCTATGGGACGAAAATAACAACGATCGCCCGCAAGGAACGGCTGTTCGCCTCGGACAGGGTGAACCGGCCGATGGCAATCGACTGGCAGGGCGAATCGTGCGGCTGTGTCCTCGATGATCTGTCCGAAACCACGGTATACGGGTTTTATCCGTTTTGGCTGTCGGGCAACCAGGATGACGCCCCCCCGGAAGCATTCAGTTTTTCGGTCCTCTCACGAATCGGCTACTATGCCCAGCCCGTCGATAAAAACGGAAAACTGACCTTGAATTCCGGATGGCAGTTTGAAAGCAATGCCGCCTTCATCAAGGCCGCGCATAAATACAGAACCCGGGTCGACCTCGTCATCTACGGCATTGACTGGCCTCAATTGATCATGAACAAGCCCCATGCCGAAATTGCTGGGGCCCTCGCGGATTTGGTCGAGAACCGGGATATCGACGTGGGAGCCTGGACCCGTTTCCTGCTAACGACATTTCCCTGGCATTGGTTCGACAGCAATTCCAAGCTCAAGTCTGTGGTCGGCATTACGATCGATTTCGAAGGCTACCCGGCGGACCCGGACGCCGTTGAAGCGTTTATGGGGCTCATAACAGCGCTTGATGTAAAACTCAGGGAGGCAAATCCGAGGTACAAAATTAATATCATGCTGCCCCTGGAGCGGATCGGCAGGGATATATTCAGCTATGCCAATTTAGAGCATATGATGGCCGGCAATGAAGGGACCTCTCTGATCGATTCCCTGCTGGTGTTTATCGACGAGCCCACCACGGACAGCAAGAAGACATTGCGGCGAAAAATCGAGAACCATATCCGCGGCCAGGCGCGCATCGATGTTTTGCGCAAGATTATTCCCGTCGTTACCTTCTCCGGCGGCAATCCGGACTTGAAGGATGCTGAAATCGACACGCTGACCGACCAGTTGAAGGATGACATTCGGTACAGCCAATACAATTTCGGCGGGATCGGTTTCTGGCCCGTGCCCCGAATGGACATGAAAGGAAGCCAAGCGGTGGAAGCAGCTCTGCAGGAAATATTCAGGGCCCGCCACGCGAATCAGAATATTTTCAAGGAGGCCGCCACCAGGCTCTGCAATTGGGTCTGCCCCCATAGAGGCTATTTTCGTATCGCCGCGGATATCATCATACTGCTGGTGGTCGTGTTGTTTATCCGCATCGCCGCAAGCTGTAAAACGCGCCTTGTGCTGGAACAGAACAAGAAGTATTTTATCGGCCTTCTGTGCATTCTCGCCCTTCTCGTCCTGCTTGTCGCGGCTTTGCTTTATTGCGATCCTTATTATCAAAAAATGCGGGAGGGTAACCTGCCCCTGCTAGCCCTGGTCCTGATCGTCTTCGTGCTGTCCATCTGGCAATACCGGCGCCATGTTAGGCAAAGGCAAAACCCGTAGGCCATAAGGCCCAGGAAACTTAAGGGCCGCCCTTAACCTTTAATATCAGGACAATTTATAAATAGGGGGGGCGTTCCTTGTACACTACAGAATTTTTAGGGTGAAAAATCAGAGGCGGGGAAGATGAGAATTTGAGGACAGTTGCTTAATTCCTAAACAGGCGGGGTGGACGCCATGAAAGACAACTACGTAAGCCCGGGAGAATTCCCGTATGCATTAAGTGAAGGACCCGAGGAGTCTCGATACTTGACCTGGGTCCGCAACCATTCCAACTACATGGCCGAACGTGGGTTTCTGGATTACATGCGGATCGCCGCCGTGCTGATCAGAGGGATTCTCATCAATTTCATGACCCTGCTGCCCTATTTTCTGCTGGCCGCCCTGCTGATCGGGATGATTTATGCGCCCGTGCTTCAGGAGTGGTTAAATTCCGGTATCGTCGGTAAGGTCAGCGGAGCAGGCTGGGCAACATGGATCCAGGACCATCTCGGCACCCGACCACCATTGCTTTTCACCCCCTGGGTGGGCGTGCTTGTCCTGATCTGGTATCTACTCTTCCCCATGGTAATCCGGCTCTTCAAGGTAATCGCCCATAAACAGAGCCTGAAAACCGGCAACGAAAGCTCGGTTAAGCTGCGGGACAAGTATGAACGCACCTTCGGTGCCGCCCTGCTGATCGTCCTCGGCTTTGCCCTGATCGAACTTCTGCCGTTTTTGGTACATCACTTTCATAGCTCCCATGACAGCGCTTCCAGATTCAGGGAGGCCCTTGCAACGCTAGCCGGCGGTTCATCGGTGCTCGCCATGAGCGGTGCCGGAGCGCTGCTGTCGCGCTTAACCAAAGTAATGCGCGCGCTGGCGACGATTGTTATCGGTCTGCTGGGGCTTGTACTGCCCCTACTGGTTATTCTGTATGCGACCGAGTATCTTGTGTACGGCGATTCCGGGATCGAAATCGACTACCGGCCCCTGTCGCTGATGCCCATTGTTCTCGCTGCCGGCATTGTCCTCGCCTTCATCTTGGGCACATTGAAGGGCGCTTTCGAAAAGCGCGGCTGGTTGCTGGGTCTGCTTGCCCTCGTCGTGGCAGTGGCAGGCCTCCTCTATTTCTTTGAAGGTGTGTTTCCCGACCGGCGCTGGTTTTTCGTACTGGCGATGGCGGTAGAAATCTGGCTTTTCTGCTGGCTGGCCGTGGATATCAATTTGACCTCGGTCCACGGACTCTACCGCGACCGGCTGGCGGCCGCTTATCTTGTCGGTGACGACACCAAAGGCGATGTCGACATCGAGGAGGATATTGATCTGCACGAGATCTGCCAGCACGAAAACGGCTCCACTGCCCCGTATCACCTCGTCAATGTGGCTCTTAACCTTCAGGGCAGCAAGGATATCAGCATCCGCGAGCGCAACAGCGATTTTTTTATCTTCAGCAAAAAATATATTGGTGGCAACCGTACCGGCTATTGCCGCAGTGAAACCATGGAAGCCGTGTTTCCGCAGCTGGATCTGGCGACGGCCATGGCGATCTCGGCCGCAGCCGCCTCCCCCAACATGGGCACTAATACGAGCGCGCCGCTGGTAGCGATCATGACCCTGTTCAATATCCGTCTGGGTTACTGGGTTCCCAACCCCGGACGCCTGGCAGCCTTCTGGGCCGGCAGAATCCTTGGCCTTCCGGCCGATAGGCAGAAAGCAGAGCTTAAGGAACTGGCCCTGCGTTTCGAGACCGACGCTCCAACGGTTCGCACGAAATTGGAGGGCCTGGCGGGAAAAGTTAAGGATGCTGAAAATTCGACCGGGAAAAGGCATCCCCGCGGATTTACCTTTGAAGAGGTCTTCGAAGACGAATTGCGGGAAGTGCCAAAGCGCTGGGAACAGGCTTACGCAACCGACTATCAGGGCCGCAAACTGGCCGATTCAACGTCGCCGACCCCTGATCACGGCTTGGTGGGGCTAGGCATTTCTGGTGGCGGCATTCGCTCGGCCACCATCAATCTGGGCATTACGCAGGCCCTGCACGCACGCGGCGTATTCGATCATGTGGACTACATGTCAACTGTTTCGGGCGGTGGTTATTTAGGTTCCAGCATCAGCACGCTGATGCGCAAGAAATCCTTTGCAAGCGAAATCAATGGGCAAGTTCGTTTTGGCGGCACCCGGGAAGACAGACAACTTGTCGAGATTATCGGCAAGGATTCAGAGACCCGCGAATATTTAGTGCCGGGTAAATTTCAGCTGGCCATAAAGGAAGGTCAGCTTGTGTCGCGCGGTGATGCCCTGATCAAGGCCAAGGCAGAGGGCTCAAGTCGCGGGAGCCTCCGTGAACGTTTCGGCTGGAGGGTAAGACCAAGGGCTTTTCTGCGCGAAATAAGCAGCCGGCTTGACGAGAGATACAGGTGGGTGAACCTTTCGGATGGCGGGCACATCGAAAATCTGGCCACCATCGAACTACTTCGCCGGCGCTGTAGGTACATCATCACCGGCGATGGTGAGGCGGACCCGAAACATCATTTCGGCGGCCTGGCGACATTGATCCGGTATGCTCGTATCGATCTGGGAATCCATATCGACATAAACCTGCAAGAAATCAGGCTAATGGACGCTGAGAAAGGCCCCCGCAGCAATGCCCATATCGCCATCGGCCGGATTCATTACCCCGATGAAGCGGCGCATGGCTATCTGCTTTATCTGAAATCATCCTTCACCGGCGATGAAGATGAAGTGGTGGTCGAGTATCGCAACCGCAATCCCGCTTTTCCTCACGAGAGTACGGCGGATCAGTTTTTTGATGAAGGTCAGTTCGAGGCTTACCGGGCGCTGGGTCAGCACATTGGTGAAGGTGCCCTCGCATATGCAGCCTCCGGTGGCAAATTATCCTATGCCGGGCTGGAGTCCTGGTTCGAGGCCATGGCGAACGAACTTCCCCACCGGTGGGACGACTCTGAAGAAGAGGAAAAGTTGATAAGTTGATGCAATTAAGAGCTAAGCAGGGATTGTAAAAATGACCGAAAAAAACTGGTGGGTTGTATCTTTCACGGCGGCATTCATATTTGCGGCCCTGGTCGCCTATCGATGGTATATAGAGGACAGCTCATACCAGCCGAATGAATGCCAGTTGGCCGATGAACTCAGGGCTCAAGGTGTTTTGCTGAAATATATGGAAGAATCAGGCTATCCTTCGGATGCCTATCTCGAGCCGGTATCTACAGGCGTTTTTATCCAGTCCCTTGAATTCGAGGATGCCAATGACGTCAATTTATCCGGATACATCTGGCAGCGATACGATCGAACAAATTACCCCGAACCGCCGGGGATTGTTTTCCCGGAGAGGGTAGAATCGGTGAATAGTATTCTCCCCGAACCCAAAAATGAGACCTATCGAGTAATTGTGAAAAACTGGGAGGTCGTAGGCTGGTATTTCGAAGTCACTCTGCGACAGACCTTTGATTACCGAAAATTCCCTCTGGATCATAAAACCGTCTGGATACGGATGTGGCCTTCAGATTTTCTGCATCGTCTACCGCTCATACCGGACTTTGGCGCCTACCGCTCCACCGGCCTTGATGATACATTTGGAATCGATGAGGATATTGTTCTTGGAAACTGGCAGATTGAAGAGACCTTCTTTGATTATCATCTGCCTGATTATGATACCAACTTCGGTCTTATGGACAGTGAACAAAATCCAAAGCTTTTTCCTGAACTCTACTTCAATATCGTTTTGAAGCGCAATTTCATCAATGAATTTATCATTTACCTGATACCGCTGCTGACGGTTGCCGTGCTGTTGTTTCTGATTTTGCTGGCGGCCACAAACGAAAAGGAAAAGGCCGAAAAATTTGACTTCAGCATCCTGGGTGTAATCGGCGTCAACTCCGCGCTCTTCTTTGTCGTTATTATTGCCCATATTCAATTGCGTCGTGAATTTCTTGGTTCCGGTCTGGTTTATCTGGAATATTTCTACCTGGTCATGTACATTGTCATTCTGGCCGTAACGCTGGATGCTTATTTGGTTTCCGTCGGTTGTCAGGTAAAACTGCTGCGCTACCGAGACCACCTAATTCCCAAATTGATTTACTGGCCTACCTTATTCGGCGCATGCGCCATCATAACCTGGATGGCTCTCTGGCTTCTGGACACGGAAACGCGGTCGTTATGCCCTTAACCGACCTTAAGGCGCGCCTGGGGGTGCATCAGCTGGTACATGGGATACCATCCCAAACTTGATATTTGATATGAGCATTTTTTAAAAAGTCAATCCTATGCATAACGCTCAAGAAAGCCCCGGATTTGAAAGCGACATATTTCCTGCCGAGTTGAGAGAAATCGCCAAACGACGCCGTGCAGGTGATCTCCCGGAAATAAATACTGCAAGCATTCCCGCTGTGGACAACGGCCTTGTTGGTCTGGCGTTGTCAGGAGGCGGTATCCGATCGGCCACTTTTGGCCTGGGGGTTATCCAGGCTTTGATTGCCAAAAACAGATTTCAAAATATTGATTATCTCTCAACCGTTTCCGGCGGCGGCTATATAGGCTCCTGTGTCAGTTCGGTTCTCAATGCGCCTCACATGACTGGCGCCTGTTTTGAAAATGTCCGGGGAAGTGCAGATCCACCGGCAGTCAAACATTTACGCAGGAGCGGCAACTATTTGAGCCCCGGGGGTTTATTTGACAAACTGCGGTTGCCCACAATCCTGCTGCGGGGGATCTTCCTGAACCTGTTTCTCCTCGTTCCCACCTTAATTCTAGCCGTCTTTTTGACGGAAATATTAATCGAGATCTGGCATGAGACCGGCCAATACAGGTTGAGTCCTTTTTGGGTCATAATTCCTTTTATTATGATGACATATTTGTTTGCTCTCATTCGCCGCACCTTCCGCCGGCGCTTTAACTGGGCCAAACGCAATGCATATGAACTCATTCTCGCTAAATTGTTCGCCCTGACGATATTGGTCCTTTGTACCATCCCCGTATTCTGGATTGTGCGTATCTGTGTCGACGGCTGGTGGAGCAACATCATCATCGATTTCTTCCATCTGGCTTCTTTCAAAAGCGGCTTGGCCAAGACGTTGTTCGTCATTGGCGTCCTAGTCGTCTTTTTCTTTCTTATCAAAAAAATCCAGCGTGCTTCCAAATTTACCCTGTTTCTTCTCAGATACGTCGTCGGTGTTCTGGGCCCCCTGTCAATCTTTTCGGTTTATTTATTGTTTTGCATATTTTTTATCGAATCGCCTTATTTTGAGGACACTTACGCCCAGGATCTAGATTCGCTGGGAAGGACATCAGTGAATGAAGAAATAAAAGGCAAGAGCCGGACACGGCTGATCAACCTGCTTAAAGGTAAACAGTATGATGTAGTATTGAATGATTTTGAGGTTAAGATAATAGCGCCTGACACGGCAGCTACTGATTTAAGGAAGGATGGTGAAGCGTGGCAGATAAAGTATAGTGCCGGAAAGGACGCGGTAATTAAAGTTCAACGCAAAAAGGGCTATCTGTTCATTCCCGAATTATCGATTTTCGAGGCGCTGGAAAATCCCAGAGGCCATGTTTTCAATGATCTGGGCGGATTTGCCCGCCGAATTCACTGGAAGTTTTACGCTTTTGGGCTCTTGCTTTTTATTTTCAATTTTTTTGTACTCGACGTCAATATCACATCTTCACACGGATTTTATCGTGACCGGCTGTCAAAGGCATACATTTTTCAGCAAAATGAAGATGGCGCTATATCATCAAATGACGACCAGAAAATGACCGATCTTAACCGGCGTGGAACCATTGCCCCCTACCATTTGATCAACACGGCCCTGAATCTTCCCGGCTCCAACGATCCGAACCTGAGGGGGCGCCGCGCCGATTTTTT
>CAJHYH010000242.1_pt1 | contig 14789 bp, 12 predicted proteins | sample 9198661 | NCBI WGS metagenome assembly CAJHYH01 (sample SAMEA7708356, study PRJEB35096) | sediment metagenome | biome: marine neritic benthic zone biome [ENVO:01000025]; feature: sediment [ENVO:00002007]; material: shallow marine sediment [ENVO:03000034] sea grass bed [ENVO_01000059] ... | reverse complement strand
GTGATCGTAGGCGGTTTCGTAAAAGGCCCGAGAGCAAGGCTTGCAAGCCCGGAGGAATGAGGCGTACACATAGTACGCCGCAGTGACGAGGGGCGAAGCGTAACGCCGCTCTCGGGCCTTTTACGAAACCGCCCTAATCGTTGCGGGTGGGGCTGAGGAGATACCGCAACCAACCGATCAGGCTGTTGCCTTCCAGCAACGCCCGGTCCCAGATTTCGAGGTCCTGCTTGAGACGGGCTGGGTCGGCGAACCAATCGCGCCGGGGAGTGATGGGACGCGCGGGGTCCAGGGTCTTGACCACCCGGGCCGGGTTGCCGGCGGCCACCGCGTTGGGGGGAATGTCTTCCACCACCACGGCGCCGGCGCCGACCACGCTGTTGGCGCCGATTTTAACCCCTTTGCAAACGATGGCCCCGTCGCCCAGCCAGACGTTGTCTTCGATCATTATGGGGGCGCTTTTGCCGGGGGCAGTGCGGTCGTAAAGATCGTGCCAGTCCGCGTCCGTGAGGTAGACGCTGTTGGCCATCATGACGCTGTGGCCGATGGTGATGCCCACGGCCGAGCTGATGCGCACGCCGGGGCAGATCAGGCTGTAATCCCCGATGCGAATCGCGCCGTTACCCTCGAGGGAGGGCCAGACGCAGAAGCGCACCCGGGCGTCAGGTGCGGCGATCACCGTTGCGAAGCGCCCCAGTTCGATTGGCGCCCCGAAAAGCTCCACGAACCAGGGCCGCATGAAATGCCCCCCGCCCCCCAGCCGCTCGAACTGCGGCCGCAGAAAGCGCCGCACGTAAAACTGCTGCACGCGCCGATGCAATTTCTTAACGCTGTATGGACGGTGATCTTTCCGCAAAGCAATCACTTGGGAAGTGTAACCGGCAAGGGAAAAAAATTTACAACGCCCGTCCGATTCCCTTTGCCCCGCGCCGAGCATCGGGGACAGGGGCGGAAAAAGCGTGTCGGCTTGTCTGAGCGAAGCGAGTTCCGACACGCGCCGACCCTGGCACCGACGCGCAGGAAGAAGCGGGGCACGGGCGGTTTCTTTTGGTTACTTTTCTTTCACCCGAAAGCAAAGTAACATTCAAATTAATTAATCAGGTAGGGCCTTTATTGAATCTTCAAAGGTCCCCCGCTTCAATCAGCGCCAGTGCTCGTGGCTGAAGATATCGTGGGCCGGTGTGAGCTGAAACAACGCATCCAGTGCCATCAGCACGACGGCATTGGTCCAGGTAATCTTATCCTCCGGCCAGATGACCATGTCCGGAAACGTGAACCCACACCAGAAAGTGCTGTCTTCAAAGCGCTTGTCGCTGATCCATCCGAAAACGATGCCGGCCAGTTCGGTGTTGCCCATGGCCGCTAGCGCCAGCACCAGCTCACACGTTTCGGCGATGGTCACCCAGGGCTCGTCGAACACGCAGCGCACCCCCTGGCCTTCGACGACGAACTTTTTCCAGTATTTGTCGATGCGCCGGCGTGCATCGTCCCCTTTGAGCGCGCCAGCCAGGATCGGATAGAACCAGTCCATCGAAAAGCGCGACTTGGTCATGTTGAAAAGCGGGCGTTTGTGCCGTAAGGCCTGCCCCAGACGATCCCGCGCCGCTTCCCAGGCGGGCCGCGACTTACCCAGCACGGCTGCCAGGGCCAGGGCGCATTTGAGGCTCATGTAAACCGAGCTGGACCCCGTCAGAAGCGCCATGGGATCGACCTGGCCGGCCGGGTCGAGCGCCCAGTGAATGGGGCCTTCCTTGGCCTGCAGGCCGACGGCGAAATCGATGGCGCGGGCTGTGGTGGGCCACATGGCGGCAACAAAGGCGGTATCGCCGGTCACGCGGTAGTAATGATAGAGTCCCACGGCAATATAGGCGCTCAGGTTGCTGTCGCGGGTTTTGTCCTGGGGTACACCTTCCAGATAAGCCGCGTACCAGCTGCCGTCCTCCAGCTGGTTGGCCGCCAGCCATTGGAAGGCTTTCCTGGCGGCCTCAAAACGTCCCCCGATGGCAAGCCCCATTGCCGCTTCGACGTGGTCCCAGGGATCGGTTTTCTGTCCCGTACACCAGGGTATTTCGCCGTCCGGCCGCTGGTTGACGGCAATCAGGTCCACCAATGCATCGGCATCGACCGACAAATTCCGCTTGAACTTGTAGCCCGGAAAATTCATGCCCGCTCCAGATTCAGCCCTTAGGATTTGTTTAAAAAAGCATTCATACCCAGATGCAGCTGGTTTTTCAAGCAAAGAATCCCAGCACGGCCGAGGATTATTGGCTTGACGCCGCCTGGCTGACGCTGGCCCTTGCGGGGGGGCCGCTTTGGTCCGGCATAAATTCCTGCGGGCACCATGCGCCTTGTCGAGCACGGCAGGCATGCTTAAGAAATGGTTGTTACTTTTAAAACCGTACATTCAGCCCCTGTGGCCTGGAGGCGCCCATGCCTTGCCGAAAGACTGCTCACCCCCGATATCGCCATTGTCTGGCGGCTGCGGTCATTTTGCTTGCAAACGCCTGCACGACCGTCCCCATGACCAACCGGCAGAGTTTCCAGATGGTGCCCGACGCCGATCTGCACGCCATGAGCCGTCAGGAATACGGCCAAGTCCTCAAGCGATCGAAACTTTCGGAAAACACGGCCCAGGTCAGGGCCGTGCGCCGGGTGGGGAACCGCGTGGCCCGCGCAGCCGAGGATTTCCTGCGCGAACAGGGCCTCGGACACAAAGTATCCCGGTTCCGGTGGGAATTCAACCTGATCGAAGATGACAAGACCATCAACGCCTGGGTCATGCCCGGCGGCAAGGCCGCCGTTTACAGCGGCCTTTTAAGAATTACCCGCGACGACGCCGGGCTGGCCGTCGTCCTGGGCCATGAGGTCGCCCACGCCATCGCCGGCCACGGCAACGAACGCCTCAGCCAGGGCCTTGTTGCCCAGATGGGGGCCACGGCCCTGGCGGCCGCCCTGTCACAGCAACCGGCCGCCACGCGGGAGCTCTTCAACCAGGCCTATGGCGTGGGTGCCAATGTCGGCATTCTGCTGCCATACAGCCGCCTGCACGAAACCGAGGCCGACCGTATCGGACTGGTTTTGATGGCCATGGCCGGATACGACCCCCGGGCCGCCATCCCACTCTGGGAACGGATGAATGCCGATGGGGGGCCCCGCCCGCCCGAGTTTATCTCAACCCATCCGGCACCCACCTCGCGCATCCGGGTTATCCGCAGCGAGTTGCCTCGGGCGCTGCTGCATTATCGCCCGCAATAAAACCAAAAATAGGCCCACGCTTCATCACAGAATCACAGCAAGCCACGCGTAACCCCACACCGGCCGTGGTAAGTCCGACGCTGGCCTTAATAATAAAGGCGCCGCGTGCAGAACGCGGGGCAGCGGCTATCAACCGCGCTTTTCCCCTGCCTACCGAAACGGCTTTGCGGCTAAATGCCCGTATTGCCAACAGCAAAAAAGTGCACCCGCCAGTATCCTTTAAATCAAAAACCCGGTCTCCATCTTTTGGAGGAAAACATTTGGTGAAGGTTGAGATGTTTTTCATCAATCATATCAGAGGATTTGACACCGTTATCCCCTGACAGGCTTTTTTAATGACGGGTTGGCACACAAATTGTTGCTTTTTAACTGGTTGCTGCCCGCTTCGGGGAGGGGACCTTGTTTCGCATCCACTTGCATTTTGATCTGAAATCGATAACCGCCATTCTCTATCAGCCGGTCTAACACAACCGGGGGAGGCTCACATGACACTCGTCGAACTGCTGAACATCTGGCCCGGCGCACCCCTTCTATCCGCCTTTTTCTGGATCACGGTCACGGTCTTTTTGCTCTACCTGGCCCGCACGCCGGCCCACCGTTCGATCTTCTCGTTAAGCCGCGTCATTCACAACGGATTAAGACTGCTGGCCCGGTCGACCCGAATGGCGGCCGAGGGCGTGCGCACCCGCAACCGTGACGTGCTTTTCAATCTGGGAAAAGAGTCCACCGAACGCATCATCGATCGCGAGTTTCAGCGCGTGGAGGATGTGATCCAGCGGGACCTCAGCAGCTATCCCATGCTGCAGCGGTCCATGGCCGACCAGATCGTCCGGATGGACGAAGACTATCAGAAAAGCGCCGAGCTGCCGCCACCGGTGCCGACCTGGGTGGACGCCATCACCGCCCTGGGCAAAATATCTTCCAAAGATGCCTCCGTGGCGGCCATCCTGGAGCAGATCCACAAAACCATCAACAGTCAGCACAAGGGCGTGCTGGATGAGTATCGCCGGGTGTCGAGCGACCGGCATGGGATTCTGAACAAGATGATGCCCCTCTGGCGGCGGTTGTCGGAAACCCTGGAGCAGGCCTCCAAGCGATTCACCGGCCTGAACGAACGCGCCCAGGTGATTGACCACCGCATGCAGGAATACCAGGAAATCCAGGCCCGGTCCGACAAAGCCGAGCGCATGCTGACTTCCTCGGCCGCGACGCAGTTCTTCATTGCCGGCTTTGTGCTCATGATCGCCACCGGGGGGGCCGTGATCAATTTCAATCTGATCGCCCTGCCCATGTCGGAAATGGTCGGCGGCGGCAGCTATATCGGGGGCTTCAAGACCTCCGACGTGGCCGCGCTGGTCATCATCCTGGTGGAACTGGCCATGGGGCTCTACCTCATGGAATCGCTGCGCATCACCCGGCTTTTCCCGATTATCGGCCAGATGGACGACCGTACCCGCAGGCGGATGATCTGGATTACCTTCACGATTCTCTTTATCATGGCCGGCGTGGAAGCCTCCCTGGCCTTCATGCGCGACCGCCTGGCGGCGGATATGCAGGCCCTGCGGCAATCCCTCGCCGATGTCGAGGTCGTGGCCACGGCCAACAACTGGATTCCCACCGTGGGTCAGATGGTGATGGGCTTTATCCTGCCCTTTGCCCTGGCCTTCGTGGCCATTCCCCTCGAGTCGTTCGTCCACGCCACGCGCACCGTCGTGGGCGGTGTTTTTGCCGCACTGCTCAATGCCCTTGCCTTTGTCTTTCGGCTGACCGGCAACGTGGCGCGCTATGGCGGTGAATTGGGCGTCAATCTGTATGACCTGGCCATTTTTCCTTCTCTCTGGATCGAACGTCTTGTGCTCGAGAAGCGCCGCCCGCCCCAGGAAACCGAACCGGCCGAACCCGGCCCGATGGCGGAGGAAACCTCATGAATAAGATTCTTTTAACAGTACTGATGGGCATCCTTGTGCTCAGTGCCGGCTGCGCCGACACCACCAGCCGGGCCCGCAGCGTGTTCATGCTGCTGGACACCTCCGGTACCTATAAGGCCGAAATCGACAAGGCCCGCGCGATTATCAACTATTTGCTGGGGACGTTCGAACCCGGTGATTCCATGGCCGTAGCCCGCATCGACAGCGGCAGTTTCAGCGAGAAGGACATTGTCGCCAAGGTGACCTTCGACCGGCGGCCCTCGGTGGCCACGGAGCAAAAGCGCCTTTTCAAGACGAAGGTCGATCGCTTCATCGCTCAATCCAAGGGCAGTGCCCATACGGATATCACCGGCGGCGTGGTCCAGGCCGTTCAGTACCTGAACGAGACGGGTGCAGGGCATAAGTACATTCTCATTTTTTCGGATCTGGAAGAAGACCTGGCCAAAGGCCATGTGCGCGACTTTCCTCTGGAAATGGCGGGCTGCCAGGCCATCGCCCTGAACGTCACCAAACTTCGCAGCGACAACATGGACCCCCGCGATTATTTCAAGCGGGTGGAGGGCTGGAAGAAAAGGGTTGAGGACGGGGGTGGTTCCTGGCGCCTGCTGAATGACCTCGAACGTCTGGACCGCATCCTCGAGACCTAGCGCCATGCCTGCCGGAGACTGGAAAGGTGGCCGGCGGCGCAGCCATCGCTGAACGCTCGGCATTGTTGCGCGGCGGTCTGGCGCGGGAGGTACCGTTCCCGGGTTTATGTCGGGGTGCCGAGCGTGCAGCCGTCAAACCCGGCTTTTCCCTCGACATCCGGGGAAGCACCGGCTGAACTTGCCGGCGGCTCAGGTCTCTGGGGATCAATTCATCCAAATATGAAAAGGCCGGGGCTGTGTTCCCCGGCCTTCGCATGTCAGGCCGCGCTCTGCTGATAGAGGTGCACATCACGCTGCGGGAAGGGGATGCTTACACCGGCCGCATCAAAACGCTTCTTGATGGTTTCGGTCAGATCGAAGTAAACGCCCCAGTAGTCGCCTGTGTTGACCCAGGGGCGCACGACGAAATTGACGGAACTGTCCGCTAATTCGGAAAGGGCAATTTGCGGCGGCGGGTTCTTCAAGATGCGTTCATCCGCGGCCAGGACTTCTTGCATGATGGATTTGGCTTTATCGATATCGTCCTCGTAGCCGATGCCGAAGACCATGTCGACGCGACGTGTTCCGGTGGCCGACCAGTTGACGATGTTGTCGTCGGTGAGCTTGGCATTGGGAATGATGATGACTTTGTTGTCCGGCGTTTTGAGCTGGGTGGTGAATATCTGGATATTTTCAACCGTGCCGGCCACGCCGGCGCCCTCGATATAGTCCCCAACCCGAAAGGGGCGGAAGAAAATCAGCATGAAACCGGCGGCAAAATTCGCCAGCGAACCCTGGAGCGCCAGGCCCACCGCCAGGCCGGCAGCACCGATGACGGCGATAAACGAGGTTGTCTGGATGCCTAGCTGGCTCAAGGCCGCCAGCACTACAAAGGTGAACAGCGCATAGTATGTAAGGCTGCCGGCAAACCCCGTCAGGGTCGGATCGACCTTGCGCTTGTCCATCAGGCGCTTAACCAGTCGCCCCAAGGCACGTGCGATCCAGCGGCCGACAACAAGAATAATGACCGCTGTCAGAATGCGCACACCGTAAGAAGCCAGCAGTTCCCCTCCCTTTTCAATCAATGCTTCCCAGTTCATTAAGATCCCTCCCGTCAATTGTGTTCGATGGCTGTGGCCCGCAGCACTTCCCCCTGAATGGGCGCCCTTCAAATGTTCCTGGGAATTCTACTGCGGGTGGGTCGATACCAAAACGCTGCCTGCCGCGGTCAACGCTGACCACTAAATTTAGACCGCAGCAGAAGTTCGTCAAGGCGGGGGCGATTCGGATAGGGTAATATTTCAACGTGTTGGCGCTATTCAGCGCCATCGAAGGCGCAAATCGCAAGCGGTATCCGAGCGGTTGATCACCGGAAAGTCAAATTAAATTCAATAGACGCGCAAGCGCCCGATTGTCGAGAGGGCCGCCGACGGCGGGAAGAACATGAACCCGCCGCCCTTCCCCGATCAGGCGGCGCAATTCGGTGGAAAGGACGCGCAAGCGGTCGTAAGTTGCGGCGGAAGTGAAAATGTGCCGGCAAGCCGCGCGGGCGGCGGCCGGGGACCGCGATGGGGCATCTCCATCGCTGATCGCCCCATCGGGGCCGGCATGGATCCGCCCCTGTCGGATGCAGAGCGCATGCTCGGTGCAGCTACCCGGCCCGGCGGCTTCCCAACGCAGCGTTGCACTGGCCAGAATCTCCAGCCAGCGTCCGCGACGAACCAGCTGACTACCCCGGCGAACGATGCCATCCAGCATGGTCACAACCTCCGGTGCCGACCACGCTTTTTCAGCACCCGCCCTGACGGTTTCCTCATCTTCAGATGCATCCCTGCGACCTGTCTGGTCTTGCCGCCACAACCGCAGCCCCCGTTTGAGCAGACGTCTTCCCGTGAAGGTCAAATCCGCCGGGGGGCCACAGATCTTCCGGTAGAGGTTCAGGCCGTCTTCCAGGACGGATCGCGGCGGCAGGTAAGATGCGGGCGCATTGAGCGCTGCCGCCAGTTCCTGGGCATTGGCGGGCAAAGCCGGATTCGACCGGCCGCATTGGATCACGACAAACCGAAAAGCCGCCAGCGCGCGCTCAGAGGGCAGCGGGCCCACGGTTAGCCCCGGGGTGCCCGGCCTGCCTGCGCTTTGATAGTTTTCGCTGAAATATACGGGCGCGTATTCGCGTGGTTTCAAGGCGATATTGTAGGGCGGAATTGCCTGTTTGATGAGATCCGCTTCCAGAAGGGCCGCTTCCAGGGCCGAAGGGGTCAGGGTGTAATCGAGATCGCGGGCCTGGGTGAGCATCTCGAGAATATGCTCCGGATGCCTGCGTCGTGACTGGAAGTAACTGTTGATGCGGCGTTTCAGGGAACGGGCTTTGCCGACGTAAAGCAGATCGCCGTTGGCGCGCCGCAACCGGTAGATGCCGGGAGAATCCGGGGCATTCAGCCGCTGCGTGCGGGGCATCGGGTATTCTTTGGACCGGCGCACGGAAGCCGCCGGTCTGTTCAACCAAGACATCAGATGCGACCATTTGCGGACACCTTCCGCACCCAGAAGCGGTATCAGGCCATGCCAAATGCTGCGTGTGGCCGCGGCATGGTCGCCAGCTCTTTTGGGCTCCCCGACAGGATCACCAAAATAGCCGGCCAGTGCGCGCAGCCCGCAACGGGGCAAATGCGGGAGCAGACGTCTGGCGATCGTATGGGTACAGACAATCTGAAAGGGCAGCTCGGCGCCGGGGCAGCAGCGGGCATGCAGACCTTTTAAAAAAGGCGTCTCAAACCGGGCATAGTGAATCAACACGATACCGCCTGATCCGCCCGCCGTTGCCGGAATGTCGGCGACCGCCTTCAAGAGCTTGCGCCAGACTTGTTCCGGTGCCTGCGCTGTCTTAAGATCGAAGTCTCGAACACCGGTCAATTGCGCGACCTTTGGCGGCACCTGGACGCCATCGGGCAGCGCCACCAGATGGGCGCAGGATTCGCTCGGCACCATTGCCGAGGATGGATCGATGCGCACCCAGCCGATTTCCAGCAGATAATCCCTGGCGGCGCTGGGGCCGGTTGTCTGGCAGTCGAGACCCAGTGCGATCAGTTTTTTGAGGGGTGGATCAGGGCAGTCGCGGATACCGGCAGCAATGGGTGTCATCCGGTCCAAACCGCCAAGCCCATGATGAAATCACGCACGGCCTTCCTGGACCAGGCGCGCAAAATGTTCGAAAGAGCGGTCGTAGGTTTTCTCCGCGTCGGCTGGGAAAACACAGGCCGGCAGCTGCCGGTTGCGGGTATGATAGGCAAGGCATTCACAGCAGTTGCCTTTGCGGTTGCAGGGCTCATAAGTGCAGTTGCAGCGTTCGAGGTTTTTTTCCTGGATACAATCCATTGCGTCTCCTTCAGTCGGCGCCCGGGCGTTGCCCGACGTGTCGGTCGATAAGATCGATGACGGTTGGCCACAACGATTCCGGTATTGCATGCCCCATGCCCTCGATGATTTCCAGACGGGCCCCCGGCACGGCCTCTGCGGTGGCGCGTCCGTGCTCGAGGGGCAGAAGCGGGTCCTGGCGGCCATGAGGGACCAGCACAGGCAATGATATGCGCTGCAGGCGGGCCGTGCGGTCGCCCGAGGCCATTATGGCGGCCATCTGGCGGGCAATGCCGTCCGGGTTCAGACCGCGGTCGTAATGCGCCGCCGCCCAACGGCGGGTCATGGCATCGTCGCTTGGGTGCATCGGCCCGCTCAGCACCCGATAAGCCGCCATGAATGCCGCAATGTAGCCCTCCCGGTCAGAGGGAAACGGTTTTATCAGGATCTCCAGCGCCTCCGGCGTCGGGGGCGGGAGATCGGGAGCGCCGGTGGTGGACATGATCGAGGTCAATGTCAGAAGACGTTCCGGCCAGTGGACCGCCATCTCCTGTCCGATCATGGCCCCCATGGAGACACCCGCCAGATGCGCCTGTTTGATTCCCAGCGCATCCATCAGACCGACCGTGTCGCCGGCCATGTCGATCAGGGTGTAGGGGGCGTCCACGGGCTCGCCGTCGAGCTGGGCCTGCATCAGCGCATCCAGATCCGGCCGGCCGCCCTGGGCCCAATGGGAACTCAAACCGATGTCGCGGTTATCGAACCGGATCACGCACAACCCGCGCTCAGCCAGCTGGCCGCAGAAAACATCGTCCCAGGCCACCATCTGGGTTCCCAGGCCCATGACCAGCAGCAGGACGGGATTTTCCCGGCGACCGAAGCGCTGGTAGGCGATGCGAAGATCACCAACCTGGGCATAAGCGGGGGCATCCGACGCCATCTTCTTCCCCTATCGCATTGTTTTAAAGTGAAAAAAGCGATGCCAAGCGTCTCCGGCTTATATAGCACAGGCCCTTCCAAGGCGGCAAGACCGGCGCCGTCGTTCGCCCAGTTTTCTTTTGACATCAGGGTGTTTTTACCCTATTCAGATTAAAAGAGCTGTTAAACAGCACCGATTGAAAGGCCAAACCTGTCGCGAGGCAGGGACGGAAAGCCACGGGTCTTAAAAAAGACAGCCGGGCTGCCGATGAAAGCAGGATACCGAATTGCATCGGACAGCCGGTCGATTCGGTTTTTCGTTGGGGCCGCCGGGCCAACGAAAATGAAGCGATACCTTCTTTCCAACAGCATTATCCTCACCGTGTTCGCTCTGCTGCTGATGATTGGCAGCTATCTCGAATTGCGCCCGCTGCGCGCCCTGGAAGTCCTTACCTACGATCGGCTGCTGTCGCTGCGCGCGAACCCGCCGAGCGACGCGGTTGTGATGGTCAGCATCGATGATGCCAGCATCCGCCAGGTCGGCCCCTGGCCCTGGCCGCGGGACACCATCGCCCAGGGCATCCAGCGCCTCTCCCGCGGCGGCGCAACGGCCATTGGCCTGACCCTGCTCTATCCGGATCGCGCCCTCAACCCGGCCCTCGAAGAGATCGACGCCCTGCGGGCCGATTTCGGCCCCCTGCGCACCAAATCGCAGAAGCAGCTGGCGGCCAGGATCAGTCGGAAACTGCAGACGGCCCGCTATCGCCTGGACCAGGACCGCCAACTCATCAACGCCGTCCGCAGCGGCACCAATCTTGCGCTGCCCTACCGCCTGACCTGGGGCCTTCCGACGGACGAGGAACCCTCGCCCTTGTCCGGCCTGCTGACGATCAACTCCCGCCGGGCGGAAGATCGCGAGACTGAGCCGTCATCGCCGGTTGCCGCTCTGCACCGGGCGACGGAATCCTTGCGCACGCCCGGGCTCAGGCCCGCCGGCGTTCAGGAGACGTATCGCGAACTGGCCGGCAAAGCCGGGGCCCTGGGATTTATCAACATACGGCCGGATAAGGACGGCGTCGTTCGACGCCTGCCCCTGCTGGAGCGTTACCAGGATCGCTACCTGGCCGCCCTGGCGCTGCAGCTGGCGCTGAAAACCAAGTCTTCGAACATAAAACAACTGGCGCTCGATAATTGTAACGGGCCGTCCTGTGAGCTGAAGATCAACGGCGAGGTCATCCCGACGGACGGCGAACGCGCCCTCTTCATCAATTTCCCCCCGGATGAAAGACCGCTACCTCAACTTTCCTTTGCCGCCCTGCTGGACGACCAGGCCGATCTTGCGCTGGTCAAAGACAAAATCGCCATCATCGGCCTGACCGACGAGACTTTTACCCGCACCTACGCGATCCCGGGAGGCCGCAGCGTTACCGCCCCGGCAATCACGGCGGCTGCTCTGGACACCATCCTGGGCGGCCATCACCTGCAAAGGCCTTCCTGGGCTCTGTTGCTGGAAGGGGCCGCCCTGCTCTACTTCCTATTCTTCCTGATGATTGTCATCCCCCGGGTCCGGCTGCGGATCGGCGGCTTGATTCTGCTCGTCTTTCTGGCCACCTGGTGGGGCGTGGCAGGGGTCTTTTTCGTGCATTCCGGCTACTGGCTCTGGTTCTATCCGCCCCTTTTCCTGTGTCTGGCAGGGTACAGCCTCACGGCCACCCGGCAGATCGCCAAGCGCCTGAAGAGCGAAAACCTGGAGCTCAACCGCTCGCTGGGGCTCTCCTTCCAGGCCCAGGGCATGCTGGACATGGCCCTGGACAAATTTCTCCAATGCCCGGTGGAAGATAAGACCGTCAGGGATCTGCTCTACAATCTGGGCTTGGATTTTGAACGCAAGCGCATGGGCGACAAGGCGCTTGCGGTCTATGAGCACATCCTTAAAGCGGGGCGCTTCAAAGATGCCAAACAGCGGGTTAAAAAACTGCGCGAGCACGAAAAGGCCGCAATCCTGCCCGACGGTCCCAACGGGGCCGGGGCGACCCTGCGCCTAACGAATACCGATACCCTGCCCACCTTCGGCCGCTACGAAATAATGAAGGAGCTCGGCCAGGGGGCCATGGGGACCGTCTACCTGGGCCGCGATCCCAAGATCAACCGCCAGGTGGCCATCAAAACCCTGCAGTATGGCAGCGTGCCGGCCGAAGAACTTGCCGAGGTCAAGGCGCGCTTCTTCCGCGAGGCCGAGGCCGCCGGCAAGCTTTCCCACCCCAACATCGTCACGGTGTACGATATCGGTGAAGAGCACGACATCGCCTATATGGCCATGGAACTGCTGGAGGGCACGGAGCTCACGCCCTTCTGCCGGCCAGGCGAGCTTCTGCCGGTGGAGGAGGTTATAGACATTATGGCCGCGGTGGCCGATGCGTTGGCCTACGCCCACCAGCAGGGTGTCGTTCACCGCGATATCAAGCCGGCCAATATCATGCGGCTGCAGAACGGCACGATCAGGGTCACCGATTTCGGCATCGCCCGGGTCATTGATAAAACCAAAACGAAAACCGGCATCGTGATGGGCACGCCGTCCTATATGTCGCCGGAGCAGGTCGCCGGCAAAAAGGTTGACGGGCGCTCGGACCTTTTCTCCCTGGGCATCGTCTTCTATGAAATGCTCACCGGGCAGAAACCGTTTGAAGGCGAAACCATCGCGGCGCTGATGTACGCCATCGCCAAGGGCTCCTTCACACCACTGGCCGAGGTTGTGCCCGACCTGCCGCCCTGCTGCATCGAAATCGTGGCTAAAATGCTCAACAAGGGTGTGTCGCGCCGCTATAAAACGGCCCAGCAGGCCCTGGAGGCCATCCGGCAATGCAGGGGCGGGGCCGGATAATTTCGCAGGATAGGCCAAGTCAGGGCCGCACGCCGTTTCACGCGGCAAAATAATATAGTCTAAACCGGAGGAACTTCATCATGCTGGAAATAACCGTCGAACTTAAAAACACCATTCTCGACACCTACAAGATCGACAAGCCCGAAATCACCATCGGCCGCAACAAGGCCAACGACATCACCATCGACAACCTGGCGGTCTCCGACCGGCACGCCCGCATTTATCAATCCAAGGGCGCGTACGTCATGGAGGATCTCGACAGCACCAACGGCACCATCGTCAACGGCCGCAAGATCAAGCAGATCACCCTGCGCGGCGGCCTCCAGGTAGAAATCGGCAAGCACATTTTGCTCATCGAGATGACCGGGGCCAATAAAACCAGCCCGCATTTCGACCGCACGATGAAAATTTAAACCCGGTAAGCGGCTACCGGCAGGAGGAAGTTGCAGGCCGGCGCCCAAAAGGTGTAAAGCGGCACACAATAAATTTGGATTCTGCCCCTGCCCAGCGCCGGGTATAGCGCCGGCTACCGATTTCCCGGGTTACGGCAGGTGGCGTCTATTCGTCCGGTTCCAACAAGCCGGGGGCCAGTGTGAAGCGCCACTGGCAGAATTGATCTTCAGGGTGGGGATCGGGCGGCGCGAACAGGCATTCCACCCGGATGGCGGGGTCGATAACGGCGGCGAAACCCTCGAATTCGCGCCGGTGCATCTCCTTGCAGTTGTACTCCCCCAGCCCGCGCTTCAGGCGGGCCACCTGGGTCGGGCAGGAGGGCACCCGCAGCATGACCGCCTCGTCGGAAGCCTCGATCTGATAGCCCACCAGAATGCTCCAGGGGAACAGGCGCAGGGCCTGGACAAAACCTTTTAGGCCCCGCGCCGTGATGTTGAAACGCTTCACCAGGTCCCGGGCCGCCATCCCCGAGACCCGCCCCCAGACATCCGCGTTAATCTGCTCGGCCGTATCCTGACCGAAGCGCTCGGCAATCTCGATAAACCAGAAAGCGTCCACCACCCGGTAGTGCCACAGCAGAAAGCCGAGGTAGTCCCGCATCTGCCCGCGGTCCATGCTGTCAAAACATTCGAGATCCATCGAAAGCAACTACCCCATAATGTCGCGCGCCTGGACCAGAATCCGGGATACATTTGGAAGCGTGGCCTCCTCGCGCCGTCGATCGAAGGGAATCGTTTCAGCGGTGCATACACGCCCGAACCGGGCTTTGATGTCGGCCGCCATGAGGACCGCCGCTATCTCGCCTGAAAGCCCATACCGCATGTAGTCTTCATCCACCACCAGTACCCGGCCTGTCCGGCGAGCGGCCTCGCAGATGGCCTTTTCATCCAGGGGGGCCACACTCCGTAGATCGATGACCTGCGCCTCGATGCCGTCCGAGGTCAACTTCGCGGCAGCCTCCAGACAGCGGTGAACCCCAACCCCCACGCTGATGAGTACGAGATCGTCGCCGTCGCGCACGGTCACGGCCTCGCCCAGGGGCAGCGGTCGCCAGAAGTCGGGCCCTTGACCGCGGGAACCTTGCGCGGGTACGTCGAAACTGACCGTATCCCTCCCGCCCCGGCCCAGAAATCCCAGCCAGTCTTCGGAGAGAAGTTTGTGCTCCATGAAGAGGGTCGGCCCGTCGTCGGCCAGTGCGGTCAGCATCAAAGCCCCGGCATCGGCCGGATTGGAGGGCACCACCACATTCAGCCCCGGTATGTGGCCAAACCAGCCCCAGAGGCTCTGGGCGTGCTGCCCACCGTCGCCATAGCCGCCCCCGCAGGGCGCCCTCACGACCAGGGGGGCCTTCCAGCGGCCGCCGGAAAAGGTTGTCAG
>CAJHYH010000770.1_pt1 | contig 14818 bp, 11 predicted proteins | sample 9198661 | NCBI WGS metagenome assembly CAJHYH01 (sample SAMEA7708356, study PRJEB35096) | sediment metagenome | biome: marine neritic benthic zone biome [ENVO:01000025]; feature: sediment [ENVO:00002007]; material: shallow marine sediment [ENVO:03000034] sea grass bed [ENVO_01000059] ... | reverse complement strand
AACGATAGACCAGGCCGGCCGCCGAGGGCGCCATCTCGAAAAGCCCCTGGACGGGGCGCTCCGGCGTGTTGGAGAAATGATGATCAAACCACAGGCCGCAGTTGGCATTATACGGCAGATTGGCCACGATATCGCCGGGGTGGACATCGACGAGCCCCCGCTGCATGTCACCGGGCTCGGCCCACACCAGTGGCAGGTCGCTTCCTTCGGCGATTCGCAGCAACATGGCACAGACGACACCGTCGAAATCCGGACGCGTCACGATTCGCATGGTTTCACTCCCTTAATATAGGACCGGCGGCCGGAAGGTAACGACCACCCGGACCGCAATGGACGGCCAATCCTGTTTCAATTTGCAGTTGCCTTGCGGGGATGCAATAATCATAAAGTAGTTGCTTATGTCTAAGGCAAATCGGCACAGAGCAGGCGGCCTCGCGATGGCCTTTTATGCGGCCGAGGCCAAAAAGTGAAACATTTACAGTCATGCGCGCAGCGCCACCCAAAAAAGCGTTTGCCGAAAGGCACCAAGCGACGCATATTATCCTTAACCCACTCATCTGACAAGGAGGATTCGCACCATGGCGCTCTATCTGGTCCAGCACGGCCGCAGCCATCCCAAAGACGTGGATCCCGACCAGGGGCTCACCGATGATGGCCGGACCGAAGTAAAGCGCATTGCCGATGTAGCCCGGGGCTACGGTGTCAAGGTCCGCATGATTCTGCACAGTGGCAAGACACGCGCCCGTCAGACCGCCGACCTCATGGCCGCCGCCCTCGCCCCCGCCGAAGGGGTCAAGGCCAAATCCGGCCTCAAACCGCTCGACGACGTTACCGCCCTGGGCGGCATGATCGATACCACCGCCGACGTGATGCTCGTGGGCCACCTGCCCTTCATGCAGCGATTGACCGCCTGGCTGATCACCGGCAGCATCGAACCGCCGGTCTTCCAATTCCAGAACGGCGGCATCGTCTGCCTGAAAGAAAATCCGGACGTGGGCGGATGGGTGATTGCCTGGAGTCTGTCGCCCCGTATCGGTTGACCGCAGCGACATGGCACGGCCGGCCGCAGTCGATGGCGACATCAGGACGGGGGAGAATACCATGGCCATGAAATGCGTGCGTTATGAAAAGAATAATGCGACCGCCCTGATCACCCTAAACCGTCCGCATGTGCTGAACGCCATGAACCATCGGCTGTGGATCGATCTTCAGGCAGCCCTCGATCGCGCCCGGGCCGATTCGGGCGTCAAGGTCGTCGTCATCACCGGGGAAGGACGCGCTTTTTCCTCCGGGGCCGACCTTAAAGAATCCAGCGACCGTTCGGCGGATGATTACCGCGCCTATCTGCAAGAAGTTCAGGCCGTTTCACGCCGAATCATTCGCTTCGCCAAACCGACCATTGCCGCCATCAACGGCTATGCCCTGGGATCGGGCTATGAACTGGCCCTGGCCTGTGACATCCGCCTGGCGGCGGAAGACGCTGTGATCGGCTCGCCCGAGGCCAGGGTGAGTTCATCGGTCACCGGCGGTGCTTTCCGCCTGATTCAACAACTGATCGGCCCCGGCAAAGCCAGCGAACTTCTATTTACGGCTGAAAATATCGACGGGCGTGAAGCCGAACGCATCGGCCTCGTGAACCGGGCCGTGGCGCCGGATGATTTGCTGCCGACAGCCCTGGCGATGGCCGATCGCATCGGCGCCAATGCCACCTTGTCGCTCAAGCTGATCAAAAAAGGGCTGCGCATGGCGCGGGCCCCTGTGCGCCTCGAAGCCCTGATGGACTTCGAAATTGAAGCCTGCCTCGCCTGCGTGTCCACCAAGGACCGCCGCCGCGCGCTTGATGCTTTTGCGGACCGCAAGGAATCTGACGATTAAACTGCCGTCCCCATCGGGGTCGGGATCGGTATCGGAATCGGGTCTCGAAACCATGACCGTAAAGATAATACCTCGATGCCGATACCGATAGCGATACCAAACCCGATGTGAAGCTGCCTGGCACGCAAAGACCGATACACGGTAACCACCCTTAAGTCACTACCAAGCCGGGAGCCAACCCATGCCCCTCGATCGCATCTTCAACGCCGAATCCGTGGCCATCGTGGGCGCTTCGCGCGATGAGACCAAACGCGGCCACCAGGCCGTAAAAATACTGCTGGAAGAAAAGTTTGCCGGTCCGATCTACCCCGTTCATCCCCGTGAGAAACAGGTTATAGGCCTTCCTTGCCACGCTTCCGTCAGTGCGATTCCCGGTCCAGTCGACCTGGCCCTGATTACCACGCCGGCCGCCACGGTTCCTGCCATTCTGGAAGACTGCGGCGCCAAAGGCGTGGCCGGCGCCGTCATCGTGGCCGGCGGGTTCGGCGAAATGGGCGCCGAGGGCCGTGCGCGTGAAGACCGGCTCACCGATCTGGCCCGGCGGCACGGCATCCGCCTGATCGGCCCCAACACTTCGGGCCTGATCAATTTGCATACCAACCTGAATCTTGTGGGCCTGCGGGATGCCCCGCGCGGCGATATCGCCCTGCTCTCCCAGAGCGGCAACATGGCCCTGACCCTGATTACCGAAGCCCGGCTCAAGAGCCACCGCGGCTTTTCCTATTACATCGGCGTGGGCAACGAAGCCGACATGAAATTTCATGAATACCTGGCCTTCTTCGAGCAGGACCCGGCCACCCGGGCCATCCTGATCTATGTGGAGGGCATGCGCGAAGGACGCCGCTTCCTTCAGCAGGCCTATCGCACCACACGCAAGAAGCCCGTGGTCCTGCTCAAAAGCGGCCGCTCGGCCACGGGCAAGCGTGCGGCCGGTTCCCATACCGGTGCGCTGGCCGGCATGTCCCGGGTGGCCCGGGGTGCGTTCGAGCGGGCCGGTATCGTGGTGATCGAAAACTCGGACGAACTCTTCCCGGCCGCGGAAACCCTGGCCAGTCTGCCCCCCATCCGCAGCAACCGCGTCGCCATCCTGGCGGACGGCGGCGGCCATGCCACCATCGCCGCGGACATGTTGACCGACCTGGGCCTCCTGCTGCCGACCCTGAGCGCCAAGACCCAGGCCGCCCTGCGCCAGATCCTGCCGCCCGCCGCAACGGTGGCCAATCCGGTGGACGTGGCCGGCGGCACCGACGCCGATCCGTCCCTTTTTGCCGACTGCGCCCGTATCATCCTGAACGACCCCGCCGTAGGCGGTCTCCTGGTGGTGGGACTTTTCGGCGGATACGGTCTGCGCTTTGCCCCCCACCTGAGTCTGAAAGAGGAAGACGCCGCCCATCAGATGGGAAAGATCGTACAGAAGAAAAAGAAGCCCATCGTGTTGCACAGCCTGTATACTTCGGAGAAACCGCATGCCCTCGATCTGCTGCGCTATTACGACATTACCGTCTATGATTCGCTGGAGATCGCCTGCAAGGCCATCGGTGTTCTGGCCCAATACGGCCGCTACCTCAAATCCTACCCCGCCAAGGTGGATTTCGTGATGGACTGGCGGGCCAAAGCCAGGCCGGAGGGCCAGGATCTGATAGATCAGGCCCGGCAGGAAAACCGCCGGCTGCTGCTCGAACACGAAGCCAAGGTCTTGCTCGGCATGCACGGGGCGGCGGTCTCCACCGACACTTTGGCCCGCACGGCCGACGAAGCCGTGGCCTGTGCGGCCCGGGCGGCGGGACCGGTGGCACTCAAGATCGTCTCGCCGGACATCCTGCACAAGAGCGATGCCGGCGGCGCGCGCATCGGCCTCGAGGACGAAACGGCCGTGCGGGCGGCTTTTGCCGACATCCAGGCCAACGCCCGGGCCTTCGCACCGGGGGCCGATATCCGCGGGGTCCTGGTCGCCCCCATGGCCGGCCCCGGGGCGGAACTGATCATCGGCACCAAATACGACGACCAGTTCGGCCCCGTCATCATGTTCGGTCTGGGCGGCGTTCTGGTGGAAATCCTCAAGGACGTCTCGTTCCGGGTCCTTCCCATCTCGCTTCTTTCCGCCCGGCGGATGATCGAAGAGATCAAAGCCTACCCCATCTTGAGCGGGGCGCGCAATATCCCGCCCTATGACAAACGGGCCATCAAACGCCTGCTCATGATCTGCTCGGAAATCATGGCCGCCTACCCCGACATTCTGGAAATGGACCTCAACCCGGTGATCGTTTACCCGAATGGGCTGAGGGTTGTGGACGCCCGCATTCTGCTTAAAGCCGCGGATTCGAAGGATGCACCCGGCGGTGCTCATATCACGACGGATGGCTGAAAAAGGGAAACATCCGGCGAACGTCAGCAAACCATCATAGCCCCCTCCATTTATTTTGACTTGTAAATATAAAGTCTTATTTTTACATTATATAAATTGACAAATGCGCCACCTTCCTGTATAGATCGTATCTCTTCTTATCAAGTATTTCCAGATACTTGAAATTTAAGCCGATAAATCCAAGACAAATAGTGTGTTCAAAACAGGTTATAGCTGTAAGTTTTAATTTTTGATTTTTATTTTGATCATTAACTAGTTTGAATGTTGATTGCAAGCCGACGGAGTTTCGATACGCCTGATGAATCACCCTACGTCCAAATCGACCAGCGACAGCGTACTTATCGCCCTGCGCCAAATTATCCGCTCCATCGATATCCGTTCGAAACGGCTGGTCAAGCAGTTCGGACTGACCGGCCCCCAATTGATCATTCTCCAGGAAATCGCCCGCGCCGATGAAATCACCGCCAGTGAGCTGGCCAAGGCCATCAGCCTGAGCCAGGCCACGGTCACCGGCATTCTGGAGCGCCTGGAAAAACGCACCCTGATTACCCGGCGGCGCAGCAACAGCGACCGGCGCCGGGTGAAGGTGTCCGCCACGGATGCCGGCCGGGGGCTGCTCGAAGCCGCACCGCCCCTGATGCAGGAGTCCTTTGTCGAGCAGTTCGATCGTCTCCAGAACTGGGAACAACACATGATCTTGAGCTCTCTCCAGCGCCTCGTCACCATGATGGACGCCAAGCAAATCGATGCCGCACCGATCCTCGCATCGGAGCCCCTGGAGGTTCCGCCGGAATCCGCCAACGGCCTTACCGTGTGATGGAAGAATGGACAATTAAATGACGATTCACGAATTCAGAGGAAAAATGAAAAAGATCGAAATCAAAAAACTCTACAAGATCTTCGGCCCCCATCCCGACAAAGTCATGCCCCTGGTGGAACAGGGGCTGAGCAAAGAGGCCATCATGGAGAAGACTCGCCACGGCGTGGGCGTGGCCGATTGCTCCTTCGACGTGGACGAGGGCGAGATCCTGGTGGTGATGGGGCTTTCAGGCAGCGGCAAATCCACCCTGGTGCGCTGCATCAACCGGCTGATCGAGCCGACTTCCGGCACCATCCTGGTGGACGGCGAGGACGTACTCAAGTTGTCCGACAAAGCGCTGCGCAGTTTCAGGCAGAAGCATTTCGGGATGGTCTTCCAGAACTTCGCCCTTTTCCCCCACCGCACCGTGCTTAAAAACGTCGAATACGGTCTCGAGATCCAGAGCGTCGACCCGAAAAAACGCACGGACGTGTGCATGCAGGCCCTGGAGCAGGTCGGCCTGAAAGGCTGGGAGGATTCCTACCCCGATCAGTTGAGCGGCGGGATGCAGCAGCGTGTCGGCCTGGCCCGGGCGCTGGCCCTGGATGCCGACATCATGCTGATGGACGAAGCCTTCAGCGCGCTGGACCCGCTGATCCGGCGCGACATGCAGGACGAACTCCTCGAACTCCAGGACAAGGTTCAGAAAACCATCGTCTTCATCAGCCACGACCTGGACGAGGCCATCAAGCTGGGGGACCGCATCGTCCTGATGAAGGACGGCATGATCGTCCAGGTGGGCACGGCCGAAGAGATTTTGACCAACCCGGCCAACGAATACGTGGCCAAATTCGTCGAGGACGTCGATATGACCAAGGTCATTACGGCCGAGAACATCATGAAAAAGTCCGAGACGATCGCCTATTTCAAAACGGACGGACCCAAGGCGGCCCTGCGCAAAATGAAAAAAGCCAGTATCTCCAAGATCTTCGTGCGGCGTGAAAAACACCTGGTCGGCATCGTCACGGCGGCGGATGCCGCGGACGCGTCCAAACGCGGTGACAAAACCCTGGAGAAGATCCTCATCACGGATATCCAGCGGGTGTCGCCGGATACGCCCGCGTCCGATCTTTTCCCCCTGCTGGCCACCAGCAATTACCCCATCGCCGTGGTCAACGAAACCGACAACCTGCAGGGGGTCATCATCAAGGGGCTCCTCGTGGCCGCCCTGGCCGAGGGAACCCAGGTCAACGGCAAAGAAAACGGGAAGGCCGCCTGACGCGGCCGCACCGGCAACAAAACAAAGGAGGGGAACAAGCATGCGTTATTTCGAAAATGGTACCAAACGTCTGGCAATCCTGATGACAGCAGCCCTGTTCGCAGTCACGCTGTTTGCCGGCGCCGCCCTGGCGGCTGACAAGAAACCGATCGTGTTTGCCGATCTCGGCTGGGACAGTGCCCAGGTTCACAACCGTATCGCCGGCTTCATCATCGAACACGGCCTGGGCTACCCGGTTAAATACACCCAAGGGGAAACCATTCTGCTCAACAAGGCCCTGATCAGTGCCAAGGGGGGCGATGCCCCCAACGTCAACATGGAAACCTGGACGGAGAACTGGCAGGAGCTTTATGACGAAGGCCTGGCCAAGGGCAAGGACCCCAACACCAACGAGGGCTTCATCTTGTTGGGGCCTAACTTCCCCAACAGTGTCCAAGGCTGGTACGTGCCCACCTACATGATCAAAGGCGACCCCAAGCGGGGCATCAAACCCATGGCGCCGGACCTGAAATCAGTATTCGACATGCCCAAATACTGGGAGCTGTTCAAGGACCCCGAGGATCCGAGCAAGGGTCTCTTCTTCAGCTGTATCCCGGGCTGGTCCTGCAAGATCGTCAACGACAAGAAATTCGATGCCTACGGCATTCGCGACACCTACAACATCATGGAGCCCGGATCCGGCGCGGCCCTGGCCGCCAGCATGGAAGCGGCCTACAAACGGGGTAAACCCTGGATCGGCTACTACTGGGCCCCCACCTGGGTCCTGGGCAAACTGGACATGACCCAGTTGGAAGAACCACCCTTTGACCAGGCCGTCTTCGATTCCACGGCCAAGTGCGCCTATCCGGCCGTGAAATGCGACATCATCGTCCACAAAAAACTCCCCGAGTGGGCCCCGGATGTCGTTGAATTTCTGAAAAAATACAACACCACGCTGGACATCAACAACAAGTTCCTGGCCCAAATGAGGGATACCGGCGGCAAACCGCCGGAGGGCGCCATGTGGTATTTGAAAACCTACGAGGATCAGTGGACCCAGTGGGTGTCCGCCGATGTGGCCGCCAAAGTAAAGGCCGCCATGAAATAAACTGAAACCATCACTCTCCGGCGCCGCGGCTAGACCACGGTGCCGGAGATTCAATCCAACTGAAACTTAGGAGCACTGGTAACGTGAAGTTCCCTGATAATATACAGATCCCGCTGGACAAGTGGACCGACCAAGCCATGGACTGGGTGCTTCTGACCTTCGGCGATTTTTTCGACGCCCTGGGCAGCGCCATTCTGCAGTTCATGCTGGTGGTGGAGAAATTCTTCCTGTGGGTGCCCTGGCCGGTGCTCATCATCGCCGTCGGCCTGTTGGCCTGGCGGGTGATGGGCAAATGGTGGTCAGGCCTGGTGATGGCCGGCATGCTCTTTTTCATGGGAGCGCTGGGCAACTGGGAATTGACCATGCGAACCCTTTCGCTGGTAACCTCCGCGGTGATTATTTCCCTGGCCATCGGCATTCCCCTTGGAATCCTCATGGCCAGCAGCGACACTTTTGAAAAAATCCTGAAGCCCCTGCTGGACGGTATGCAGACCATGCCCAGTTTCGTCTACCTGATTCCGGCCCTGATGCTTTTCGGGCTGGGCAAGGTGCCGGCGCTGTTCGCCACCATCGTCTATGCCGTGCCCCCGGTGATCCGGTTGACCAACGTGGGTATCCGTGAAGTATCGCCCAGCGTGGTGGAGGCAGCCCATGCCTTCGGATCGAGTTACTGGCAGATTCTGTTCAAGGTCCAGCTACCCCTGGCACGGCCGACGATAATGGTGGGGGTCAACCAGACCACCATGATGGCCCTGGCCATGGTGGTCATCGCCTCCATGATCGGCGCCAAGGGGCTCGGTTTCGAAGTGCTTTTGGCCATCAACCGCATCGAGATCGGGCGGGGATTCGAAGCCGGCCTGTGCATCGTCCTGATGGCGATCATCATCGACCGCATCACCTATGCCATGGCCTCCGGGAAACGCGAAGCCTGATCCTGACGAACCTACCGACATCGAATCCACCAGGGCTGCCGGAAACGGCGGCCCTCGCTTTTTTGGCAGGCGGCGATAATCTCAGTTAGCGCCATTAACCGCCTTCGGTACCGCTATCGGAATCGGAGTCGGTAATTACCTCTTCTCGAAACCCGATACTGAAATCGAAAGAAACACGACTATATGCAGGCTTTGGATTTAAATCCCTTTGTCCCGCGCCGAGCATCGGGGATGAGGACGGAAATAGCGCATCGGCTTGTTTGAGCGAAGCGAGTTCCGATGCGCTCCGGCCGAAAAAACCCAGTAAATGAAGCAAGCATCGTGCTGCCAGGCAAGGCGCCCCAAATGAAGCGAAGCGCACAGCAATCGTCAGATTGTGAGCACCCGAGCGAGCTGGGGACTCACCGCAACACAATATAGCTGATGGGGAATCCCGCAGCGCGGCACAACGCCGCATGGCGGCATGAGGCGATGCGTCATTGGCTTGTTTGGCGAAGCGCAGGGTATAGCGGGACAAGGGCGGTTTCTTTTGGTTACTTTTCTTTTCACGTGAAAGAAAAGCAACAATAAGCTTATTAAAAAATTCGATTGTGTCGACCGACCCCCTGATTGAAGGTATCGGTTGTCAATTCCCATATTAAGGATTACAACCATGAACATCCCCACCAAGATGACCGCCGCTGTCCTTACCGGCCACGGCGGTTTCGAAAAACTCGAAATCCGGGAGGATGTACCCGTCCCCTCGCCCGACGCCGGCGAAGTGCTGATCGCGACGGGTGCCTGCGGGATGAACAATACGGATATCAACACCCGCATCGGCTGGTATTCCCGGTCCGTCAGCAGTGGCACCACGAGCCGCGGCGGTGAAGAAGGCATGACCGACGTTTCGGGGCAGGATGCCACCTGGGGCTTCGGTGCGCTTGAATTCCCGCGGATCCAGGGGGCGGACGTGGCCGGAAATATCGTGGCCGTGGGCCGGGGCGTGCCGCCACAGCGGGTGGGGGAGCGCGTCCTCGTGGACCCCTGGCTGCGGGATCGCGCCAATCCGGCCGACCGCAATCGGGCCGGCTACCTGGGCAGCGAGCGCGACGGCGGGTTTGCGCAATTTTTATCCGTACCGGAAGTAAACGCCTTTGCCATTAAATCCGACTATTCGGATGCGGAACTGGCCACCTTCCCCTGCGCCTACTCCACGGCCGAGCACATGCTTACCCGGGTGGATCTGCAGGCCGGCGAGAAGATCGTGATCACCGGCGCCTCGGGTGGGGTCGGCTCCGCCCTGGTCCAACTGGCCAAACGCCGCGGCGCCATGGTCTTGGCGATCTCCAGTGATAGCAAACGGGAGGCCCTCGAAAACCTTGGAGCAGACGCGGTTGTCGACCGAACGACCGGCGATCTGATGGATCGGCTGAAGACAGCCCTGCCCGGGGGGGGATGTGACGTGGTGGCCGATGTGGTCGGGGGAGACGCATTTCCGATACTGATTGCGCTTCTGTGCCGCGGGGGGCGCTATGTGGCCTCGGGCGCCATCGCCGGCCCCATGGTCGAACTCGACTTAAGAGCCCTCTACCTCAAGGATCTCGTGATGCACGGCGCCACGGTCATGCCGGTGGGGATCTTCGCCCACCTGGTAGGCTACATCGAAAAGGGCGAAATCCGCCCCCTGCTGGCCCAACAATTCGACCTGCGCAATATCCATGAGGCCCAGCGGGAATTTCTCAAGAAGAACTACTTCGGAAACATTGTCATGCAGCCGCCGGGGATTTCATCGCCGGCATAAATTAGATCGCATCAGCCACACCAGACACCACATACTGAGCGTGTATGGGAATTGGTGGCCATAACTATCCCCGGAGAGATGGTTCTCGGTCGGCATATTATAATGGATAAGTACGGGATTAAACGGTCTTCATCATTTTGGTTGGCTCTCAATCTATCGGCGACCTAATGACATTTGGTTTCCTGGCACGTAATAACAGGATCGGGCCGGTTGGTTTTTGGTGGGATTATCTCAAAAATTCTGTAGTTGGCTGATAGTTGGTTTTATGGTCAGGTACGACCATGTACAAGGACATGCAATAATGATTGACGAGATCTAATCGATTTGATTACACGTTGCCTTCGCGGATTCTGAGCCCCCTCTCACCCTGACTTTGTGCGGTCCTGTGTTTGCTGGACCGGACCCAGTTGTCCACCCCTTCCTGCATTTCTTTGACCAATTCGCCTAGCAAATACCTGCTTTCTCTACCAGAGAAGTCCGAAAAGAGGCGCGGTTGTCGCTGGCTACGCTACCGGGCATCACCATTATTATTTATCAACATAAGAGGGCATAAGATGAAAAAATTCATAGGGTATGGGTTGATCGTTGTTGTCGCTGTTGTGGTTCTGTTGGCTGGATTTTACTATCTGTTTCCTGAATCTGTGTTCAAACTGGCGATGGACGCGCAACGACGCTCCGCCGGTCTTGTCAAAAAGGAAGTTCAGGTCGATGGTCAAAAGCTCGTTTACCTGGAAGGCGGAAAAGGGCAAAAAGTCCTGCTCCTGCATGGATTCGGGGGCAACAAGGATGTCTGGACGGCCTTTGCCAGATACTTAAAAGGGTATCATCTAGTTATTCCCGACATTCCAGGCTTTGGTGAAAGCGCACAGGTACAGACGTTCAGTTACGATATCGACAGTCAGGTGGGGCGCATCGAGCGTTTTATTGAAGTACTCAAGCTCGATGCATTCCACATAGCAGGAAATTCAATGGGGGGGGCTTTGGCCGCAATCTACGCAGCCGCTCACCCTGAGAAGGTATTGAGTATTGCCTTAATGAACACGGCCGGGGCGCCGTCACCGAACAAGAGCGAATTCGTTAGGCAGTTGGAAAAAGGCCATAATCTGTTCCTCATCCGCAACACCGAAGATTATAATAGACTTATGGATTTGATTTTCGTGAAGCGACCAACAATGCCTGCATCTTTCAGGAAAATTTTGGCTGCCGATTGGATCGCCAATACTGAATTCAACATGAAAATCTGGGATGACATGCTAGCAGGCGAAAATTCCGAATTTTCCGTGGGACCTGCCCTGTCACAGATTCATACGCCTGTTCTGATTATTTGGGGGGATCAGGACAAGCTGACGGATATAGCTGGGATCGCTTTATTGGAAAAAAATCTGAAAAATTACAAAACGATTGTTATGAAGGATACAGGACATGTTCCTCCGATTGAAAAGCCGGAAGAAACAGCGAAAATCTATCGAAATTTCTTGGATGAGATAATTTAGAGACGCCTGATGATGAATTTTGGTATCGCCAACCGCCCCTACCTGCCCCTCCTGATGGACGCCAGGTAAACAGGGAGCCCCTTTGTACCTTCAAGCGGCCTTAGAGCCGCCAACCAGTCTGCATGCATCGGCTACGCTTCGAGCCATGCCAGGGCCTGCTCCAGCGTATTGAATACGTTGATTTGAAAAGGAACATCACCCTCGGTAAGCAGCTGAATCATTCTTGACAGGCCATAGTCGAGGGCCTGGGCAACCAGAACGGCTGTTTTGCTGTTCTCTGGACGGACACCGCCGTATTCTTTGAAGTAGTTGGCGGCCGCCTCGATGTCTTCAGTAGAAATCCGCTCACCCACCAGTTTTCGAACGTCATAGAGTTCGTTGAGGGTGACCCCGCTTTTGCCATAGGAATTCAGGGCCTCCAGCATTTCCGCAAGCGTAACTTGGCCCTGTAACGTAATAATAGTTAGATTCCTGTCACGGTCTATTTCAAATTTTATCGGCATAGGAATAGCGGCGGCGGTTGAATTGTAACGCCTATCTTATCGGAAACAGGTTGAAAATCAAATATTTTTCTTTCCGATTGAAACGATTGAAAGCCTACACTTACCGCCATTAGGCGCTGATATCCTTACTGCGAATGAACCTGTCTTGTGAGGCCCCCTCTTTGGATTTGGTTTGGGAGCCTGACATTCATGCGGTAACCATTCGATATCCAATATTTATCTGGGGTATCCGGTTGGATGCGTGGCACCTGATCGCCATTTTTGGTAGGCGCTATTTTCCCGGAGTTATCACAATGTATCTGCAGTGGGCTGATGGCTGATTGTATGCTATGGACTTAAGCTCCAAATAGAAAGATTCCAATGCCAAGACAACAATACAGGGGCAAGTTGCAGAAGGCCAATCTGGATAAGTATCGTGTTAGGATTCAAGTACACCGCCACGTTCCCGTAATAGGCCTGCTTGTTCTTGGTGTTGCGGCTTCATTTACTATATTTTGGCTCGTTTACAATTGGGAACAGACGAAACAGCGCAGTGAATTTGAAAGCAGGGCAAACGCATACACGAACGCCGTTGAAAGCACTTTGAACGAGTATATTGGAGCATTACTGTTTCTTGGCGATTTTTTTAATAATTCCCCGCCTGTGTCCCGTGAGGAATTCACCAGTCTTGTGAAAAGCATTCTACCGCGCTACCCCGGAATCCAGGCATTTGGTTGGGATCCTCTTGTAAAAGACGCCGAGCGCAGTATTTATGAATCTGCGGCAAGAAAAGATGGGTACAAAGATTTCGAATTCACGGAGCGTTCAGAAACAAATGAGCTGGTAAGGGCTGCACGCCGAGAAGAATATGTCATCGTCTTTTATATACATCCCTTCGAAACCAATAGACCGGCCTTCGGTTTTGACATTGCTTCCAATAAAACTCGGTTGAGGGCGATCACTGAAGGATTTCGTACGGGAAAGCTGGTTGCCACCGGCAGGATCACCTTGGTGCAGGAAACCGGCAGTCAGTTTGGGGTTCTGGTTCTTCTGCCAGTTTATCATCGAGGTGTTCCTTTGAATAGCCCGCAAGAACGTCTTGATGGCCGCAAAGGATTTGTTGTAGAGGTCCTGCGAATTGGTAAAGCCATCCAAGCCGCCCTGAGTGGTTTTGCCGATGAAGGGATATCTTTGACGCTTTACGATATGTCAGCCGATAAAGGAAGTCGTTTACTTTACCATCGACCTTCACGGATGTCTGAAACGAAACATCAGCCCATACCGGCTGAGGGATTTGAAAAAGGTCTGTTGTGGAGCAAAACTTTCAATTTCGCTGAACGTGAATGGAAAATTTTACTTAGCCCCTCAGAATTCGTTTATCACCGGTGGAACGCCTGGGCGGTCTTATTCGGGTTCTTGCTATTAACAGCGCTTTCGGCATTATACATGCGAAGAAAGATTCTATATACAGCCGAGATTGAACAACGGATGATCCAGCAGGCGCAAACCAACCAACAACTGGAAAACGAAATTAGCGAACGCTATGCCGCAGAGGCGGAACGCGATAAAACCATTCTGAATCTCCAGAAGGCGCTGGATGAAGTGCAAACTTTAAGGGGCATACTTCCCATTTGTTCCTATTGCAAGAAAGTCAGGGACGATAAAGGCTACTGGGAGCAGGTTGATATTTATATCTTCAAGCATTCACAGGCTGACATCAGCCACAGTATCTGTCCTAACTGCGCCAAAAAACATTATCCCTATATACATCATAATGAAGATGAATGATGTTTTATCCTGGATAAACCCATTTTGAAAAGCGCCTTCTAGTTGCTGAGCATCCATAATCGAATGGCGCATTGAAATGCAGCTATCTCTAACCTATCGACTAACCAGCCAATTTTGTGCTATCCCACGCACGTATCATAGGGGCAGAAAGCCTACGGCATCCGATCCATCGCCCAAATTGGCAACGCGAACATCTAAAACAACGATACCATATCCATTAAATTATATGATTTCGATCGCTTGGATGAGTGGCACGTAGTTGCTGATTTCGACGAGGTCGTTCCCGGTGGGATTATATCAATCATCCCCAATAGCATTGTCAGCGCCTAAAGATAGATTCGAACATGACATTATGGCGACGGCGGCTTTGAAAACCAGGCGATTGACCTGTCCCCCGAAACCTGATCCCGATTTCAGGTTAGCGGTAGGGTAACATCTGGTATCAACAAAGCGGCCTGCGCAGCGCGGGAATTTCTTACCCGATCAGGAAAGGAACATTACCGCTGAGCGTCAGAATACTCGGTCAGACCGAAACGCGCCTCCCGGCCATTGGGCTTGGTTGCATGGGACTATCAGAATTCTATGGTCCGCCGACGGATCGGGACACGGCCATCGCGCTTCTCCATGCTGCCATTGATCTGGGCGTGCAGCATTTTGATACGGCGGAGCTCTATGGTATGGGTGCGAATGAGACCTTATTGGGCGAAGCATTTCATGATCGACGTGAAAAGGTCTTCATTGCGACCAAGTTTGGGCCTATCCGTGACCCAGAGACCGGGGCCCCCGTTGGGATCGATGGCTCACGCGCGAATTGCCGACGCGCGGTTGAGGACTCGCTAAAGCGACTCCAGACGGACGTGATCGACCTCTATTATCTCCATCGCGTGGACCCTGCGACCCCGATCGAGGAAACGGTTGCGGCAATGGCCGAACTGGTT